>Ga0307513_10008599_pt1 | contig 13023 bp, 16 predicted proteins | sample 15_EM_MG_FD_202174 | JGI IMG/M metagenome (GOLD analysis project Ga0307513, IMG submission 202174) | Populus trichocarpa ectomycorrhiza microbial communities from riparian zone in the Pacific Northwest, United States - 15_EM | ecosystem: Host-associated > Plants > Roots > Unclassified | place...
GATATGACGCGTGACGTCATCCTCATTCACGAAACCTTGGCAGAAGGAAGGACAGAAAACATATCCGAAGTATCAGCACAGAATGTCGCATCTTTCGCGGTTTGGATATCGCTTGCCCAGTATCATGGACCTCATCGCTTTGAATGTTGCGATCGTGCGGAACATGGGGTGCATTCAGGGGGGGAGGGGGGGAGGAAGACTCACATCACGATGAGAACTGTAGACACAACGACGCTCTGAACTCCGCCGCCCAACACGGGGTCCGCAATGACGGGGAGAGACTCGTTGACGATCATGTTCGCCAAGAGAAGAGTTACAAGTAGCAAATGGCCATTCTTTCGAATAGGCTTGATCTTGTTGGCGTATTTTCGCTGGTCTCTAAAGCGGATAACTAAGTAAGTAGCAAGAATTAGGTCTTTGATATCCCGCGACGTACGGAGTTCCACTAATGCTAAGGACATTTAGCTGAGTCTCGTCGAGACTCATATACCCCAATGTCAGCCCGGCAAACAGACCCGACATGAGGACAAGGATGGGGATGAGGACCACAAAGACAATGAACTTGGGCTCGTGTGGGTCAAAGTCACGGGCCCGTTTGACGAGGGTGAATGGGGCCCCGAGGACGTTGGAAGCATCGCCGTCACGGCGAATGAGGCGCGGCGCATATTGGGTTGCTACTGAGAGGAGAATATAGAGGAGACGTGAAGAGTGGGAATTGCGAACACCAATAGGAACAGGAACCATTCAACGGTTGTGCAAGGCGGAAGCAGACTCCAATTAATACCCACCGTCCAATATATAGCGCCATGCTGACAAATGGGTCCCACAGGGATTACAAATCTGTACAACATCGGGTATATGAAAGGTTGCTATCGTCTTCAGTGGTGACAGGGATATAGTCGATGCCGATGAGTTGGGCTGCAAAAAGGTATGTCATAACAAGAGAAGGAGCACACTGAAAAAGTTCAGCTCAGCAAACAGGGAAGCGCTAAAAAAGGTGTTCGTCGGCTGTGAAGAAACGATGAGAAAATATACCAGTTAGCAACTGTGCCAACGTGGCCAATGCAAGCGGTGATGGGGTTGCATTGAAGACTAACTTGAGCCGTGATCAAGCAGTGGTGCTCTTGACGACGAACCCAACGAGCCCAGCGATGAGATTGTCCGCTTCGGCGGCTCCAGGCGCTAGACGGGACCGCTTTTGCAGCTGCTACTTAGTGGGGGCAGCGACTGCGGAGGCAGTGAGGGTAGCAGTGACGAAGAGAGCGACATTTTGATATGGAAAGTTGGGGTGTAGAGGTCTTTGCCGAAAGTGGTGGACAAAATTTTTCGACTGAAGAATTGGACATGCAATGTTGTCCACTTTATATGGCCTTGTAGGTCAATGTTGCAAGAGGTTGTTCCCAGATAAAATTCGAATAACAGCTATGTATAGTATACAGTAAACGTATAATAATAACTGCAACTTCTAGAAATCTTGAAACAAACCAATCCCCACTTCGGGTGGTGGAAAATTCGCCTCCTTAATCGGAGTGCTCGGAAATTTACGGAGTTAGTCGACGAATATATACACTGAGCGCCACAATTACACCAAAGATGGTTAAGATTTTTGCTGGGTTTGCGTTGTGGCCCGCAAGTGGCCCGGGTGGGTTTACATTTTCGCAATTCGCTAAAAATTCGCCTGCCTGAGACGCTCCGGTAGACTCGAAGTTTTCATAACACTGCGCTGGGATGAAAGCATGGGTACAACTTGTTGAAAGTCCACCACGTTCTCACCCAGCAACGATTGAAACCGATCCGGCTAATCCCGCCGGTGACATTTTCCTCAAGCGCCCATCAAACTGATGGTTAATCCAGCCTCTTGCATGGCTTCTGGCTCCAGAACCTACTTATGGGAAACATATAAGCGTTACTTTATGGCATTACATATTGTAATAAACCGATGAGAAAATTTGAGCTAGCAGGCTTTCTCGAATTATTTGTTCTTTTCCATCAAGTTTCTGCCAATGCCAATGCTTAGTCCGACAGCTAAGTACTAGTACTCCAACTTGTCAACTCTTGCCTGGCTCCAGAACTTATGGGGAACATACGAATTATAGTATTACATGCTGTAATAAATTGATCTTTTTTATCGCTCTTCGGCCGGGTCATTCCGAACAAACTTCGTTTGTGATGAGCCGATCAGGCTTAAAATTCTCGTTAAGATATAGTAGAAACCATATACCAACCAGAAAGTCTTCATTAATCATTCCCTAGTCGAACACACCTCGTTCACCTTTATTCGTTATTTTCAAAATGTTCTTTTAAGTCGCTCTTTTCGTCACTGGCGCCTTCGCTGTCTCCGAAATCGCTGCCCCCGCCCCCGGCGGTGGCGGCATCTCCATGGATCCAACAGCTGCAACAGCGGCCCGTCCTTTGCTTCACGAGCCTGGAACCCCCGAAGCGGACAACATCATCACTGGGCTTGTTGGCCTTGTGTTGGAAAAATCAAAAAGCCTATAGGTAATTATCGAACCATTTCAGTGATTACGGAGGCATATGTATTTGTTGAAATGGTACCGAAATGGTACCAATATGTATTTATAATGTACTTATAAGTGTCAGAAGTAGCCTATAAGCGTCATAGTGTTTGGATTCTTCCGACCTTGTTATTAAGAGCACCACTGCCCAAGTTCGTCTTGAATGCAACCCCATCACCCTCCTTGGCCTCAGTGGCGGCGCTAGCTGGTACGCTTTTTCATTGTTTCTTCTTACAATCATAGCTGACGAGCACCTTTTTCTAGCGCTTCCACCCCCGTTTGCTGCGAGCAGAACTATTTCAGTGCGCTCCTTTTCACTCGGTTACTTTTTCTGGCTAATTCTTTTCCGTAGGCCAATCTATTGGCGTCAACTACAGCCCTTTCTCTGCCAGTCGTTCATGAATTTTTCACGTACTTGAGGACACCTTCCTGGATTACACAGATGTTACACTGCTACATATATAATTCCTTCCGTAAGTACCGATTTGTAAACCCTACATAATAGTATTATAATACCCTCTTCCGCTTCCTACCAAGCCTTGATATAGTTGAGGAAATAAAAAAGCAACTGCTTCCGACACTATTGTCCTTGTTGTGATCAACAACCGTTGAGGAGGTTTGTAAGAGCAGTCTTCTCTGCGCTATCGATGGTAAGGGCATAGAAGTGCTTGACAGTTACCCAAGCTCGAACGTAAATGCACACGAAGCTCTGAAGTGGCGGGATCCAGTTTGCAACATCTGGGCGACATTAAAAATATGACCGACTGTTCAGCCGCAAGACTTACCCTTGTCCCCTATTTACAAGATGAAGTCTTATTAAAAAATAGATGTAGAGATGAATGAATGGGCCTACCTTTCGCTTGGTTCAAACTGAACAGCAAAGAAATAGGGATCAGCATGATCCACTTGAGCGATATTATAGGATTCTCACTTGTCAGTGACCGCAACAAGTTGTGGGCGGGTTAGATCATTCGCAAACGCTTCCCTCTGAGCAGGAGTCCAATTTCTAGCCCCAGAGACCCATGCCTTTCAGCCATCACATTGTGAGCAATGGACGTCAGCTGAGATCTCTTAAAGCAATAACTTACCTCCTTCAACGGAACCAAGTGATCCTACATTTGAAACCATTGAATAAATAAGAGGTATGGAAAGCATGAAAAAATGACACCGACGATATCGAGGTCACTAGCGAGCGTTGTCGGAACATTATCATAAGGCGAAACCCAATTTCCAGAAAGCGCCTTGCATGCACTGTCGGTCACGACGTTGGTTCCATCGCGCTTAAGAACAGCTATGAGAGAGGCAAGTCTTGTAAGGTGATCCCATTCACGAGCACGCATGGAAACACCCACTTTCGCGAGTATCGCATGTGCCAGAAACTGGATGCGTATTTAATTTCCAAGAACCAGCCATGAGTAATTGAAGAGGTACGCACTTATGTCCCAGGCCTTGAACAGACTGCGGTCATAAGCTGGAACGTTGGAATCCACTGCGACGACAACTGATCATCCGAGGTCTTGTGTCAGTATGAATCATAGGAGCCTGAATACGAGCAGAAGACTTGCGTTCAGCTAGGAATGTCTTCGCAGTCGCAACGGAAACTGGGGTAGGCAACGCTGAGAAAACAACAGGGGAGAGCGCGAGCACAATGAGGGCGGTAAACTTCATGGTCGCGGCGGTGCGTTGAAGATAACCAATGTTCTTTCTTTTTATATACCTCGGCCTTTTCAAATTGCCGCATAAATGGATAACTCTGCTTTTGGTAGGGTTGATCACACGAACGTGTTGAGAAAGAAAATTCACGTATCTCTGCTTCTTCGTCAATGGATCGCATGGAAAATGACGTATCTGCAACGAACCATGAGATACAAGAAAGACTCTAAAATTAAGTAAATGCTTGGCAGTGGAGCAGTAGCGTTCCCATTTAAATGAATCATTATCATGAGAATCACCATCCCAAAGGCGCTTTCAGTAATGGTGTTCGTGCACTGACCATTCTGCTGATCGATGACCATTGCTCAAATTCAAGCACTTGCTATTGTCCAGATGAGTAACTCGCAAATTAGAAATTAAAAAGATTATGGGAGACTCGGACTTTATCGTGTTCCGAGACCTCCTCGTATTTCACCCAATTGAAGTCGGAACTGGAATTAAACACAGCCCTGTCGGTATTTTCACCGCAACGCTCTCCATGCGGGACTGTTCGGAATGACAGTTGAGGTACAGGTGATCTGCACGTTCGTGAGGAAGAACGCACCAGATCTCTGATCCCACGTGGCAAGTATACTACGTACATACAGTAGGCCAACGGAGACGAGACAAGTATTGGAGATAAAGTCGGCAGGTCCATAAGGTCGAGAGGCAGCAGGCTTCAACGGAGATCAGCGATAGAGATATCAAATTACATAATGGTCGAAGAAAACTATTCCCGTCGACATCTACCCAGCGGTCCAGTTTTTAAATTTACCGATAGGTTCAAATCGCCACCCGGTGCACGTAATGGCCCACTCCTTCAAGACCGAAGGACCCCCGAGCCAGTGCGGCCAGAGAACAAGAATTTCTTCTGTGATCTTCAGAACATCGCAGACAATGTCGAGGCTTTGTCGAAGCAACGTGGGGCATCCAGGATCGCATTGAAGTCTTCAAGAACGTTCGTTTTTCCTGCTATTACCTTCGACTCCACTTGACACTGTCATAAGGATCTTCGGTTTGTGTGTTGCTTTCTGTCAAGGGGAAATCGTTCCTGACCCTTTTACGGTCCCCTCACTCATAACACAATACGTTGGGAATGGCGGCAGGTTTCCCGCAAAAAAATTGGGCTACGGATGGTCCTTCTTTTCTGGGTTCAATCAGATACTATCGGTAGCCAATACCCGGAAGGAATCCACACCTTCTCTATGAAAATCTAATCCTTAGCTATAATTCCCCATCCATTCATGGAATTCTTCATGATTCGCCGTGAGATGCTCAACGATCTGGGTCTCATGATCTTCCTTCCTGCTGACATTCCTCGCAAAGCTCCCCGCGTCATGTCTGAGGGTATTTCCTGGTCTACAATGCTGGAACTTGGAAGAAAACTAGCTGCAATGGCCTGAATCCGTTTTGAATATTCGAATCGGCGTCGAAATTGGAATGTTTTTCGTTGAAGTCGTCCCATTGGTGGGGTTAACCACGCCTCACTTCATTTACTGTGGCATCAGCTCAGGGATCTGCAGTCGAACAGTGATGTGGTCAAAAACCAAACAACAACTTGAGGCTCTTTTGCGTAATTTGTCCCTTGGGGCATGCACTGATGCCTTCTCTTTCTGACCTCCCCGATTGAAGCACGGTATTGTCAAAACTAACGACCCTTTCCATTAATATCAGGCTGGTTCCTAGTTGAGCCTTTGTGGCACAATCTGTCGACTTCCAACTACTGGTCAGCTTACAGAAGCTTCTTACTAAATTCACCTTCTTGGTAAAATTTCCTTTACTCGATACGGTGGTCAGGTTCTGGGGCGTTCAATGTAAGAACTTTGCTTGACCGTGACCAAGAATTCTTCAAAGGCGACTCTGCATTTCCTCGCGCCTTTTCGCCCTCCCACACGGCTTGGGTCCCAAATATCAAACCCGTTCTCTGGACTCTACTGCTGCATAAACCCCAATGATGTGATCTACAAACCCACCGAGAGTCGCCAAGTTCGAACATTGGATCATCATGGACGCTTTCGAAGAGTTTGTTGTCGAATTGCAGCCCATCGAGGATTGGAAGTGTTTGAGGATCAACGTTTTTATAAACTTTCTGCCCTGATGAATTCTTCTATCTGCTTGTGTATCAATGGACTTACAGATGTAAGCAGCTCCTTTGTCTAAGGCAATTATCCCAGATTACTTGGTAAGTACAACTACGAAATAAAGGATAGGATATATATATCTACTTCTAAAAATAAGAGCGGGGGAATGTATGTCCAAGACCACGCCTGCGTGCTTCACCCTACAAACATATCGGAATTCACTTCAATCCCTAGATTGTCTTTGGCGAACCCGCGCATGCTCTTTTCTAGCTCTTCTTCAAATCCCCCACCGCCCTTCCTCATTCCACCCAAATGGAATCGAGCACGCAAGTTGCTGAACCATTGCAGGAGGCGGCTCTTCCAGAATATGATATCGAGCTGGAACATAATGGTCTGGAAGATGATATGATGCCACCACTCCTTGAGACGTTCGATGAAGGGCAGTTTGGTGTTACGCATCTGCGAGCGTGAGGCCCAATAGCCGGTTATTTTGATACGGTTGACTGGAGAGCCGAAGGACTGGTTGTTGCCTAGATGATAAAACCATAAGAAGGGAACTGAATGATAAAGGGAAAGCGACGAACCTTGGACCATGCGCATATTCCTCGTGAGGAATATCAACACCTTGGGCATTCGATCCGTGTCGCTCAGGAACTCCCTCAGTTTCTGCTTCATCAACACGCTAATCTCGTACTGGGTCAACGGTTTCCGTTCTTTCGGCTGCTCTCCTTCGTCCTTCTTTTTCCGTCCCTTCTGCAAGATTGTCGGCCGCATCAGTGTGAAGCTTGCCATGAGATCAGGCAGCCCGAACCCCCATCGCTTCGTCACGTCCTCGACGCCTTTGTAGTCTCCCGAAAGCATCGAGCGCCATAGCTTCACCCAATCGCGTTTGAAGTCTTCCTGAACCCGAACGTATAACCCATGATCAAGGAGCACAAGCTGCGGCTTCCGCGGGTCCAATGGCGAGGGCCGCACGAGGACGTTCCCTGGGTGTGGATCACAATGCACCCACCCCCATTCGAACATCTGGGCGGAGAAGAGCTCAACCATGGTTTTCATTATGGCACTGACGCCGCCCTTAAGTGGTTTCGCGGGTATGTGGAGTGATGAAGCGGGTGAGATGGGAGGGGAGGAGACGAGGGCGGTGGCGGAGTGTGGGTCCGATGAGTTGCGTGTCGATGAGGGGGGACGTTCGCCCATCAGGCGGAAAATACCTTCTTTGTCACTGAGGCGAACACCGTCGATCCATTCGGCCACCATGACCTTCTTGGTGGAATACTCAGGGTATACCTTTGGAATATAAACTTTGTCACGTAGTAGGGGTTCGTTAGCGACGAATTCCGCGGTTTGACGCGCGTTATCTGCCTCGCGAACGAAATCTAGTTCTTGCCGTAGGTGGTCCGAAACGAAATCTGTAAAAATTTATTTATCCAGCGAGGATGGATTTAGCAAATAAAAAAATCACGCACCAACGACAAAATAAACTGGAAGGTCGAATGCCCAATTCTCAAACATCCACATAACCAAACGGTATGCCCCAAGATCCCAATTCATTTGGGTGCTCACATCCGGCTTTTGAACCTTAACCGCGACCCATTTTTCTTCCTTCTCCGGTTTCCCATCAGGTCCTATTTGTGGCCAGAGTTTTGCCTTGTGGACCTGTGCAATGCTTGCACTGGCGACGGCGTTTTCTTCAAATATTTCAAAAACGCCACCGGGGCCGCTTGGTGGACGACCGAGTTCCTTAACAAAGACTTTATGTACAACGGAGTAGGGAATTTGGGGAGCGTCGTCAAACAAGCTGGCAAACTTGACTTGCATGGGAGGAGGAAGGACAGCGGCATTAGCACCGATGGCCTGCCTATTCAGAGGTCAACATGTGGTTGGAAAAGAGAAAAGGCCAGACGAACCCAATCTTTATGTACAAACCACCATTAGATGTAAGGAGGTCATAAACCCGCTGAGCCACTCGTTCGTGTAACTCCGGAATAAGCTCGCTCTTTTCAGGTGTGAAATTCCACTTGTAATCAAGAGTTATCATAGCACACTTGTTGAAAATACATTAATAAGGAATACTTGGAAATTATTGTATGTGATGACGTACTGTCCATAAAGTCCTCAAGTTGCGGAATATGGAGGATGCATTGTAGGTCTTATCGACCATGTAAACGGTTCCTAACCCAACCAACGTAAAACCTGTTTTCCTCGCAAGTTTTCGGAGCCTGCGGGGTGGGTGTAGGGACTTGGGTTTCGGAATAGCGGCTCCCGGAATGGAGGATAACCGTCGTGAACAACCATGTCGTGGATAGTTGAATGTTGTTCTAGATAAATGCCGTGCCGAGTGCAGACATAAATTCCACATAGCTTGCCTGAACGATACCAGCCAATGTAAGAAGTATTTATGAAATGGGAGTCCGGCCAAAAAAGTGACATGATCGGAGCCGGCACATGACGTGGACATGATATTACATGCAGCGGCCTACAGCAGCATCAGGTACGTAACCTTTACCAGATTCCCCGAAGGAAGCCTCTTTGCAACGCCCATAAATAAGTCTGCATGGCTTCATGATACGCTGTTCCCTTTGGAATATACACATTTCGATGTGCGCTCCACAAATTCCGCGCACTCAAACAACCCTTGAAACGCTTGAAAATGTCTTCCGTGGTGTATGCTTGCCAATCAATCAATGCGGCATTATCGTACGGTGGAAGTGGGGACAAATGAACCGCAAACTCACACCCTCTGCACGCAAGTCCAATGTGAGTCTTGCGTGAGTTGGCGTGGTCATGTAGCGGGTTATGTGGCGAACGCCAGTATTTAGCGCTGTAATCCGACGTTCACAAGCGATCTTGGTTTTGGTTGAGATTCCGTTAATATAGTTCGCAAATCCATCTTCTCCTCCATGAACAATAGTTGCAGCTTGCTTGGGGTGTGTGAAATAAGATGTACTTCTAAGGAATCGATGCATCCACAATTACTTTTGCTCGTCGGTTAAGCAATCGTAACGTGGAAAGTGTGCGGAAGTCGGATTGACCCGCTATTTCGTTGAGCAATTCGGCGGGCAATAGCTCAAGGTCCCCGAGGGTTGCGCAAGGATGGAACTCTATAGCAGGTTTTCCCGAATTTCTTTCAACAGAAATAGACAATACGGCGGCATCATATTGTGTAGGACGGTGAGAGCATTTCATGAGGGTTGGCATTGCCAAAGAACGATGGAGGCATGTCTATAGAATTTGCCGTGGGGAAAACTGATGCAAAACCCATTTTGGGGATGAGAAATATATAACATAACATTCACATTTTTTCCTTTGTCTTATGAATCAGAGAGCTCGGAGTGCATAGGCCAGGCTCATTTTCCACGCCAATTTACATTCTGCGACTCCTTTATTGCAGTGCTCCTATAAAATCCTTCGTAGAATTTGTAGAGCTTATTGTTGAGCGCTTATCCATGCATGACCATAGTAAGTCTTCCATTCTCTCGAACTTCATCTCATAAAAAAGCTCCTCATGGTAGGATTTTCCACAAATCTATGGAACATTTCAGAAGAAGGTCTGACAGGCGCGGAATTAAGTACTCGAGGATATCCTATGCGAAAGGGAGTTGGGGGGTGGTTAAGGTTTGACAGAAGGGAGCTTACGAATTATCATACCAATGATACATATAATCAACAGTCATTCATCATTGGTCATTTGCGATGGACATCGAGAGGTCCTCGAGTGCTTTCTTCAAATTGCCTTCCGCCGTTGTTGACCAAGCATATTCCCAATTGCCCACTATCAGGTCGCCAAGCATGCTCAATCTCTCAGCGGTTACCGATTTGTCGTTGACTTGCACATCCTCAAATCCTGGAGCATTGAACTCGTACAAGAGGCCCTGGGCCCTAGACACACGTTGCACGAAGTTCGCAAAAGGTTGCCGGATTGCGTTATACACCCGAGAAATATTTGTGAGTGATTGATCACGGACGGCTTGGGAGATGAGATGGGCGAGGATGTAGGCGTCCTAAAATTTTCCGAGTCCATGTGGGATTTTTGGCCGCAATATCGCTCACCTCGATTGCCTGACCAGCCCCATTCCCTTGGTGAGGTGCCATTGCATGTGCCTGATTAATTCGTTCCAGGTAGAAGTTAATGAGAACGGTGGCAACAATGTCTGAATGGATTAGAATCCGTACCGCATCTCCCAGAAGAATGACCGAGCCCAAAGCGTATTTTTCTAAGGGTCGGATGGTGTGGATCGCCCAACGTGAAGGGCTTTCCATGTTCTGGTGGACGTCGTTTCATTAGGCAAGAGATTGCGTACACTTCCGTGTGATGTATCTGCTTACTTGTATAAGGACACGAGCCTCCTCTTCCCATTTATCGAAGAATGGCATTACCTCCCCCTTTGTGACATCCTGGAATGCGGGACCATGGTAAGGCCTACCTTCCTTTTCCACATCCGAGACATATGCGACCAAATTGATGACTCGACCCTGTAAGATGGGATATGCCACAAGGTGCTGAGGAGAAATGGATATTATCTTCCAGCATTGGCAAACTTATGAAATGAATGCCCACCTGATTCTTCCCGCAATACTGGAATTCTAAAATTAACATCGTTTTAGATAGATGAGTTGTTTACGTCTGACTGACGATTGTGGGCGTCAAGAGTGCCCGATGCCCAGGCATTTGCTGCGCTACTACCTTGCTGTCGACCATGCACCGATATGCAAATGTCCCAGTCCAGATGGGATCGCTGTTTATGTCCTGGTCTAGAGATAAATTTTCTCCGACAAACTGCTTTCGAACGAGAGATTTAAGGCCATCGGCGCCTATGAGCAAGTCGCATGCTTTTGAACTTCCATTTTCGAAGGCCAGCTCGATTGCATGGGGCCCTGAACTCGAGGTCGAGTATGAAATGAGTCGGTGGGATAAATGACATCGTATCGAGGGAGGTAGATGCTTCATGAGGACTTCCTGAACGATAGCCCGGTGAAATGACAGTGCGGTACCTTCGAATATTTAAAGGTTCATTTGCCGAGTCGATGTTAAACACTAATTTCATTTACCTGAACAAATCAAGTCTCGAATTGGAACTCCTTCCTTCTGGTCGGCCTTTCTGAACTGCAAGACCAAGCCTGTTAAGCCGTCTTCACTAAATATACTATCAGCATAACTTTTACTGCAGACTCACAAGGTTCGCCACCCGGTAGTTGCTGTCCTGGAGAGAGATGCTCAACCAACGACGTTTCGAGTCCAAGTTTCTCTAGAATTTTCCAAGCTCGCGGGCAGAAGCTAATACCAGCGCCCATCTGTGTCAACTCCGGAGTGGCTTCGTAGATGTCTACCTCGATGAGACTCTCGAGGTTCATGCGACCGAGTGCCACTCCCAAAGTGAGTCCGCCGATCCCTCCACCTCTGTTCCATTGAACAGTTTAGATCGAATTCATGTTTAGTTTGGAGGGGAAGTAGCTTACACAATTCCTATCCGAAAAGGCATTATGTTTGGTTCCAATGCAATTCAGAGGATTGGGATGGAGTCGGGATCATCCGTTGATTGAGGGTAGGGTCGAGAGCTGTCATAGTATTAACCCACGCTCCACAATAATAGCCCAGGTTCCACGCGCATAGCGTCATTGATAGAAAGAGATATCGGTAGCCGAGGGAAAACATTATAGAGATGGAAATGGGTAAATGCTCAGGAGATACGGACAACAACGAAAGGAGGGGCGCATCTCACGGAAGTCGCTTGCGCACCAGGTTCGCCAGGTTCGCGGTCTGTCGACTCTTCGTTAGCTGGATCTAGTTTTGCAGTTCGAGAAGCCTTGGTAATAGAAATAATAATCAGTATTACATTCACAGTACACTTATAAGTAAGCTCGCCCATTCGAGCTAAAATCGATCAGTGCCGGCGCAGAGGTCAATCTATTAACCGACTATTAGCCATAACTGGGTAGGATACAATGGGTGTGCGATGATGATGAGGTACATATCATTCTGGCCCAGGAAACAATTCCTTTTCTGGGTCAGGAGTCGGGTTCCCGCCAATGAGGCGGTCGAGTCTTAACTCGAGGCCCCTTCCTTCGAACTTTTCAAAGACCGATTGGTCGAAATTGACCTTGACGGTGAGCGCCAGACGTTCCAGTTTGGCGACTGTTGGCGGGTTCGAGGTTGACAAGTCGCTAGGATATACACGGGATTCGAGAATGGCTTGGAGGTTTGGAAGAGGGATCGAGCTGAAATCCGTTGTAAGGGCGGAAAGGCAGGGGAGGTACGCGGTTGCGGAGTTGTCTTCGAGGGTAGAGAAGAATACTTCGCCAAGACCCCGAACAAAGGTAAAGGAAGCTTCTGTGAGGGAACGCATCAACCGCAAAACGTCGAGCAGTTCGTCTTGGTCAACACCCATATTAAGGAGAACGAGTCTTTTCAAGGAAAAATTTGATGCTAGTTGCAAATCGATCAGAGGTTGGAGGTCAACAGAAAATCCTTCAAAGACTGAAGCTTCGGAATGTAGCATCAAACCAAGGGTAAGATCCTTCAGTTGTGGTAACGCCATGGATTCGAAAAAACGTGTTCCAAGATCGAGGTTAATGATGACAATAAGACGTTCAAGGTGTGGCAAGTTGATGTTGCCGTTCAAATCCGCGTCGAGGGTGAGGGCGTCAAGAGCGACCATGCACGTCTCCAGGAGGGTACATTTACGCAAAATGGACCTTACGTTATAGTCGGGAACTCGAGCCTGGGAATAGGG
>Ga0307513_10008600_pt1 | contig 13022 bp, 15 predicted proteins | sample 15_EM_MG_FD_202174 | JGI IMG/M metagenome (GOLD analysis project Ga0307513, IMG submission 202174) | Populus trichocarpa ectomycorrhiza microbial communities from riparian zone in the Pacific Northwest, United States - 15_EM | ecosystem: Host-associated > Plants > Roots > Unclassified | place...
GCAGGATGCTCTTCAGCGCCAATAGAGATGTCGAAGCTTGGGAGTATATCGAAATATCACTAACGAAGGCCTCATATACTGGGAATCGGCTGGTTGTTGCACAGGCATTGGAGTACATGGGCTACGGGTACCTCCGCAGAGGTGACTACCAAAATGCATATGGTGCCTACAAGGCCGCAACCAAAAACTACGTTGGTACTGTTGACGCCCGTGCTACTGAGAGGTGCGAGGAGAACCTGGCTAGGCTCAAGGAGAAGGAGGAGAATACTGGCACAATCATTGGCTTTCGCAGGCATGGCTTAGACTTCGACCGCACCCTTTTCTACCCCCCTGGTCAGTCTGCGAGTGTTTCCGGCTCTTAGTTAGATTCTGCTTCCTATTACCCGACTCTTTGCCTATCTGTTACTGTGTAGTTCTATGATTGTTTATGTCAATATTTGATATGGCTTGGTTCGGACACAGTCCTAAAACTTATTCGACCAGAGTCGGCATGCACTGTAACAGTACTTAAAAGTCGTCGTATTTCTTATGTACTTACATGAAGAGGTACGGTTCGACTCATGGGTCGGTTTTGAGGATGCGATTCTGCGCCACTGTTGCCGTGGATAAGAACAGAAAATGATCAGTTCCCGTAAAGGTGGAGATCTGCGAGAACAAAAAAAGGGATTTGAGAAGAGATATCGTGGACGAAGGCGTTGGGGTGGATGTGTTACCCAGCTGATGCAGCAATTCGAACAATGGACGTTGTGGAGTCCTCGCCCTCGTAGACCTCCCCGTCCTCGCGTCCTCTAAGGCATTTCCTTGCGCCTTCGAGCTTCAGCCTTGACGTTCAAATGGTCGCTGTGGGTAATATAAGATGATGAGAGCAGAATAGCGCGGAACCGGATATATGAGATGAGTGATGAGGACTTTGAGGTCGGTGTTCTGGGAGGCTTGTGTCGGAACATAACTAGGATACAGCTCCTTGTCTTGGTATAAGCCTTCGTATGTTCATCAACAACACAGACCAGTTGGATAAGGAACGGGCTGATATTTTATGGGAACAGGCGGCGAGTGTACATTATGCTGCGTCAGGTAGAGAGGTGGGCCACAAAAATGCGCGCAAGTTTGTACACGACGAAGTGCTCTTCTGCCGTTCCGAAGAGCCAACTGAATTATGGCAGCATCAGGCCTATCCCTGAATGCTCCTCCACGGATGTGAAGCACGGGTTCAGGCATCCGACGGTGATCACTCCGGTTGTCAACCTTTAGCATGCAAAGCTTTGACAGTAGAAAAAAAAGGTTTAGATATTTTCTGAACCTAGAATCTGAACTAAAATGTGTACTTGCCTTCCAAAATGTGAACCGCCAAAGTGAACTTCACAATTTCCAAGAAAAGTCCACTTTTCTTGCCTGAGTTCAGTTTATTCGAGGAAGTTCAGTTATTTCGGGGCAGGTTTCAACTAGTTCAGTTTATTTCGAGCAAATTCAGTTTGTAATAGGTTTGTTCACGTGATATGGCGTGTACCGCGACTGCCACCCCGGCCCATCTGGATATTGACTGACCCGCATTGCGCAAATGGGGTATATAATATGCCCCTTCCTGCTTTCCTCCCCCCGAGGGTATTGGTATGAAGTGGTGGTGGCATGACGCGTTAATTTTAAATCGGTAGACTATTGAGTGGCACATGCGGCCCTGCGGGTCAGTGGCACAACGCGTTCGAAGCCGTGATCATCTTATCTCATCCCAAAATGTGAGCCTCATGGAACAATCTGAACTTAGTATTCAAAAACTAGACTTGTAAAATTATTTGGACTTTGAAGGGAAAAACTGAACTTTGACTCAAAAACTGAACTCCTGCCAATATTTTTCGAGTTCACTTCTCAGTTCAGATTGTGGTTCAGTTTTGAGGTACAGTTTATAATCTGTACCTTTTTTTTTCTAACATCGAAGCTCTCTTAGCATGAACAAGTCCTCGCTGAACACTGGTTGGGAGGTAAGCTTCTTGACTCTTCTCGAGTTAAATAGAATTCACGTTGGTTCCATGATCCTACGATCGTGCTTTCTAATGACCAGGCAAGTGGAAAGACCAATAAGCCTCATGAAAACGGAGAAGCGCCACAATAAAGAAGAGCACCGGGGAGCCATCGATTCACCGATTACTTGCTGCATATCCTCTTGTAATATTTATGCCAGTAGCGTGAGCATTAGAAAGACGTATTGAATATGGCTTTCCAGTACTTATTTGTTCAGCCTTGAAACTTGGCTGAAACTGGGGTCTAATGCGAGAGTTGGAGGGCAAGGGGATGAGGAGCATTCCCCGTCAACCTCATCATCCAGCGCCCAAAATGAGACGGGAAAATAGGGCTTTTGGTAATTCCTAACCTGTTGCAAAGAAAGGTATGATGTTTTTCAATGTGCATGTCATAACAAGGGCGAAAAGATACGACAATAGGAGTGGCGAGAGGTGGGACATAATGCATAAACGACTCCGACGACGACCACAACCCAAAAGACCTGTCCATTCCGCACTCTTCTCGTCTCCTCCACAACTTTGGGCGGACAAGGTGATTAAACCTTGAAACCCCTCGACTTTCGGCGACCACGACCTTGCTCGAACTTGCGGCCTTTGGAGATTGTGTATGGCTTTTTGCTCTTGTGAGGACCTTCAAAAAAACATAAGTGATGAAAACAGCGCCGGAAATAAAAACACATACCCATGCCGAAGTGCTTGTATGCCTCTCTCGACGTCTTCACACCTCGCAGCAGAACGGTGTTCGAGCCCGTTGGTGCGCGGAGGGCGAGCTGATCCAGGGTCAAAGCTTCGCCACCAGCAGCGACGATGCGGTCCCGTGCAGCCTTGGTGAAGCGCAGAGCGGCAACGGTTATTTTGGGCACGGTGGTCAGGCGGATGTCATCAGTCACTGTGCCAACTTGGACGACGATCTTGGAGGAGAGATCGGGGGTTTTGGCGGTCTCCTTTGCGATCCGGGAGAGGGAGAGGGGGACGCGGTTGTTTTTCGAGAGGAAAAGTCGGTGCAGGATTACCTAGATTCGGTGTAAGTGTGGATCCGTTTTTCTTTTGAAATTCCAAGTACCTTGTTGAAGTTGGAATCTGTACGGCGCGCAAGGAAACGGTACAGCTGTATAAAAATGGACAATGTTCAGCCTTGTGGCAAATATCTATAAGCCACGGCCATACCTTCACAAGGAGAAGCAAATACGGATCCTCGCTCTTGGGGGCGGTGCGAATACCCTTCTTGACGTGGTGGGCTTTGATGTCGATACCCTATCATAACCATTGTCAGAAACTCGATCTCGGGGCCGGCAGCGACGACGAGCTCACCATCGTTGTGGTTGCCGGAATATGGTGTTTGACGTTGTTGTGGACGAAACAGCGGGCTTGTGAAACTGTACAGACGAATGATTAAGTTAAAACTCCGCTTGCTTTAAAGTACGATATTTTAGGAATTCTCCCACAGTCTCCTGAAAGTGTTCTGCAGGGGCTTTGGAATATTTGAAAATATGCTCTGATCCGACAGCCTAAGTTAGCTAATATAACTGATTTTTCTATTTGGGAACTTAGTTTGGCGCTAGGGTGTTAAACAGAGGCGCCAAACAAACCCCAACATCTTCTCTTTGTTCCCAACCACCATGGTAAGCGTTGGCAATGTGACGTTTGTCCCTAAACCTGACCGTCCTTCAGTACGGAGACACTGCAGCAACTACCGTAGACCCTTATTCTGACGCGTACAATGCGCCCCCGGCTCCTGCGCCAGCAGAACGCGACCCGCCACCGCCACGTGGAGGGAGGTCTCGCTCAAGAAGTCCAGTCAGAGCCAGTGCCAACGGGAATGGTAGCAACGGCGAATCCAGGCGGTATGATAGGAGCCCACCACCGTATAGAAGGCGTTCACCACCCCCCAGGCGTTCTGCCCATGCGCCCCTTGTCAGTCGGGTTTCACATTTTTTTCTTTTGAATACTGAAGCTGACAATACAAAGCAGCAACCAAATCCTTCCAACGTACTCGGTGTCTTTGGGTTGAGCATTCGTACGCAAGAGCGCGACCTTGAAGATGAATTTAGCCGTCATGGACGTGTGGAGAAGGTCACCATTGTCTACGATCAACGGGTGAGTCATCATCGGTCACTGTGCTTCTAATGTTGAACACATGTTAGCAGTCTGACCGCTCTCGTGGATTTGGTTTCATTCGCATGTCAACCGTCGAGGAAGCCACGAAGTGCGTTGAGAACTTGAACGGTATTGTATGTGTCAATGTACCACATGAAAATTTGGGCGTCTTGTTTACCATTCTTCATTTGATCACAGGAACTCAATGGGCGTCGCATCCGTGTCGATTACTCTGTGACCGATCGCCCCCATGCTTCCACGCCGGGCGAGTACATGGGTCATCGTCGTGGTGGGCGTGACGATCGTCGAGACCGCGACCGTGATTACAGGGACTCGAACAGGGATAGGGACCGTGATTACCGCCGCGGCGACCGCGACAGAGACAGGGATCGCGACAATTATGGTCGCGATAAGGATTGGCGCGATCGCCGCAGCCCGGCGCCCGCAAAAAGTGGAAGGTATTCTCCAGAACACAGGAGACGCCGCAGCTACTCTAGGAGCCCACCTCCCCGAGGCAGCAGCCCACCCCGTGGCTCGGACCGCAATGGAAGGGACTATGACACCCCTGCTTCGACCTCCGCTGCTCCTGCTGCCGCAGCAGACTCTCGTTGGTAAAGGGTGTCGCCGAGTCTTCTCAGTTCTGCCTCTTCTGACCGATGCAAGTTTCCATCGGTTTGGAATGGTATGGATATGTCGCATCTCGTTTTGTTGTCCTTTTGATCTCTCTTTTCTCGTCGTCCTATGTTTTCCTTTTTTGTTTCTTTATTTCGCTCTCATCTGACCGCATTTTCTTTTATTATGCTTCTTCGCTTCCACCCGTGGTTTCAATACGGGCCTTGGCCTTCTCGGTTCCCACAGGTCATGGTCTCGCATTTTCCAACGGTACAGAACCTCGGCGGAAGAAGGGACAATCAAAAGTTTAATAATCTTATAATTCGGACAAGAAAAAGAAAAAGAATCGTCAGGCTCTCCAAGTCACGAAGTCAAAAAAAATATATTCCCGTCGTCTACAGCCCTTCGTCCAAGTTGTCAAGTTGCCATCCACATCCAATCCACCCTTCACTAGTAATATGTTTGCAAGTACCAAGATTATATCTGCTGCCCGTCCCCAGTTATTCAAATCGCAAGAATAAATTCAGAAATACCGGGGTCTATCCTTTGATGGTTCGCATGGTCTCGGTGCGTATGTCCGTTTGCCCACTTTTGCCTACTTTTGCCTGGCCGAGTATGGGAGGGAAGCTTATCTCAGCGAAGTGGGTGGGCAGGCGAACTGGATACCCACGAAAACCCCTTCGAGGTATATTGATCTTTTTAGGAACGGTAATAAGAAAGATTGCTCAGGAACGTTCAAATTTCCGGAAACGGTTTAACGACTGATCGGCTGGTGCTCACATCATGACTATAGCCGTTATTATTGTGGGTCCATGCCTGATCGCATCTTTTTTGCGGGATTTTGAACTTTTCTTATGTTCTTTTGGGTTTAGCTTCGAGGCGTGCACGATTTAGACGATTGGATGCGACCGATAAGCAACGGAGACGCCAACAGAGCGTTTGTCTGTCAAATTGGCTTTTATTAGGTGCGTGGAAAGCGTGCATGGGAGCTGAGACCGTGCATCCATTCGTATCGACGGTGACCATTCATGTTGTTCTTCCTTGATGTCCTACCCGGTTCATTGTTGTCCTCCGCATGTCAGCGTGTTGTCAAGAGTTCTATTCTTGCCGTCGTTGATGTCGTCGTTGTCGTCGCGCCTTCTGGTGCATGGCAACCTTGTGTCTTCCTAATGGATGCTTATTCACCAGATTTCTGCCTTCCATTCGGTGTTCTTGCTCGTGTCTCGGATGGTCTTCCTGCCCGTTAATTACATCCATCGTGGCGTTTTACTGCATGATTGGGTGAATAATCTCTGACTTGCGTATTTTGACCATTTCTGCTTTTCTTCATGTTTTGTACTGCACATCAAATATATTTCTTCACCAGTTCTTTCCGCATAGTTGAGATGAGATTTTGATGAACCATAAATGATCTCCATAATTAGAAGTGAGTTCCCACAGTTTAACTCCGATCAATTGTTGCCCGTATTTGGTAATCACACAAGAATTTTCCACCTTCACGCACGGCGCCGGCGACGACGAGCTACCGTCCTCACCACCTCCCTGAATCCCAAAGGATACGAGTTTAGGGAATATGCCTCGTATCAGAAAAGGTGTGTGTTGTGTTTACCACGGCTCGATCAACTTGTACTCATTGGATTCTCCCTTTACTTTTTTGGCTGCTATTTTTCCCTTTCGATTCGACTTGCGTTTGGATTTGTCGTAATGGTGAACTACAGAGACGAGTAATCGTAGGTCAACGAATGACCGTGCGAAGCGCCGCAAGCAGGTTAAGGAGAGCAAGCGGAAAACGGCAAAGGCGGCGAAAAAGAGTGTGCAGTGGAAGAGCAGTGCGTATTATTTTTTATCACTTTGCTTATTCTACTTTGTGGAACATCTGCTGACGGTTTTTTATCTTTTTATTTTGGTTTGAAATTTAGAAACACCAAAAGATCCTGGAATCCCGAATGAGTTCCCGTACAAAGATCAAATATTGGCCGAGGTGGCTGAACAACGCCGGATAGTGAGTCACTCTTACAACTCCCAACGATGATTTAACATCCCCTAAATCGCGCATCTTGTACAGGCAGCCGAGGAGAAAGAGCGCAAGAAAACCGAAAAACAGCGAGCTTTGGCGAAAGCACGAGCTATCGCGCGAGGAGAGCCAATTGAGGACTCTGATGCCGGGGACCAGGAAGGAGATGCTGAGGATGGCGGTGATGAAGAAGAGGGAGCTGGGAAGGGGAAGAAAGACCTTAACGTGGGCTCTGAGAGCATCGCCAGCCTCAGCGCCAAGGTCGTTGGTACCCACTTGAAACCTCGACCGCGACCTATCGTTGACTTGGAAGAGGAGGATGAGGAAGAGGAAGTGCCGGTGCTCATAAACCGCGATTTGCCCAACTTGAAGACGGTTTTGGAGAAGGCTGATGTGCTGTTTGAGGTGTTGGACGGTCGGGATCCGTTGGCGTTTAGAAGCCAACATATCGAGGATCTTGGGAGCGAGCTGGGTAAGAAGGTGCTTTTGGTGGTTAACAAGATTGGTGAGTTTGACGCTGAAATTCACGAAATGGAATCCGCGAACCTGACTTGGTTATTCACAGATACATGTCCCCGAGAGGCCGTTGCCTCGTGGTCGAGCTACCTGAGGAGCCAGCATCCCACATTCCTCTTCCGTTCCGCCACTTCCTTCCTTCCCGAAAATTCGGTCGCTCAAAGCCAGCCCCAGGTAAAGAAGGGCAAAGCCAAAGCCAAAGTACCCACGAATGACTGTGTTGGTGGTGATTCTATCCTCGCATGCCTCGCTCAATGGGCAAAGGAGAAGAACGGGGATGAGCCTTTGGTTGTGGCTGTAGTCGGTGTCACAAATGTAGGCATTGTCTCGCCGTTTATTTCACATAGAAGAATGCTGATATCACTATTTTTTGCAGGTGGGCAAAAGTTCACTGATAAACTCGTTACTCAAACGGGCTGCACTGCCCGTATATACCCTCGCCTCATCATCTCGTGGGCCTACGACAACGGAGCTTCCGCAGGAAGTAACTTTAGAATTCGAAGACCAAACAATTCTTTTCATTGATACCCCTGGCCTCTCGTTCATTTCCAAGGGTGAGGATGAGGACGAGGATGGCGAAGGCCGTGTAGGCGACTCGGTGCTGGAGGAGTACCGTGCACGGGATATCCTTCTCCGCAGCAAAGGCAGAATCGATCGTCTGAAAGATCCAAATCCTCCAAGTACGTCTGTCGTGTTTAACAGCGCCTCTAATAGCCTCCTGAGTTTTTTTGCATTTTTTTTTTGCTTCTAGTTGCACATATTGTATCTCGGGCTAATAATGAAGATCTTATGCTCATGTACAGCCTCCCTGCGTTCGCAAAAGGGGACCCAACTGCGTTCCTCTCAGGTGTCGCTCGTGCCAACCAGCTGCTGAAAAAGGTGTGTACAATGAGGCATCCTCGTTTCGACAATTACGTCATATTTGCTCATTATCTCGAACAATTTTTTCTAACTATTCTCTCGCCAACAGAAAGGAGAGTTGGACTTGACAGGCGCAGCACGCATCGTACTTCGCGACTGGAGCTTAGGCAAATTCTATCACTACACAATACCGCCCCTTTCCAAAACCACCAATCCCACCCCTGCCTCAGCAACGGAGTCGACGCCAGCAAAATCTGTGAACGCAGCACTCGAAAAAGCTTACGAGAAAGATGTTTCCATTTTGGATGATATTCCGACGCGGAAAGAAAAAAGAAAAGCAGGTGGGCTTGTCCGACTCACAGCCGGGGTCGCAGACGAGCGACAAGTCTCGGTCGAGGAGGCCTGGGCTGGGCTCCAGGATAGTGATGAAGAGGAGAGCGAAGAGGGCGATGACGTAGAAGATCTGGATGAGGGGATGGTTGTCGATGAGGAGGACGAAGAAGAGTCTGCAGAGGAAGAAGATGACGAGGAGCAACCCGACAGCGACGAGGAAGAAGTACCACCTCTGTTATCTAACAAACAAAAACGCAAGCGACCCCTGGAGAAGTCAATACCGGAACGCCCCAGCAAAAAGGTTGCATTCGCACCACAACTACATCCGAAAAAGTCACGATCAGGCTCGAAACGATCAGGCGATGCACTGGTGGGTTCCACTCCAATTCTCCCAGCTAAACATACATTGATGATCACATCGGCCCAGCAGGTGGATTCAGTTCTGAAGTTCCACACAGCGGCGAAGGTGCCCGAGAAAAGTAAAAGTGCCGTCGCTGGGTCTAAGCCCATCAAGTCCAGCCTCTCTGTGAAAGGTTCTGCAGGCGGTGCACCTACGAGGCTTTCCTCGGAAATCAAGGGAAGAGTGGCGAATGTTTCGACTAAAACGAAAGCTAAAGCCACCTCTGCGGATGAGAAGTCAGGGAATGGACCAGAGGCGTACGATTTTGGAAAGTTCTTCTGATTATCACACAAAATTACCCTTATACGCAAACTGTTCTGTCATCGTACTTGTGATTGTGAACATGCATTATCATAATCATACATTCAAGATTTTACGAAATCCTGAATTTAAATTTATATATGTAAGAGGGTTGCTGTATCATTTCACCCCTTCAATGAAGCGAAGTTGCTGGGCTCGCGTTGCCAATAAACATAAAGCGAACGAGACATTACTCTCGTTAGATATGAAAAACGAGAATATTGTCAAAAATTTCAAGAGAACAAGCGCCCATTTTATGCAAATTTTATGGTGTACCCCGATGAATGTGGATGTCATGCGTTTTCCCAAAGCGGCAGCGATCAATTGATCAACTTCCACTTTCACTCTTTCACTGATCTCATCTTGCAACATCACTATCGCAATAGCTCATCAGACTGGCACCCTAGTAACTTACGTGGGTAGTACTGTCTTAATTCCGTGACCCACAAGAGTCAAGGAAATTGGCGATGCTCGGTTCTTTTAGAAAAAAAGTATGTGGGTAGGATAATCCACTGCTACTAATTACTAACCAACCAGAAAATTAGTTGACGATGCATTTTGCCACGCCTTTGCCACTCAGCTAGTTGAAGTTCCGCTACCCTGCGCGCTGAGAGTCAGAGAGTCATGATCTGCTAAACTTCTTCTGTGCTGCTGAGGCCTCGGACTAACGAGTCTCGACTTGGACTCGGTGATCATGAACACGTGGTACAAGAGTATTCTGAGTTATATCCCAGCACTCTGACTCAGGATTACAATTATTGCGAGACGTCCTGGTTCGGTCGCGGACCGGTGAGTCGCAGGCGCATGGTGCCCTATTTGGACTTGTTGCTTGCCCTTCAACAGCCTTCAACCCTGCATTTTGTCCTTTTTTCAATTCGCTTCCATTCCTTACGGAGCCCGAGGGCAAACTGCGCCTAGGAACAACTCGAAGATTCGCGATGCTGTACCACTCGTTCTCTGGTGGTGGGAAATCCACTCACATCCCAATCGGGGAGTTTTATGACCATCTGCCATTCGGTCACTCGCGTGAGACTTTCATTTCCAAGATTGCAGTTGGTGATCTTATTTAAAGGGCACTCTCTCATATTTCTCCGCATTGTTTCCCTCTTGCATCACAATTAGCCAACTCCCCGTTTCCCAACTTTTCGCTACCTGGGTCTGCAACAATCTACGATGCGGTTTCGACCTGCACACCAGAACCCACCTTTGTCAAACAAGCGTCTGCATATCCATCGTCCGGAAACACTTGGTGAAGATTCGCATGTAAGTTGTGGGCTGTTTCTAATGGTATCATCGTGGAGCTCATGACGAAGATCTCCAGGAATCGCTTCGTCAATCATTCCCATTCGACCTTCTACCGCTTGAACTTCAAGTGGAGATCTTCTCTCATTGCCTCCCCCTATTTCCCCACTTCGACATCGATGAAGCTCCTCTCCTTATCACACGCGTTTGCAAGGCATGGAGGGACCTGGCTTGCAACACCCCGAAGCTATGGTCAACCTTCGAAATTGAGATCACTGGATCGGGAACATCCATCTCACCTCACGACTTAAGCATCATGAGCACCATACAACTCTGGCTGGAACGATCCAAAGCTGTCCCCCTCAATGTTCGGGTCATGCACGTTCCAGTTGGACGTACTCCTGACCCTCGCTCCGCACAAATTCTTTCCCTCCTGGTACCGGAGGCCCGGCGATGGAAACACGTCCAATTCATATTACCATCCTCCAGCATATCGTCTATCCAAAATGTCCTTCCTGACGGGTTTCCGGAGCTGCGATCTCTGACACTCCAAATGAAAGGCCTTTGGAATTCAGAACCCAGTTTCGATTTATCATCAATGCGCATTCCATGGCACCAGCTAACGGGTTTGGATCTCCGTCTGGAACATGGAAGTATACTCGATCTGGAGCAATGTTTGGAAATTCTTTCACAAGCGGAACGGCTTGCCGCATTTACCGCGACAGTTAACTGCGTGTTTGATCGCCAGGAGACACTCTCCGAAGGACTTTCACTGCCGACATTACAGACACTGCATCTGATTGCCCGAGGCGGTGGGCATGTCGGAGTGGTCCCGATGAATGACAGTCCAGAGGCGTGTCTCGTAAAATTTCTTAAACTCCTCTCACTCCCTGCAATTCGTACTCTGCATATTGAATGGCTGCTCCTTTCCAATGGGGCTACCTCGCTGTGGCCAAAGACCCATTTAGATTTTCTCTCATTCCTTCACGAAGTATCGCCAACCATCCGTGCCCTCAGCATCGCATACCTTCCGGTGACTGAGATTGAACTCATGGAGTGCCTGTCACAAGTCCCGGAGCTCGCGGATTTGGACCTTCGCTTTTCGCTGAGCGATTTCGAACATGATCCTATCACGGAAAATCTCCTTACAGCTTGCACACTCCCTTCGACGTCTTTCGTTTCGGACAGTACAGGGCAAAATCAAGGTTCAAAAGACCATACAACGACGACGACTTCCAGTTCGATGCATACAACCCCATTACTTCCAGCGCTGGAGAGCTGGAATATACAGTGCCACGGAAAACGGTACACTCATACCGGCCTTCTTTCGATGCTATCGTCCCGGTTGAGCGTCAAATATGGAACAACCTCACACACGAGGCTCAAGTCATTCCATCTCCTTTCTATGAATTCAGTGCCGCAAGCACTCCAAAGACGCGTCCAGACGTGGAGTAACGAAGGGTTCGACATATCAATAGATAGCTTGATCATTCGGTAACGACGAAGCTGCGAAGAGCATATTTAGCTCCCTATCTAACGATCTAACGATAAGTATCTAGTATTTAGTTCTTCAATTTTCTGTTTTCTTTTGTCATGGTCGCATGGACCCACTTGCCGTTGTGTTCTAGATGAATTCGTTGCATTTATAGAATAGCGCGAACTTTCATGATCGATATCACTTGGACACTGGATCACCTTACATCATAGATAACTTGTTAAAAGTAGCACTGACTCACCGCAATATATCCATAGGCAGCATTTCCGTTGATAGTTGGTATGGTGAAATTGTATTCTCACTACCAGTTAGGACTAGCTAAGTAACGAGCGTTTTCGTGCATCGTATTTAAATTGAGTTTAGGCTGGGAAAAACGCCGCAGTATCGTAAAGGCTGTCGAGGGGAAGGCTCAGTTTCCCCGATTCCCGACGGTCATCTGCGGACTCTTGTTTCTATTTACTGTGATATCCCCCTTTCCTTCGTTCTCTTTGGGAAAGGTGTGTTGATGACAGATGTTGAATATCAGCACAGCGCACAACGTGCTTGTCATAGGTAGCTACTCATCTTTTTTTAATTTAAGTCAGAACTTCAGCATCTGGGGGCGCAGATCTAGTGGGCTGTGCCAACGAAGTTAAGTATCATCATTCACCGTATTACTATCTCCGCCAAATTACTAAGAATCTTAGATCACCGACGCGTTGAATCACGTGACATATCACACTCAGTAAAAACGGAATGTTTGCATTAGTCAGACAACAGTCATGCACAGTCGTACAAAATCATGCTGTAGTCGCACCTGCGGGAATCTTGACTTTTGATGACTTATTTTTCGACTTTGATGACTGTGATATGACCTCTAGTCAGCAGATGTCAAGCAATAACATGCACCAGGGTCTCATGCAGTCAAAGAAAAGTCAAGTGTTAAGCACACATAAGTCAAACCATAGTCATGCATTTGGTGCTAAGGTTGTGAAAAGTCAGAAAAAGAGAATGGTGTAGTCAGGGATTCGTATTGCTTTAGTCAAGCTTAGGGGGACCAAAGTCAGGCTAAAGTCGGGCAAAAGTTGGGCCATAATCAAGGATATATTATTGTACACGAACAGGGTAAATATATAGACTACATCCAGGGATCCAGCT
>Ga0307513_10008601_pt1 | contig 13022 bp, 20 predicted proteins | sample 15_EM_MG_FD_202174 | JGI IMG/M metagenome (GOLD analysis project Ga0307513, IMG submission 202174) | Populus trichocarpa ectomycorrhiza microbial communities from riparian zone in the Pacific Northwest, United States - 15_EM | ecosystem: Host-associated > Plants > Roots > Unclassified | place...
CTCGGCGACGCCCAACCCGGTGCCCTTACCCCCCTAGTTCAACAGATTTATCCCACTGTCAGGAAGGCTGTTTGTCTCGCAGAGTACGTCCCTGTTGCTTGAGGGACCGCCGAGTGCTTAATTTTATTCGCAGTGCTTCGAATAACAACCAGCTCTGCGTCACTCAGACCCTTTCCAGCGTCGAGACCGTTACTGGTTCCTTGACCATCAGCAAGCTTATTCAGACTGTTCCCACCATCGTTAGCGGCGATGCCAGCTCCCTTAATGGCGTCAACCTTTGCACTCCTTGCGTTAAGCAGATTTACAATGTCGCCAAAGCGGATTTCCCTGCGATCTTTGGCCAAGGTGATATCGCCACCAACGTGAGGGCCGATTGTGGGGCTTCCTTCGTCGGTGAGTTTTCCCTTTCCCACCCCAAGGCTCCGCGACTTCCTCCGTGTTTGCCGGGGCTGATTGGTCTCCATGATCAACAGATGGCGCTTCCGATCCCAACATTATTCAGACTGCCACCAACACCACAAGCTCCGGAAGCAACAACATCAATACCGACGGCTCCGTCCAGCTCACTGGGCAGCAAGCCCTATTGTCGACCTTCCTGTTGGGTTTCTTGGCTTTGGCCGCTTAACTTTCCAGAAATGGACTCTGCACGAAGTTACACACATGTTTTATATTTACAAGCATATGGACCATCCATTAGCTTAATTGCTATGAGAACACTCATCTAGTGGTGTCGAATGTAGCTTGCTTTATCTTTTTCGGACCTTAAACTATCGTAATTGCTTGCTTTTCCTAAGCTTGTGATGTCATTGCTTCTCCGTGATTTGTCATGACCAAAGTTACGCGTCAAGTAAGGATTAGGGAGCAATATGACAGCCGATGACACCCTTCCCAGGAATCCGCCAGAACTCGTTTCCCTAGCACTCCGAGTTCTGCAACGCCCAAGAAACAGATTACAATGTACAGCAAATATACTCGAAGGAATCAAGAACGAATACTCGAAGTTCCTGGGCTTTTCTGCCCGATCAGACGTGAAAACCTATTTCCGGAATGTGCTATTTACAGGTCGTGGTACCGCAGAGGAATGAACATGGATTTGATCAGAGGATGTAGCGGAAGTCGCGGTTCTGCCTGTCCGTGAGATCCAGGAACTCCTGCGTGGGGACAAGAATAAGACCCCACACTAAAATACGCGAAGTGAAGGGGAATCACAGACCTTTGGAACCTTCACATCCATCTTCTTGCCTTCAGGGGTGATATGTTCGATATAAATGTCGTCATACGTCGGGTCGTGCTCCTCCTTGTCCCTAAGCGCATTTTCCCTCACGAGGACCCGCCGGATAACCAGAGGAATGATACCACAGACAAAGAAACAGCCACCAATGATACCCCAGGGGATGTAGTTCCTTGGCCTGTATTCGGCCTCCCACATGAGCGGAGCGACAGCGTTCCCAATACAGTAAGCAATCAGAACGATGGTGTTGGTCGTGATTCGTTTGGTGTGACCCGCAGTGATGGAGGTGATCCAGGAAAGAACGAGGACAAACGCGGTCAAACCGACATCAAGGGTCCACATCGCACACAGAAGTCCAACCCTGTTTTCCCATGGCAACAGGGTGACGAGGAGACATCCCAGGATGTCGGGGACAGCACAAAGAGTGATGAGGTAAGCGCGGGAGTTGGGGATGCGGGCCGCAAGCTGAAAAGTCTGTCAATGGTGTCGAAGTGATGAATAGTGTCGGCGCACGAACCTGCACTCCGACGAAAATGGTGATGATTTCAATCACACCGTCAATACACCCAAACAGGGTGCTCTGAAGGGGAGTCCATCCAAAGGAAGTGACGATGATGGTACGTTGGTTCAAGAGCGAGTTAGGAACGTTGGCGAGGGCAGTGAATAGGGCGAACAACCAGGTCTTGGAGTCTGTCAGAGCCTCGGCCATCTGTTCTTTCTTGAACGTCTTATTCTCCACACCAGTCTGATTCTCCCTGATCCGGAGGACGGCCTTTGCGCGCTCTTCGGGGGTGAGGAACCAAGCGCTGGTAGGCGAGTCTGGGAAGAGGAACCAATAAAGGACTGCGGTTACGACTGTGATCAGACCGGTGATAGTCATGAGCCTGGTAATTTACATGGATCAATTGTGGAGAGTCGAGAGGTGGGCTGATTGGATTACCATTGCCAAGGGGCAAAGCCCGTCGTCTTGATGTGTAGAGTGCCGAAGGAAATAAGCCCCCCGATGATGATCGCTGCTCTACAGGTTGAGTTGTACCTCGCGGGCCTATCATCATGACTATTTCTTACCAGTTCCGTTCATCAAAACTAGCGGGTATTCGATCAGGTCCTGGCGTCGTTGGAAGTAAAAAGTGGACTTACACCAGTAGCCAATTCTCAATGTCTGTTCCGTTCTGGTATAGAACATGGATGAAACAATGAGGAAACCAGCTGTGATAGAACCTTCGCAAGCACCCAGTATGGCGCGAACGACGAAGAGTCCGGCGAAGTTCTTGCAAGCAGCGTGGCACAGGAGAGCGATTGCCCATACCAAGATGTTAATGCTGGGAAATCAGGTACGTTAGAGCAATTGCTAAATTGGCTTGGGATTACCGCAAACCTCATCCATTTGCCGACCGGGAACCTTTGGAGCGCCAAATTCTGAGGGTACTCGAAAACTAGGTAGGCAAGGTAGAATACGGTTCCCAGCCTGAGTAATCAGACACCCGTTTGGTGTTTGTTTTGTCAATGATGTCAACATTGGGAGCAGACGCACCAATTATACCTGGAACGCGCTTGAGAAGACATGGGAGCCATTGATAATTTGTTACGTACTGGTTGGTCGTGAGATGGGCATCCGTTCGGATTCCCAAAACGGCAGCATACCCCAGGGTGGTTTTGTCCATGAACTGGACCCAATAGAGGACTGATTCCCGGAGTCAGCCACACTCACCTTCGGAGAGGGGGATACGAAGGTAAACGCACTAAACATGAGAGGCAGGATGTGCCAATCGATCTTCCTCCTGAGCCTCTTTGCCTCCTCTGGCGTGAGGGTTATGTCCTCGGCAGCAGCGAGGATTGCGGCGGTATCGAGCGTGTACGCAGCGGCATAAGGTTTGGACCCCTCCTTCTCGTTGCTGGAGATGGTCCGTTTCCTTTCGATATCACCCGTGGCCATGATAGAGGAGGGCGAAGGGCGGACGGAGTGGGGTTGCGAGGGTTGCGGAGTATATAAGGGAGAGAAGTGACGGGATGGCGAAGTGCGGAATGGGCCGGGTCGGACCGGTGAGTACACCCATGGCAGGGGAGGAGCTGAGAGGATACAAGAGGCGGAAGATGAAATGGCGAATGCAGCTGTAAGAGCGAGTCCACGACTGTATGGAAGTGTATGCTTGTATGGATCAACAAGCTAACCGATCTCTCCGGTCGCGTGCACGACATCATTGATCCCGGAAATCTACCACTAGTGTCGAATCTGATGAGGGACTCGGACTTTAGCGTAGTGGCGCCTGGCTTGCACATGCAGGGTCGCGTATCCCGCGCATGTACTGATTAGCAGAGCGGGGCCAGTCGTGTTGAGGGAGGAACGTAGTAGAATCGTAGAGACCGTAGAGAACGTGACCGCCGCTCTGGGGACGAAAATGGTCCGCCGCCGCTGATTGCTTTGTTCGTGACATGTGGGAAATCTGACGTCTGTCCCCAACCACTCCCTGCTCTTTCCTCCATGGACGCTGCCGCTCGTCGAAGGACATACGATATACCCAAGTCTGAGTCTGTCGGTCTCGCCGAATGGACAAGCAAGATTAAGGCTCTCCAGCGTCAAGTCGATGAAGACGAAGAGGCTGAGACCCGAAGGCTCGAGGAGGAGATCGTGGCCTCCAGGATGTCTAGGATGAGACGGAGTACTCTCCAGCCTCGTCCTTCGAGTCATGACCCATGTGAGCCTTTCATTGAACGCGAGGACCACCCCGAGATTCACCTCGCATCTCGACGCTGAAGCCGCCAACAAGTTCCCAAGGGTTGCGTCACCCCCACCCGACATTGACAATTCCCAGTCCGCCGAAGATAAACAGCGGGATCGCGAGGCTACAATGCGAAAACTTATGGGTCAACGGAGTCCTGCCATGCCTCAATTTCCTCGCTCGAAAACCCCGTCGGAAATCCCGTCGCCCAAACCGTCGAGCCCCACCGACAGAACACGGCAAGAGCCCATATCATTAGCCGCTTTTATGGGCTCGCGGGAGACTGGACCCAGGATGAATAAACATGCTCCACAGCAGGATGCTCACGATCCCACGCAGTTTGACCAGCGAAGCATCACTTCACCCCATCCCGTATTTGGGAAGAATGGGGTTGCCCTGCCGGGGATGATACCAAAATCCCCTGGTCCTCAGCCGCGTACCTCACCCCGGCTGGTAGACGTAGAAGTTGCGTCTCCAATGCAGTCTACACCACCTTTGAACCTACGCGAGCGCAAGACTAGTACTCCCGCTGTTGCTCGGCGCTATGTAGAGAAGATCGAATCTGAGGGTTCTCCCGGACCTTCGCCGTCGCCAAGACTTCGTGATACACGAGAACATATCCGTGAACGTACGATGAGCACACCCTCCGGTCCCGGTCCTAGTTTGCAAAGATACACCAACCCACCCAAACCATTACCTTCCAGTGCAAAGTCAACGTTCACGAACAAACGATCACCTCCGTCTCTTCAAGGCCATGATAGTCTTTCCACTCCCTCTACCCCCAATTTACATCGACATTCATACACTCCCAAGCCACTTGACAGCGAAGTAAAATCCGATCTCCCTCGGAAGACATTCCCGTCCATGTCTCGGCCAGGGCGTACGGAAACCGAATCGTCACCTAGATCCAAATCCCCGGCGCCGCCTGTTTCCACCCCAAACCCTCGACGAAGTCCTTCACCGTCTATGACGCCTATCCCTCCTTCACGACCTGCCACGGCTATCAACACTCCAACACTGGCTCGACCCGCAGAACCGAAACTAAACCTCCCGCTTCATGGACCGAAGATTACTTCCTTTAATCGATCGCCCGCGTTTTCCGACCGAACGCCGCCAAAGGGTGTCACGCCCAGCCTGAGTCGTCTTCAAGGTCGTGGCTTTGTGCAGAACATGGTTAAAGCTAGCGCAGAGCTCGAATCCTCGACCGGTGGAAGTCCTGTTTCTACACCCGAGAGGACTCGCACAGAGCCTCAGAAGAAGACTTCCGTGCTGGATCGTTGGCCAGGTACTGGATCTACTATCAGCACCCCAGTCATTTCACCTACACTGGTACCAATGCGCAAGGCCAAGACATTAGACCCCGTCAACGTCACCACATCTGGTCCCATTGGCCTTCCTCAACCTCCCTTGGCGCAGAAACCGGTATCGATACCCAAACGTAAATCCCAGACATTCGACAAAGGGTCTGCCACCCCTCCCTCGTCGAAGTCGCCCTCGAAGGGCATTCTCGTCACCCCCAAGGAAAAGGAGAAACCATTGTCTCCAACCCCTCCCGCCACTTCGAATGGGCATGTACCCGGGGTTGGCTCGTCGAACACCCTAGTGTCATACATCAAGCCAATGAAGACCGGTGACTCGGAGCCCCCGAGCCCCGTTAGATCGAAAACGCCAACTGCCACCGACGGTGCCGATGAACTGGGCGTACGGAAGCGTAAGAGTAGCGGGAAGTTGAAGGAGAAGTCCGTTAGCTTCGCCGCATCACCTCCCAGATCGAAAGCGAAGTCTGTGGTGGATGTGTTACCCTCTCCCGGCAAACCGTTAAGCCATGTGCGTCCTTTACGATGCTGATGATCATTGAGGCGATTCATTGATCGCTACTCTCCCTTCATTTTCTTCACCCATTCTTTGTCAATCCACCCAACCGCTTGTCCGCCTTGTTTTTCGTTGCTGCATTGACATGTTTGCTCCATACTCGGAATACACCTGACATTTTCCTGTATCCTTTCTGCTTTCACATCCCCAACCCGTTACCGCCGGGGATATTATGTTTGTTTTGCTACATTATAGCCAACCAAGGACCGCGCCAAGAAACCCAAACGGGTGAAAGTCCCGTCTACTATTGTCAAGGCGGACAAACCACCAGTTATGTCGAAGATCGAGATACCCCCAAACACGGCCAACCTTGATCTCCCAAGGTCTTCAGGCATCCCCCCCAGGCCCGCATTGTCAACATCACCCCTACCCCCGTCTTCACCGGTGGCACTTTCCACTCCTTCTAGTTCCGGTCGTAGGCAGCGGCCTCCTGTGCCCGTTCAGTCTAAGTCAAGATCTCCGTCGCCGGAGCCCCCGGTTCGGTCATCGGGACAAACACTTCCCCACAAGGAGCATTTTTCACCCTCTACTCAACCGAAGGTTGTCGACAGATGGGCAAACGGTCCGATAATCGGTGTGAAGCCTCTTCTCAATGGGAGGGGCCACCCATCTTCTGTTTCAACCTCTCCCTTACCCACCCCGGCCCGCGGCACCTTCGGACAAATCCCCTTGCCAGGGTTATCCATGGCTCGCACCCCATCTCCTCGTTGTACTGAGAAATCGGAGGATCGTGCTCCGCAATCTCCCGTACCAGCACAGGAGCTGCCGCAGGAAAGGAATAGTGGGGAACGAAAACCCGGTGTCGATAAACCGCAGCCACGCCGTCCCCCTGTTCCGCATAAGCCTTCTAGGATTCCAAGTACTGGAAACAGGGCGACGGTCATGGACGTTGCTCAGGTATGGTCGCAACACGAGGAGCAGGGCTCACAAGACGTGGAGAGTCCCCGGTCTACCTCACCAAATAGTCCACTTGACCCTCATCCCGTTCGGCCGTCGGGGGTCCAGCCTGAGCTCGATCACCATAGGGAACCGGAAAAGGAGCGGGGACGTAAGGACGGGCAGGAACGGGATGAATATCCAGAGATGGACGTGAAGGCTGCCACTGCTGGATTGGATATTCAAACATCTGCCCTTTCATCTTCCACCATCGAGGCTCCTAAGGAGTTGGAGAAGGAGAAAGATGCTTCTCTAAAGTTGCCGGATCTACTCACCCCGACGGAAAAGAAGAAGTCGTCTTGGGAGAAGTATTCTGAGTTCATTATGCCTGCCCTGGAGGAGGAATGGACTCCTGTACAAAGCCCTATGTCGACTTTGAGAAAGTCCCCAGGGGCGGCCACGGGAGCAAAGGAGGCGTCGGTCACTGCACCGATTCCAGAGATCAAGAGGTCCGAAGAGCCGAAGTTGGAATACACCTTTATCGACCTGCTTTCCACGACGCTGGATCAGCAGATGAAGTCCATCAAGGTTGCTCCAATTGATCTTATTACCTTTGGTAAGTGGATTGGACACCTGTTCGTGTTTGAGCTCACACTCCATTGAAGACTTCCCGAACTACGCTGCTCCGGAGGTTGATATCAGACCTCTCTTGAAGTCGATACCCGAGCCCCCGCCCGCCGATCCCGGTGTGGTGACTGTGTCTGTTGACGTATTGTCCGTCGCGGGGTCCGCGTCCAGTGCTATCACTGGCGATATCACCGTGTTTTACGATACAGAGATACTCGCAATTATCCAGAGGGCCAAGGTCAAGAGTAGTGGTCTGGTCGATACCAAGGTTTGGGGATGGATTGGAAGGGACGCTAAGGCGGGCCCAAAAGAGGAGAAGGCATTAGCGGATCTGGCGAAGAGATATGGGACGAAACTCGTAGGTGTTCTTCTGGCCTCTTTTTCTCCAGCACAAACTCAAACTAGACTATAGGTCTCGGTCCAGCAGCACCACGAACCAATCGACATGGTCACCGTTCTTGGTGGCACATTAGCCATTCGTCAGGTACATGAAGAGGTTTCGATTCGATCCAGGACGTCATGCTAAAGCTGTCTGCGTCTAGGGGACCCGTGCCCATTGGTCTTCTGAGAACACCACCATGCACCTTGTGCGCTCAACGAATGGTGTCACGTTCATCGACGAGCAACACATGGTATGTTCTTCGAATCTTGCTTTCGCATCACGACCTTTACGCGCCATACAGTCTGTACAGAGTCTATGCTCCGGCTTCAGCTATTGTTTGAGCATACTTCAAATGTTCTACGTGTGGAACGGACGGGGTGCAAAGCCTGAAGAGAGGAAAGCGGCCTTTGACTACGCCACTAGCCTTTGTGGTGATGCCGACAGTGTAACTGTACTTGACGAGGGTGAGAATGACGAAGACGAGATGTTTTGGGCGGTTCTCGGCGACGGTGACAGGGAATACGCCAACGCATTTCACTGGGCATGGAGAGCTGGTGCGAACGCGGGTGACCCGCAACTCTGGAACATCTCTGCTTCGCCGAGTCAATGGGTAGGGTCCATCCATCGTGTTACCAGAACAAGGCTAATGCATCCTAGTTCACGCATATCCCCGCTACGTCCAACCCGTCGTTTGACGACGGCGTGTTCATTTTGGACACCGTATGGGAGGTATTTGTTCTCGTTGGCACCAAGGCTCGGGGTAAACGGGAGGACATTCGGTTAGCACTCGCAACCGCAAAGGTATGCTTGTATTCCCAAGAGTAGCCCCCATACCGATTTTTTTTCAGGCACTCGTTTCTTCTGTTGGCCCGTCGAGACCCTTCGTGCCGCCGATTCATGTCCTTGTGTCCCCCTCACAAGTTCCGCGAGACCTCCGCCTGGCCGTTCGAGGTTTCAGCTTTGAGCTTCAGGTACGCACGTTCTCATAGGTTACTATTTTGTCCTCTGATCTTACCGTGCCCAGGGTGGAGATGAAACCGTTGAGCACATGAACATTCTGCCCGCTTCCCAGGCTCTTAATCACGTTTGTTTATTTCCATTCCTTGACACTCAAATGGTGACTGACCTCTAGGATGCAGCTCAATACGAGTCGATGGCATAAGGCTGCACTTGGGGATAGGACCCTGTTGCCTTTGGGGCTATCTCCTAACGATCTCAATTAATTTCCCCGTATACCCCCATCTCGCATCTTGCTCTCCACCGCATTTTTATCACACATGTATGCAATCATCTGTAACGGCTGAACCCATCTTTTGTAATACACGTTCGTTGTGTAACCTACGTACAGTGCCGAATCGTTATCCTAAGTCTGTTAGAGTCGTGTTCCCGAGGGTTAACGACCTTGGGCATTTACATGGACCTGGCCAATAGCGTTGGGTGCAGGAGAACCTTGAGCTTGAGCTTATTTTTTTTTAGGTTCCAAAAAAAAACCGAGGCGCATCCCATCTCGTAACACCTCTAAACCACTCGAATGGGTTCAGCGGGTGCAACCTGCTAGGGTATAACCTAACGAGGCCCGAGACGGTTTGCCCATGTCGCAACGACGCGCCACGGTTAGTCCTTTGGGTGGCATCGCCCTGCCCACAACTCGACACTAGCGAGAGTGAGAGGACCAATGGTTCTAAACCCGGGACCAAGGGTATACGGCCCGCAGTTCCCTGCGAGGCCGTCATAACTCCCCAAAGATCCAGGCGATGCCACCGTCCCTACGTAGTTCTACACTACACTACGCTCAACCTCCCCTATCGCACCACTTCAGTCAGGGGCGTGCAGGGTCATCTCATCTACGACGGGCGAGGACGAGCCAAGTCCCATAAGGAGGGTGCCCTTGGCGAAAACCACTTCAATCAGGGTCGCATCAAGGGGAGAGCCTCCCGCTAGCCCGCTGGGGTCAGTAGTCGAGCTAGCACTAGGGTCGCCTGGCTGCCAGCCTGGAGCAGAGCATCCCACTGACCAGGAGAGGAAGAGAACTGGGGAGAAAAAGAGAGTGGGCGAGCGACCCGTCTTTTATGTGGTTTGGATTGGTTTCTCTGCGCGTTGAGGGGGTGTATGTGTCGCTGGGATTGAAGAATCACATGGCTTTGGTTTACCCTCAGGAAAGAGATGACGTGGAGATGAGCGAAGAGGAGTTATTAATGTTATTTTCCTCGGATGTCCAGCGCAGAGGCCCTCCTAAGTTCTCGGGATCCGACGGTGCCCCTCGGTACCCCTGGTGTGCCAGGATCGCAACGTCAGGGGAGGATAAACACGGTGGGGAGATATGGAATGCAGTTGAAAGGGCGACGCAGCAGACTAACAGAGGACCTCTGTGTAGCAGACCATTCCGATAACATGCAAAGCGGATGAGCATCCGTGGGAATTGATACCATGGCTCCTCCACAACCCACATCCCTACGGACGGGCAAGTCCACAAGCCCAAAGGTCCAGAAGCAGCCCTCTAGGATTGTAAAGCGAAGTCACACCACAGATGCGCGCAAATCCCGGGTCGATGATAAAATCAAGAGGCGGATGTCGATGAGATATGCGGATATCTCTGTTCCGCAACCGACAGAAAACATCCCCGCTCTGCCTACCATCCCCGCGGGTTTCAGGCCCACTCATGGACGGTCGGAGAGCCAGGGAAGCTTGAAGATTAAGAGGGAGAAGCAGAAGGAGGACGCTAGGGTCGCTGAGAACAGGCTGCTGGATAAACAGGATTTCAATCCGGATGCTTGTGAGTACGGACGCACCTCTCCCACCTACGAATGTTGAGCATGCGTTGCGCCAGATATCAAGCTAAAGCTCTCAAACTCTACCGAATCTGAACTACTATCGCTACAGTCCAAACTCCGGAACGCGAAGGCCGACGTGGCGGCAGAACTCCAGCGCAATGTATTTAAGAAGTGGGTACACAAGATTGATCGTTATTGAAGTTGCTGACACGTCGCGTTCAGTTACGCGGATTTTATGCTCGTTTCGAAGGAGATTAACGTGTTGGAGAACGAGATGCTCGAATTCAAGGATAGTCTTGCAGAATGGAAGAGCATGCCCTCACTGCTGCATATTGAAGAGTCTACATCGGCAGCTGGTGACTATGCATCGTCTCTTTCCCAGTTTTGTGGTTGTTGACGTGCTTGTAGATCGTCGCCGCAATGTCCGGTCCTCAGTGGCTGACCTTCGTATCCTTTATGCCAATCAAATGCAAAACCTTCACTCGCAGATTGAGGGCGCGGCTAAATACGTGCCAACTATGCCAGGGCGCCACATTATTACTGAGATGGACGGTGTGCTGGCATTGAACGCGGCCACTTACAAGGTCGATCACGCTGTGAAGTTTGTCGTGTTGGACGACGCGGTTCTCGTGGCTCGACGGAGAAGGCGGAGGAATAACACTGAGAGTGAAAAGCTTGTTGCGGAGAGGTGTTGGATGCTGGGCGAGATGCTGGTGTTGGACTCCAAGGATGCCACAAGTACGTGTGCGGCTATGCGTACATGGATTCGGTTTGCTCACGCTACCTCTCAAGATATGACGAACGTTTTCAAGATCCGGCACGGAAAAGAAACACACGTCTACAGGACGGAGGCAGCTGGGGATAAGAAAAGTCTGTTGGCAACGTTCCGGTCCGTTGCGGAAGACCTGGCAGCCAAACGGCGGAAGGAACGCGAAGGCGAACACGAACGACGAAAGTCCCTATGGGTTTCTGGCGATGTATGTATTTGGCTTCTCGACTGTTCGCACAACTGATCAGGTTCTAGACAGCGTCACATTCGTTTGAGAAGCTGCCTTCTATGCCAGATTGGATGGCAGACCTGGTACAAAAGTCTGGGACGGGGTCGACCGCGCAGGATAAAACGGAAGGAGATGCTCGCTGGGCTGGTGATTTTGCTGACAAATTGACCGTCGCGATCGCACTCAGGGAGTGGGATCAAGCAGTCTCGCTGGTCGAAGAAGGTAAGATATACGCCTCGAGATTGTTGGTTTATTGACAACCCATGATGTTCCCAGGTGAATCTAAACTTCCAACGATTCCAACCCTCAATGCAAAGCTGGCGCCATTGAAAGCGTCCCTGACTGCTGCCCTAATACATTCGCTGTCCGCCTTGGACAATCGCAAGACGGTTGTTGTTAGGTTGATTTCGCTTTTGCTGCGATTGGGCGCTGGTCCAGCTGCTCGGTCAACCCTCCTCGCTGCACGATCGGAGGTAACCAAAAAGCGAGTCAGGATGATTCGTTTCGAGGGAGCCGTTGAGCAGTACATCAATGACCTTGCCGTCGTAGTTTTCACTGGAATCAAGCATACTGCTGACTGGTTCTTGGCAAGCTTCAAGGAGAATGATATGGCGAGCGGTATGTTCACGATAAATGGTTCCACGGATATTTGGATCTTACGCAGTGCGTGTGCAGCCTTCATCGATTGGGCAAAATTCCAGATGCAGGATTTTGCCACCATGTTCAGGAAACAGGTTTACACCTCGGACGTTGATCAAAAAACCGTAGAAGGTGCTCTGTCGATCACGTATTCCCAAAGCAAAAAGGTCCGCTGTAACTACTACTGCTCTGCTGCAATACTGAATTGGTATTGTAGCTGCTGGAAGAGTTCGGGCTCGACTTCCGTTTCCTCCTCCAGGAACTTCTTGTTGAGAAGCCGAGGGAAACTACCCGCCCTCGCCCGGCTCCCGCTCGTGTTGGCCCAGAACTATTGCTCTCCCCACCAACGATTACTCCGTCCCCCACACCGGTCCGTTCGCGCTCTCCTACCGCGCCAACGCGCCAGAACACGGCCGATTCGGAAACCCTGTCCTCACCCGCGGACATAGCACCCTCGCGCTCGAGCACACCCGCCAGCTCCACGATCGACGCGTTACTCAACGAGAGTGGAATACCCTCCCCCCCGGTGCCGATCCCCCGGAAGATTACGTCGAGGCACAATACGATAGAATCTCTGAGGGCCAAGTCCAACGCGTCGTTGCGGGAGTCAGCTGCGTCGATTGCAAATCCGCAAGTAGTAACCAGACAGGCACCCCCCCGATCGAGGGATCGGCCCTCGAGCAGCTCGGGCAACCGTCCACCGCCAGTAGCCGTGCCCCCCCGGACCGGGATGATCTGATGGCCATGTCGTTGTGCGCTTCTCTGCGGACTTTACTATGTATATTACTTTGTGTGAATGTAATCCATGTTTCTATTATGGGACGGAACCTTTGCGGCTATTTGTGGGATCAGCCTGCGGAGACTGCCGACGCACCTGCAACCCGAGCCACATCAGGATCAATGGAT
>Ga0307513_10008602_pt1 | contig 13022 bp, 14 predicted proteins | sample 15_EM_MG_FD_202174 | JGI IMG/M metagenome (GOLD analysis project Ga0307513, IMG submission 202174) | Populus trichocarpa ectomycorrhiza microbial communities from riparian zone in the Pacific Northwest, United States - 15_EM | ecosystem: Host-associated > Plants > Roots > Unclassified | place...
CTCTGTCACCACTGTCGACGTTGTTAAGACAACGGTCGCATAGAATGTGGCTCCCGTACAGCTATCAGCACCGCACCATCCCCCCTTGCAAAGGGAGGGGTTTCGGAGGGGTTTCGGAGGGGTTTCGGAGGGGTTTCGTTTCGTTTTCACAACAATTCGTGCAATCCAGTTCACGGTTATAATTTTCGTAGTAGTACTATATTTGCATGACGGACGAAGTATTGGGACTTCGACGACAGTGGTTTTCATCCTGCTCATCCTTGGATACACGCCCATCTCACACCTCCGCCCACGGAACTATCATTATTCCCACTGGATCGGGAGCCACGCTCTTTACTGGATTCAATCTTTTTCTCACTCCTAAGGCTACAAGGTAGTAGCGGGTTGCGCTCTGTCATTTGTTCCAATGTCCGTCCTCAATCTCAATTATACCTAAGGCTTGTTCACCTCTCTCTCTCTGCTCTCGTTTTTTCCTTTCGCTTGGAGTTGGGATATTCCGCATCAGCATGCGAACGGTAGCCTATGTAGAATACGCGTTGAACCGCTGTGTAATAGGTGATCGCTTTCCTCTCTCAGCAACGAGCTCTTCTTTCTGTGAATCAACCCTGGAGCTTCCTCTAATGTGTGGAGACGGGACGATGTCTCTGCTGCGAGTCGTTCTATTCAACCCAAGTGGTTACGTGCATTTCTTCACCGAGCGACATGTATAAACATTAACGCTCCAGTGCCCGTGCCGAGTGCACAAGATTTGGTATGGTGAAACTGCGACAAGCGAATGCAGTAGCTGATTGGGTGTTCAGCTTTGCTCCCTTGCTCGTCGTACGAGGCACTCGAAGAAGAAAGTTGCTGTCAAGCGTGTGTTCATATACCTGCTACGACGAGGTCGACTCAGAAGTCGAGGGCTGCTGAGGTCCAGGGGCGAAATTCTCGCCTGGCCAGCAGTGCTTCACCGGAACCTGAGGTAGGATGCTACGCACTAACCCGACCCTAGCACCTACCTCGTCTACCTGTTCGCTTGCTTTTTTCTTGTCCTCCTTTGCGCAACTGGTCCCGCCTTAATTGGGTTTTGTCATCACATGTTTGCAAATCATGCCAGCGTGCCGTATAGCCCGCGGTTACGGTCATCTTATTTGTAGGAGGTTTGCAAACTGAGTCCCTGTGTCAGCGCTGGTTTCATTCCCATTTCATATGTATTTGACGCATCGTTAGTACTTAAGTTCGTGTCCTTGTATATGATAATGGGACAGGAGTTATCGCCCCATCGCCCCTTCGAACCGCGGAGCCCGATTTTCGTCAGGTTTCTCGTCCATCGCTTTGGCTCTGGTCTCGGTCTCACAGTTCTTGTTTCCTCTACTCTTTCCTCTATCTCTGTCACTTGTCTGTCATCGCCCCATCGGCATTTCGCGTGCCTAGCCGTTGCACTATCCGCCCTTACTCACCGCTGGCAATTAGGCGCTTGATATTGATAGGAAAACGATTCAAAGTTTGGGTTCGCTCGTACTTATTCTGTGTGTAAAAGTAAAACGGAGGACCGCGCATTTTTGGGGTGGTGTTGTTGTGTTGAAATCGGGTGAGACGAGCGCAGCCTCATACCCAGTTCGATGTATTCTTGTAGGTGCTCTCACCCTCTCATCTCATGCTTTCAAGGCAAATTTGGATACATTGTCCGCACCATTTACATTTCTCAATCCTCGGCTTTCCTTTATCCAGAGGTCCCGGATCTATTGCCACATCTCCACCTGAATGGGCAGTCTGCTTGAGTAGGTAAACTGCTCCGTTGAGTTCACATTGTGCACCTATTGACCTTACGGTATTGGCTTAGTAGAATTTGAGTGAGACTAGAGTACTATACGTACGCAGCAGGCACACTGAGGTTTATGCGACTTCCAAATACCCTGAAAGCTGCATATTGTATGCAGTAATTGCTACTCCACGATCTGGGCCGCGATTCCAGTGACGGGGGCAACCCCCCCTGATGTAGTCGTCCAGGTCTTGAGATTTCATTCCAGGTCTTAAGCATTCGAACGCGTTACCACTGCGAATACAGCCAAAGCATAACAGCTTGGGGCGCGGTTTGACCTTGTCGTCAGGTTGAATGAGCTCTTCTAAAGCGTACGGCTGAAGAGGGACAGCTACGAAGGGACCAGTGAACTCTCCTGACAGAGACTCTTTCAAACGATCGGAAATATTTCGATGGAGTGCCAAAGGGAATCGCAGAGTACGTATTGGATGGATGGATGGGTCCTGCATAGCGAGGTGGTTCCGTTTCTCGATGCAATCTCGAAGGTCAGACCACCGCCAGGGGTAAGGGAAACTGTCAATCGTTGACAGCTTTGGGCACAATGTGGGATTGCTCCATAAGTTCTTGATTAAACCACCAATGACTGCCAGATGTTGACCTATTATTAGTGTCTGCAGCGAATGCAAACGAGGCATCCACTCGCTAAACGTCAAGGAGCCCATATAGTTCGCATGAAATCTCGGGTCAAAGTGACTATAGATATCGAGCTTTATGAGACTGTGCAACATTTCTTGCGCCCGTTCTACCGATGCGAGCCTATTAAATCCCTCCGCATCTGCCGGAGCCGACCACAGCAGGTGAAGTTCCTCAAGCTTCGGTGCATTGATAAGCCATAAAATCGAAACAGAGCAATGTAAGGCTCTAAGTTCAGGAAAATGGGACAACGAAAACCGTGGTGCGAGCCGTACTGTATTCCCGAAGTACAACCGGAGCTCTCGAAGTGCCACCGATTGATGAATTACAGGAAGAAACAAATCAGGCCCTTGAGGATTTGGTAAGAATTCCTTCGTGGGTAAATCTTTTGAAGAATTACCCAGACTTTTGCTGTACGTTATGTAACTGATCGGCCACCTGTGCTCGTCCGGCCAATGCCTATCCACTCGCACGAGAATGGGATGGATAGCATTAAGGTGGTGCATGATCTCAAGATACTCAAGGAAGGGAGTACGGAGCCTCGGAAGCTGTGTCGTATGCGGGGACACGTGACCATAGTATCGTAGATCCCGTAGATTTGGGAGCTCTATCACCGGAATGTATTCGTCGCTTACGATCGCTGATACCTGCAGCTCCAGTCGCTGAAGATTGCGTAGCAACTCCGGGGAGGGCCATATGAAAGGTGCATGGAGATATGGGACATGCAGCAAACGTAGTTCCGTCAGGGATGGAACGGACTCCGTGAGCTCCCGCAGTAGATCACCTGTGAGATACTCGACGTTCGCTACTTGACTCGCGGCTGCGAGATATTTCCTGTCTGAGAATGAAAGAGCGACAATCACGCATTTGATGATGGGCTGGGCGGCCAGCCGTTTGAACTCCCGCGAATCCCAATGATTAGACCATTCATTTTTTAGGCGATCGAGCGTAACATCTAGGGCAAGAGATTCCAAGCGAGGGTAAGTGAGGGACTTCGCGAGCAGGTCCCACCACCCTTCTCTCGAGGTGTCATCGAGGACAACATCGAGATTCTTCAAATTGTTGCATGTCAGGTTTTCTAATAGCGTAGGTACATCCTTCATAACCAAGCGCAAACTTTCAACTCTGAGCAGTTCCAATTGGCCCATACTCACCACTCCAGGAACGTGAAGCACAAGAGCAGTGAGGGAGGAGAGCAAAGGCAGAGATTTAATGAGGAACAAATCCGTTTCATTGACAGTGTTCTGATCGTCGCTAGCACGTTCGAGTGGATGCTTCGAAGGGACAGAGCTATTCTCATTATAGGAAGCAGACTCAATGGAGAGTCGGCACAGGGAGCTTAGGCCATCTGGTGGCGTACCCCCGAGAACGCGAAATGGTACTCGGGCTTCCCGATACAGAAATAGCTCAAGTTCTCGAATACGGCGCACATGAGGTATGAGCCCATTGACCATTTCATCCGGTGCACATACACCAGTAATCGCGATATCCAACGGCCAATTTTTGGACAAAAGAAGGGAAAGATTCAGGGTCTCGAGCATATCATCCTTATCAACATTAAATCTGATGTCACTCCACAGTTTAGAAGTTTCGATGACCAGTCTCTTCCATGCCACACAAGTCATGGCTAACAGATGCGGTGCATCAGGATCGGCACGAGTTGCCGCCTCGAAGATTTCGCGTACAATCTCTACGGGAATTCGTGTAATTGGGTGAGGGTTAATAATGCGGTCTATGGCGCATGCTTCCCCGAAGAGGGAGTTGAACTCTTGCTTCAAAGCAAACAAGCCGTGATTGGCAGGGATTGGAAATGTCTGGGTGCTATGAGACCCAATAAGTGAATCAAGTCTCGTACAATACTCACCTGGGAGGCCAGTGGCTGTCCGTGGTCTTCTTGAATCGCTGCGATTTGTGGTAGGATTTCAAGCATTTTCGCCTTTGTATCTTTCAACGATTGGTGGGCGTCATCAATGTCGAATTCTAACCCTTGATCCATCGCGGCAGTATTTATGAAGTGCGATATATTTGTTAATTTTTGCCTGGAGTGGGGCAGTCCAAGAGCTAAGCGAGCTCGAACACAATACCGGAACAAAGGTCACAAAACACAACAAGACCCCATTCGCTCCCAACGGCAACACTAGCACTGTCTACCCTCACCATATTTATCCCACTCCCAAACGCCAGCCGGTCTCCGCGCCCCCCCAGTCGCCCAAACGTAACCGCAGCGTTGCACAGTAAATCATCCTATGCGCCAAATATGCTGGTCCTACGTAGGGGTAGCTTCTAATTTCCCTCCCCCCCCAAGCTCCGCCAATCTTGAAGCCAACAAGCCCACCAGCAGCAGCCGTTCCACTCACAAGGGGGTTGACGTCCTCCTCATCGACCACGCGCAGCACCTCACACCGCCGCTTCCGATACCGGTCACCATCGCCTTGACCGTTTCCTCGTCTTGCGCGTGGGTGTGCTAGCAAACATGGCGACCGGGTAGTGCGCGAGCGCGCCTTTGTAGATGAACGACATCCAGTACTTAGTCTGGCACACGAGCGCAATGTCGTTGTCAGCAGCCGCGTGAGGAACTGCGCGAGCGGCCACGAAGAGTCCGGGATGCACCAGCTCAGGACGTGTAACTCCAGGGAATCGTTCTGACACACATCTTCCAGCTTACGCTTGAGCCGCTTCGCCTCCTCCTAGTCCGCCTCGGCCCTTCCTTCCCTTGAATCTGATTCATCAATAGGAGTAGAAAACTCAGGTAGAGGAGCATTAGCGGGTGTAGGAGCGGAAGCAACAGGTGTAGGACCGCTGATAGAGGGCGTTTCGGGTGGCCACGTTGGGGGTCGCCGCGGTCGAGGACCCAGGAGGGTAACAGATTGACCCCGCTTCAAGCTGTTGATAGAGTCCATTGTCTGGATGAATGGCTCCTCTTGCCCTGGCTCCATCTTCTGTACTGGAGTTATAATCAGGTTTAACACCTGGTGTGCGACCACCCCAGAAAGTACGAGTGTTTCGAGTAGGGGAGGCTCCGCCAGTTTTACAGGACCGCTCAGCGTCACCATATTAGCGGTGAAAAGATGCGTCCTTCAACATTAATGCTCGAATGCTTCGGATTTACGGATGCATTTAACATCATGATTCGGTATGTCGGCTTCAAAATGGCCCCTGAGAGAGACTTCTTTGAAACAGGGTGGAAATCCTTCACTCTTGAAATTCCGAAGGGTGAAAGGACTCCGGCATCTCAAGCTGCTGAGGAAATATCTTCTAAGCTGTGTAAATATCCGTCTCTGAGTCGCCAGAAGTCCATGTAAGAGCCTTGTGACTTCTCGTTTGACCGCAACGGCCAATCACAGTAAATGAGAAAGCTTCTTTCAGGTGTACAGAAAACAGTTTCTCATATTGGTGTTGTACTCTGACTGCCCCAATGAAGCAGCAACGACCGCAGGTTTCCCCATGCGCAAGTAAAACTCGCACACGATAAGTATTGTCGTCCATAAATTTGGGCTGTAAACAGCGACGTTGTACTAGGATCGAGGATGAAAAGCGCATGTTGACTTTGCAGCCTGAAGCGAGGTGCGAAAAGGTTTCGGACAGAATCCCAATGGGAGACTGCGGTCGCTGCTGTGATCATTCATCAGGAAGTGAGGGTCGCAGTTCGTGCTTCCATTATGTATCAGTTGCAGAATTCTGCTGAAGACCGTTAGGGCGGTGCATCAGTCTCGTTGAAATGTGCATACTAGACAGTAAATGCACGGTGCAAGTGGTTATCGCCATACAGATCTAGCCGTGTGTATTAATCTTGGTGGCCGGTGTAGGGATGGGGAGGAACAAGTGTCGTTGCTGGGGTCAAGTTTGGTTTTCTCCCTTGTGCTCCCTACGAAAACCCAAAAAATGTCGTCAAAATCGGCAAATATTTTGTTCGACGATATGTTCACGATACAAGATGTGGACAGAGCTCGATTTGAGCGTGGTGCGTTCTCAATCCGCTCGACCTTTCGTGCCTCGGGTTCTGAGTTTGAGAACATTGATATAACCAGTTTCCCGTCTTCAAGCTCATTCCTCAAACTTTGGAATGGACCTGTCTTTAGATTTCCACCATGAATTATATCCATTGAAGCCGACTGACAACATTACGGTTGTCCTCGCGAGCAGCCTCTCATTGGCCGCGACTACTGGAGAGGATCGGGAACGCGAAACATGGAGACCAGATGGCAGGAATGACAGAGGCCTCGATGCGGACTACGAGTATGTCATGTACGGCAAGGTGCGTTTTCACGAGAGCCAAAGATTTCTTGCTCGGAGGTCTCATCGTTCCACTGCAGATCTATAAGTATGATGAAGGTCAACACGACAGAGTGTTAGTACCACTACATATACCAGGGTGCTCCGTCTTGACTCACGCGCTGATGCAGGACCGCATACACCTCTTTTGGAGGCCTACTTATGGCTCTGAGCGGTTCGCATCGCCATATGTCCGCGATACAACTAGGAGACAATGTCTATCTCTTAATAAGGAGGCTTGCATAGATACAGTTTGTTCCTCTAGGTCGGATTTGGGATAGTCCTTGTCGAGCTAGGCACTCCACCTCGTTTCCGCAAAGCGTTAATTTGAGCTGTATCGTGCGTCTGATGGCTGTCTTGAACCTGCTGTAGTTTCCTTTGGATTCTTGTTCTCCTTCCGAAATATCCAAATCCAAACACCACTTTGAACTCCGCCACAATACCATTATCTACCGCCGCCTACGTAAGAGGCCCACCCCCGACACCGACGGAAGTGATGTCCTCGGGAGCTCCACCATCTCTCAATGGCGCAGATGCCTGGGCCTATATGCTCAGGCAGCGCCTCATGCGCGATGCATGCCGTCTGGAGTTGTACGACACGATCCAGACGGGTTTCTATATGATCGACCAGTACCTTGCTGATATATATTCTGCACCTCCTTCCTCAACGACGTGCGTCTTGTTTCTGTCGCGTCGACGCGAAAATCGTCTCGTTCAGTTGCTCACGCGTCAAACAATTTGCAGTAATTTGATCGAGCTTATGAAGACCCCCGGTCGCAACAAAGGTCCTGGGACTGCAAAGAAGACGCGTCCAGCGGTGCTCGCTGCAGCAGGAACCACGCTTCAACCAGCGGGCGAGTTGAATTTTGGCAACAACCTCGTAAGTGCCCTTGGCATTGGTTCGTAAGAGTATTCGAGGTACACTTCTGATGTAAGGAAAAGGGACAGCCAGTGGAATCGTTCGGGCCCCAACATGATAACCCCTTCGGCCGTCCTCCGCTTCTTGGGGCAAGAAACACGCTAGATGCACCATCTACCGTTGTTACACCCGCCATCAATGTTCTCATGAAACCTCAAGGACCTCGAGAAAACACCAAGCGGCCGCTACCCCCTCTACCAAAGTTGGCTTCGGCTGTATCCCTCACGCCCCTTGAGCAACCCCAACCCCTTGAACAAGCTGTAGAGTCGAGTATGCCTTGGGCTGTCTCTTGTACATCTATCCCTCCATCCGCAAAGTACGTGGCGAAGGAGAACAGTCATGTTTCTCAACCACAGCCGCCAATTGTGCCAATAGTCACAACTGCGCCTCCACCAGTCCCTACGCTGAGTGCGGTACCGACGGCACTGGCTCCGGTGCCTGTCCAAGAGATCACAGTACCTCTCAACGATACTAAGCCATTGGCTGCAGTACCACAAGCAGGAACTAGCGAGGCGCCGAGCATATTCCCTACCGTCGTCCGCAAACAGTCGTATGCAACTCTCCCCGAACCTTCTCCACTCCGCAAAAGCACGCGAAACATTGCGCGTCCTCAACCGGCCACTACTACGCCTGTCGCTGGTAGCACTGGGGCTAGTGGTGTTAGGAGTAGCTGGCTCAGGCGCGATACGCACCTCCCTGATAGAGGCCTTACGGGGGTCACAGCAAAAAATACGGTGGCTAACGCCGGTTCTTTAAATTTTGGACTGTCCTCTGATGGTCCATTGACCGGGAGCAAGCGCAAGAGCACTGATATGCAGGATGGAACAGAGGTCGGTGATCCGCGGAGCACGAAGATTGCGAGAAAGGAGTCTCAAGGCAGGAAGCGTGACATGGATACGGCGGATGCACATGCCAGGGTCGCTGCTCAAGCGGCTCTTCAAGAACCTTTACAGGAAAAACCGGCTGCTAAGGTTCCTCAACCCGAACCGGTCGCACAACCTCAGCCACCGACAGAAAAACCACCACTCAGCATATTCGACGATGAGACTCAACTCATTTCTCATGATGAGGAAGAGGATACGAATGAAAGACTGCAACGTCTGACCAAGATCGTCAAAGCGGCCTTGCCTGGATCTCGCGGACCAAGTGGTGGGGTTGTTCAAATGGAAGTGGATGATAACCCGAGATCTCAACGACCGTCTAAGGAGGAGAAGCGGAAGGACAGTGGAAGATTAAGCGTTTCTCATCTAGTTGGCGCCTTCGAGGAGAAGGATCGGGACCAGTCGTGTCCTTCGACAACCCCTCCTCATTCACCTCCTTTGAAAGCTGCTCCTCCGGCCTTCAAGTTCGTTCCTCCCCAGCCATTAGTAACAACAACCTCGTTCGCCGTCAAGAAACCTATCTTCCAGCCTCTACCTCCCAAAAATGCTGCCATCCGTACTTCTTCGCAGCCTGTCTTCACACGCCCACAAGCACAACACCCAACCCTGGCTCCCTTTGCACCGTTCCAACCAGCAACTGGTAAGGCGGTATTCACCAAGAACTTATCTCAGCCGCCACCTACAAGTATCTTCAATGCTCCACCTCTTCAAGATGGTTTTGGGGGTATCGGAGTCGTTGGACCAGCATGGCGGCCCATTTCTCAACCTTTCACACAAGGCACTCAAAACACCGAACTCGAGAGCATCTTCGATGCGTCTAGCCAAGGGACATCACAACCAACAACGGTCCAAATATCTCAATCGAGCGGCTGCGAGGGTGACGCGCAGGAGGAGACAGGTGTCACGTTCCCCGGTTGGGGTGCAATTAAACCCGACGAGGAGAGGGAGGGCGAGACGATGGCTTGGGTGAAGCATGTCCCTGATGGTGAAACGGAAGAGTGTATTCCCGAGCCTGATGAGGCGATCGGCGCTAGTGATGAGGAGAATGCACAGGTATCTTCTCAAGAATCTAAGGTCTACCTTTTTGTTTCTTGTCGTTGCCAACCAATGGCTCATGCACTGTATCAGGTTCCCGATTCACAGGCCAGGCCAGTCACAGGAGCGAATACCACTACGACTGCAACTACAGGCGGAGGTATCTTCGCGTCGATGGTCTCGATTGCTAGTAAAGCTACGAATCCGCTCAAGAGCCTCCGCCTTGCGGCCGCGGCCGCGGAAAAGGTCTGTTTCTTGTGGTTTATCCGATATCACAATACGCTGACGACGAGTAATTTAGGACAAGGCCGAGAAAGAGAAGAAGGAAAAGCGAAAGCTGGAAATGGAAGCCAGGCGCCAAGCAGCCACGCAGAAGAAGGTTGACGAAGAACGAGAGAGGCGAGAGGAAGCCGAGCGCAAGAGGAAGGCGGAAGAAGAGAGGCGGAAGAAGGAACGAGAGGAAGCAATGGCTAACCGAAGCACGAAGCTCGGTAAATCCACGGTCAGTCCCCTTGTCTAAAATAATCCCAAATTGAATATCAATATGTCAACAGGTACAACAAGAGGAAGTATCGAAGAAGCCCCTCAAGCTTGCTGTTGATACGGAAAAGAAGATACCCCAACTCAAGAAGCAACCTTCGAAGGTTTGCCTGGGCATGTCGACGACCGTAACTAACTCTGCCAAGTTGGCAGCCAGCACGAGCGTAAAGCCACAGCCCGGTGCTAGTTCAGCCGCGACTGTCAAGCGGGTCTCACAACCTTCAACCGTTCAGACTTTCAAGAAGGTGGTTGCTCTGACTCCGAAGCCGCAGCATGAGAAGCAGCCGTTACAAATCGTACAGGCTCAGATGCAGGCTCGTTACCAAGCACAACTCCGTGAAGAGGACGTTGATGATGGCGGCATCGATGAGAGCGCAGACCTGCCTGACATCAACTCTGCGTATGTGCTGTTGCTCCTATTACTCCGTATCACCTACTAATACGCTGTGCAGGTACTTTGACTCGGAAGATGAGGACCGACCTCCGTCGTTCAACCCACCAGAATGGGCGCAATCGCCGAATCTGCAGAGCGCGCTCGAAACCATGCGAACGGTCAACCCCGATACCATCTTCGGCACTGTCCCTAAGCTGGAGATGGAAGAAATGTTCCCTGGACGTAGGGGAAACAAGTTCCGGGTGCGCACGAGTAGCGCGAATTGGGCTGGCGCGGACGGCGTTACAGTTGAAGAGGAGATAGCATACGCGAGGAGGATGGGATTTACCAAATAAGGACAACTTTTTTAACAGACGTGCTTTTGGCCAATCTCGTAGGAAACCTCCATTATGGTCTGATGTTCGCGCCGCGATTAATCTTGGTCCTCTATTGATGTAAAGACGATTCTTGGCGCTCCTTGCGCCCGATGGAAGATATTCTTACCCCTAAACCCCAGACCGATAATTCTTTGGAATCCATCCTGTCCCTCTTCCTTCCACATTTCAACCAACCTATGGCTCCAACCTCCTGAGGGGTGCTTATGATATGAACAGGCTGCGTCTACGGAAACTACCATATCTACGATGGAAGGAAATAAGCGCCTTGCCTTTGAGCTCCTACTCTGACCTTGACTTAACTCACAGGTGGACTGGCGTTGGAGATGGAACATGAAGGATGTCTTGAAGTCTCTTCTCGACCCTTCGGTCTCGATAATGCACTCCCTTTCGAACTCCTTGGAGAAATATTTTCGCATATCTCGGAAGACTCACTGGATCTTCGATACGCCATCCTCGTTTGTCGATCGTGGCACAACGCGATAGTCCATCACGCAAATCTATGGACCAACATCATACTCGGATACACATTCGTGACTCGTTTTCGAGGCGCTCGTTTACATCATGGAGACGCCTTTGTCCGTCTATGTATATCTCGAAGTTCGCCACTTCCTCTTCGCATTAGTGTGCACGATCCAGACTGCCGGTCTTTGTACGGAAAACCAGACGGAGAGGTTTCTGAAGTGTGCTTTTCCTTGGTAAAGCATATCCTCGATAGCAATTCTGGAGACTTCCAACGCTGCAGGGCCCTATCCTGGACCTTTGAAAATGCGATATCCGATATCGAGCTCGCGGCACGGACCTTCACCTCAGCCTCATTCCCAGTACTCGAATATTTGACGATTCAGAACCTGTTCGTGGTGAACGGGAACCTTAAGATCGGCTTTCCTCGTCTTCCTCGCCTCAAGGAAGTAACATTGGTAGACCATGCGGAAACGTGCACCCCACCTTTCTTTCATGACGACGATTTCGCCAACGTGGAGAGGTTAACCTTCACCGTCACATCCAATTGGATGGGTTATGACGTCAACTGCATCCGTAGATTTCGTAGCATTCGGAAATTAATGCTGAAGGGCGGAGGTCGTTATGGCTCCTTCATAGGGACGATGGTTGACCCTTTGAAACCGGCGGAGTTTCCCCTGCTCGAAGCCCTGACACTTTCTGGGAATGTCCCACACGAGGTATTAAGCCTGATCAGAACTCCAGGGCTAAGGGAGATGGATATCGAAGGAGGCTGGGCGACAGGACGGCATTCGCTTGTCGCATCACATCTTGTGCACTTGATACGGTCATTGGAAAATTTATATGTGTCACTCAGTGAAGAAGTGCACGCAATGTCCTGGGTCGAGGAGCTAGAACGACTCATAGCAGAGGCGCCGTCCCTCGTTTGTGTGTGCGCTAGCCCTTGGATGGTGCGGTACTTGACAGGAAAAGCATGGTGTGCTAAGTTGCGTGTTATGAACCCCAAGTGAAACCTTTGTAGCTCCCTAACACATGGGGCCGCCCAAATACTCTTGAGAAATATAGTTACTGAAGAAAACTATTCACAAACACGAGAGGTTGCTGCTGAGTGAGTGAGGAAGTTGATCAGCTATTGCACAGCGATTCAATGATATCCTACAAGGCAACGGGCCACTGTTCGTAAATATCTCAACACCAGGAGTAAAAAGAAGCCAAATAAGAGGATATGACTGGGATGGAGGATGGATATCCACCTCGACCCGTACCTAATGCCGTACCCAGTTATCCGTGTCTCGATCGACGGACGGAAGCGGTGACAGCAACGGAGGAGTGGTTCTACCATATGATATCTAATCTGAATATGTTCTGATGGGTGCCCAAAGCACAAATCGTCATGTCCCGTTTACCACTTACCTGTTTGAATAAAACTGGGTTAGTGGTTTACACTGTCCCTTGAACTTGTCAAATGGTCCTTGGAATCTTTGCATAACACAGCCTCGTATAAGGCAGCGCAAGTGCAGAGTATAACGGCGCATGCGCATCGATATCTTGTTCCTCTCTATCCAAGCGAGATCAACATACACCTGGTTCTGTATAGCAATAGCCCCTCGCACCACAATTTACCATCTAGTATGCACTTTTGAACGAGACTGAGACACCACTCTAACGGCCTAGTGGAAATCTGCAACTGATGGACAATGAAAGGGCCAAC
>Ga0307513_10008603_pt1 | contig 13022 bp, 20 predicted proteins | sample 15_EM_MG_FD_202174 | JGI IMG/M metagenome (GOLD analysis project Ga0307513, IMG submission 202174) | Populus trichocarpa ectomycorrhiza microbial communities from riparian zone in the Pacific Northwest, United States - 15_EM | ecosystem: Host-associated > Plants > Roots > Unclassified | place...
TGGCCGTGATAGACGGGATCGAAGCGCACTACCGTCGTGTAGAGCCGGATGTCCGCCTCGGTGAGCTGGTTACCAATGAGGAAGGCCGATTGAGCGGCGTGCTGTGCCGCGAGGATGGACTCGACGCGATCAAGCGAGGCAAACAGTTCATTGAAGGCGGTTTCGTACGCGCCTTGCTTCGAAGCGAAACCCGTGCGATAAACACCATCTAGACGTGCACAGTCAGTGTACCGCCAGGGGGAAATTAAATGAGGGACCAACTCACTGTTGATGGTATGGTAAACCCACTCGTTCGACTCGTCGATCTCCTTCTTCAACGCCTCAGGGTAGGTATCAACTGCGGCTTTGTCCCCGGGAAGCAGGTCGTTGAATCCCGTGTTGAAGATCCGAATAATCTCAGATGATTCGTTATTGACGATCGACTGCGTTTTCTTGTCGAATAGCACGGGTACCGTGAACCTACCGAATTTGCCCATCAGGTCGGCATCTGTAAGTACTTCAAGGTTTCCAAGCACTTGGAGAAGGACTTACCGTCCCTCGTAATCTGGCGAGACCTTGAGATAGATGTCCTTGATATGCCTCGCACCGAATACAGGGTCGTTCTCAGTGCCAGCGAAGGTGTCCGCGACAGCGAAGGGCCAGCCGTGCTCGCCCATGTGAGGGCTCACGACGGTGACATCGATGAAGTCCTCTAGACCCTTAAGGATGCGCGTGATGAGCGTGCGGTGGGCCCAAGGGCAAGCGTAGGAGACGTAGAGGTGGTACCTCCCTGTCCAAGTGCATCATCAGTACCTCTGAGTGAGAAGCTGGAGGTGCGCGGACGTGCCTTTCTCAGGCTCATATTTGCTTCCCTTGGCAATAATGTCCCGAAAGGTGCTGGGGCGCCTATTGAACGAGCCATCGCCATCCTTCGGCCGGCTTGCAAATGACTTGGCAATGTCGGACTGGAGTGAGATATCGCGGGTGGTCATGGCTCTCCTTTGCGGTAAAGTTCGAGTAGTTCGTAGAGTAGTGGGTGCGAGACGAAAGTAGTGAAGACGTTGAAGGTGCAATCGGCGTGGAGCAACGACTCGGAAGGTTGAAGTAGGGGGCAAGAATGCCATGGGGTTGGGCGCCCTGAGTAATCCCCGTGAAGACCGTAGACCCAAATGCGGCAAAGCTGACTCAAGCGAACATGCTAATCCTCTCCGAGCATGACATAAGCTGACAAAACGACTTCCTAATATGGTCTTAGCGAGACACGCAGGTTTGGGGACAGGTGGGTAGAGAACGATCCAATGGCATAAGTAGAGGTTGCACGGGAATACATTATGGCTAATCGCGGTGCTCAGGGGTAAACCAACAGCGGTGGAGGGAAGACTGTTGGAATAAAGGGACAGGGCGGTATGGAGACCAAGAAAATGGTAGGGGAATCATAGGCAGGTTCGGGACAAGTTATCCGAGACTAGCGATGAGCAAAGTTAAGCAGTGGTCACGGCGGCGGCGGTGGATTCCTTGCTGTAGTCCTGCGGGCAGCAGGTTAGGACCCAACTTGCTTCAAGAGTCTGTGGGTACGTACGGCCATCTCCTGGTCAAGATCCTCGGCAGTCTTGGCGGGCCTGTTGCCACGAGTTTGACGTCCACGACGGGGGGCAGGCTTCTTGCTGTATATCAAGCGAGAATGAGAGATCGGAACGGAAGATTGGGTGGAGGACCTTACACAGCACCAGCACCAGCACTAGTAGTGGGCTTAGCGGTTCCCTTTGCCTGCGCCGCAGGAGCGACGCGGTTGACGAGGGGCTGGTTGGTCGGGTCGAGGATAAGCTCAATCTTCATGGGGCGTTCTGTATCGGCGACAAAGTTGTAGCACGATTTGGGAGAGAAAGGGGTCATAATCAGTTTGGTGTCCACAGCAGGCGAATACCAGTAGAAACAGTCAGGTCGTCCATTGCCGCGGTGCATCCACTAGCTGAAGGCCATCACCATCCGAACGAGTCCCGCAGCCGCCACTTGCAAACCTTATTCTCCTCAAGGTCTTCATGCTGATGGAAACCACGAACAAGTCGGGTCCATCCATTTCAACACACTGGGCATTCACCGAACTGGCGGAGCGCGCAGATCCGGATGAGCCGCGCAGTGCGGAAAACCTCGCGTCAGGAGTGACCCATAAGTGTGAGTCCCTTGCCAAATTTGGGGCAAGACAAGTGCGACGAATCGACACTTGAGCGACGCAGCCACTCCTCAACCCCAGCGGGAGCCAACCAGGGGAGCGGGCATGAGGGAGTCAGTACGGAGGCTCATAGCTCTTCCGTTAGCTCTGCAAAGTGAGTGTAGATGCATTTTGGCAATCCAAATAGTAGGACTCTAATCGGAGCCTCCGTTCTAGTTCGAAAGGACGATGCGGCGACTTAACAGGCAGACGAAAAAGCGACAATTTGCTGATAGGCTGATAGAGGGTACGAGAGCGAGCGAGTGAGAGAGGTGGCACTAACTTCCATCGATGAGCCGGTTGTTGTACTGCTGGAACGCCTTGTTCGCGTCACCACGGCGGGTAAACTTGACAGTTGCAATACCAAGCGAACGGCCATCCTGCGAGTACTGGAGTTGGCACTGGGTGGTGGGGCCAACGGTCGTCTGGAACAATTCCTGAAAGGGGGCGACGCGTGAGTCAGCGCCTATGGTTTGAAATTTCAGAAATTGTACAAACCTTGACTTGAGCTTCGTTCACGTCCGTGGGGAGGTTGGACACGATGATTTTCTCAGCGAGGACGTTGCCTGGTACGGGCGCCGACCCCGCAGGGGCAGCAGCCGCGCGGCGTGTGGCAACCTGGGCGGGAGTCTGGCCGGTGATAGCAGTCTTGGCAGCACCAGCAGCACGACGGGGACGACGGGTCGTCCTCTTCTTCGCGGAAATAATCTGTGGAACAGGTCAGACACACCTGGGGTTGAACTGGGGCTACTTACGTCGTCGAGGGACTTGTCAAGGACCATTGTGGATGCCATTGGGATGTTCTCTGGGGTGACTTAGTCGTCGAGTATTGGCACGAGCGAGGGGAGTGAAAAAGGGAGTTGTGGTTGATGGCAGATAAGGGAAGCCCTTTGTGCGAATTGAGAGTCTTGTTGTTGAGAGTAAAAAAACCGGGACGAGGTAAAAACACTTCGTAAATAGTACAAAAATACAGGACAACACACACAACGTATCCGAATGGTCTTTGGTGGACCCTTCACTGGACTACCAAAACCTACCAAACACACTCCCTCGCCCACCGTACAGCGACCCTGAACTTCCAAACAACATCCCCACACCCTCCTGCAAAGCGACACTCACAGGACGCATAGGGGCACTGTCCCAGACGTGCGGACACGGCTCTGGTAGTGGCGGGCTCGTCAATCGCGGTTTAGCCAGATCCCGCTCGTACATCGACGGCTGTCGAGGGCTTTCAGACAGCTCCTCCCATTGCGGGGAAACGAAGTTCGCCCGCGCCGTTCGGAGTCGCGAGAGCACCTGCTCATAGAACTCGATTTCGCCATCCAAGTGGTCAACCGTTAGGCGTTCGAAGTCTTCCAGCTTCTGTGCATGGTACGTCTCGAACTCGGCCATCGTTGTGTTCAGGACCGTCTCGCAGCGTGCGGCCACTTCTTCGTCCTGTGGAGGCCATGAGCCACTGCGGGCTGTGCGTGGATCTGCCACTTACCGCGCCGTCCTGTAGAGCGCTTTTGTATCTCGAAAGAGTCGCGTTGTGCGTTTCGATCACAGGCTGCATGGACAATTAGCGAAGCGGTTACCCTGAACTGGGTGGGACCCACCGCATACAATGCAGATGGATGTGCGACATCCTTCAATGCCTCATGCGAGTTCAATTGCGTCCTTCGCGCCTGTCGAACTCCCATCAGTTCTGCGCTTGACCATCCTGTGAGCCACCCACATTATCATCATACAAATCCGCCACAGACTGTAAGCTCTCAGCCGTCCTTTGCATTGCCTTTGTCAGCCTTAAGCAGTCTGCGACAGGCACCTCGGTCATCATCCCCAACCAAAAACACCCGCGCGAAACGTACCTTCGCAATTTTCCCGCCAGCACCACGCCGCGTCGGCATTCAGTAGTCCCTTCCTAGACGTATCCTCCTCTTCCTCTTCATCTTCGTGTGTGAGCCCATTAGGTTGTTGCGGGGCACTCGCAAGTGGGGTAGACGTAATTAATGATAGTAATGAATAAGAAAGCAGACGTTGGTATTTGGACATTTCTAGATCATTCCACGTCAGTACAAAGCAGTAAAGGAGATTGTAGAACTCACCAAGTCGTGCAGCCCTGAAACAACTGAACATCCCCCGTAATCCCTGAACACCCTTTCCCACCGCCTTGATATGCCGCTCGAACCGCTCGACCGACTCGGAGGCGTCCTCAAGATCGAGATTAAACGCCGGATGATACACCCTCGCGTAAAACTGCGGTCCGGCAGGCGGAAGGTTCAAGTGGAACGGCAACTGCTTTCGCCATTCCTACCAGATAACAGGTCAATCACCCTCTAGCATCTCCAGATTAGTGACTCACCAGCTCACTCTCACAGCTCAAGAAGAACGTCACGACCTCCGCGTACCGGGCTATGGGGTGCCGGACAATTCGATTCAAATACCTCTCCATATCCCCTCTCCGCGCCTCGACAAATTCATCACTGAACCTCCCTGCATACTGCTTCTCCGGCAGTGGAGGTAACGCGATTCCCGGTAGTCGTTTCGTCAGGGCGGTATGTAAGAAAACGAAGTGCGAAAACCGCCGATGGACGGCGATGGTCGTAGGTGGCAGTTCATCCTCCTCTGAATCATTAGACATCGAGTCGTGATGAGCCCGATCGGGTGTGAAAATCGAAGTGACGTTGTAGATAGTATATGCACCGAGGGTGGACGAGCGCTTCGAGGGTGAATGGACGAGAATCTTGAACTCGGGAAGCTTGGGTTTCCACGCCGGACCTGCTTCAACAAAGTGCTGATCCGCCTCTTTGACGGCCGCCGCCCGCACACGCTCGCCATCGCCTTCATCCTCCACGCTGTCCTCCTTCGCGTGAACGGACGCGCGTGGAGGTGTGGGTGAATCAACCGTTGTCGTACCCTTGAGAACGAACTCCTCTGCGCCCGTTGTCACGAAGCTCGAGAACCGGTTGAGGCTCTTCCCACCAAGCAAGGTCTGCCGGAAGTTGGGAAGCCCATACGACCACTCGCCCGTGCGTTGGTTAGCGAGCGGCGGGGGCGTCGAAGCGCGCGGAGTCGTACCCTCATTTGGTGTCTCCGTCCGGTTTGACGCATCGCGCGCGTGCAGTCCTGGCCCAGCCGCAAAGTTGGTTGTGAACTGCAGTTTGCAGAGTTTGAGCGTGTTCATCGTAAAAATTTGAGACATGGACATGGTTATTGAGGAACACGCCTGGAAGGATCTGTAGCTTGGGTTGCCAGATAAACCAGCTTGCGCGTGTTACCCTCGAGGTTGCGCGGAGTTGCGGTGGGAGGGCACCTTCTGTGGAATGGGAAGGCCGAGAGATCAGATACCCCCCACTGGTGATAAGGTTATGGTTCTCCATAGGTCAAGCCGATCCGAGAATAGGCACACTTATTTCGGATTGTTGAGCGCGGTTATAGATAGCACTTTGTGTCACGAATACGACAGAACCACCAGTGTACGACGCGGGCCATAATAACCCCGTTAGGATCCTGAAGCGTCGAAGGTGGCGATGGGGAGGCAAAATGCACCAGGATACTCCAGATTCGCATGAAAATACCACGAGGGTTATAACAGTGCCGAAAGAAGGTCATCTGAGAGGTACAAAGGAGAAGAACGCGATCGCCACTCACGGTATAGTACGACTCCGGAACGAGGCCAACCTGGCCAGCAGCACTAACGAGACTCCATCCATCGGGGAGATGTTGCTTTAAAACTTCGATGTTATCGCCAGCCTTGACGGTTCTAGCACACACCCACAGGACATTAGCCAATTGTCTGTTGTGACCAAACCACAGCATACAATTCTCGAAAGTCAGCACGACCTTCAAAGTCGTAAATGGCTCTTGCAGGCCTCCCTGTAGTTTCCTCCTCACGCTCTTCGTCGGAGATGGAGTGGTATGTCGATTCACGTTCGAGGTGTTCCGTCCAGGCGTTAGAGGCATTATGACCCGCGTCGAAATCAGATATTGGACGGATGCTTTGCACGTCCACGTTAAGCAGCGGTGGTGGAGTTGCGGCCGGCGCTGCCATGGTCTACTGACGAGATCGTGGTCGGGGTCCAAGAGTTCCGAATTTGATATCCCAAGCCGAAGAAGATGTGGAAAGTAAGACCTATTTTGAATCTACTTGTGGAATATCAGATCTAGCTAGCTAGGCTGTCGTTTAGTGTCAAAGGTTCGACAGTGACCCCGAAGTGGGAAGTGGGTAGCTGCCACTGTCGGCCATACCATTTGGTATTTATTTATTGCTATTACCTGCCTTTGACCGTCTCAAATGAACCGTCACACCAATCCAAGAACGGTTTCCTCGTGCCAAGGAGTGGGTCAGAGCTTGAATGACTGAAGCTCAGAGGCCATATGCCCACAATACACGTCGAGGTGTAGCTCCGGTCGTCCAGGGTTGGCAAACTGCGCGCGATCAGTCACTAGAGACTCGAATCGGATACTATGGTTCGTCTATAATATCAAGCGTTGTGGTTTCCTGATCTCATCTCTGTGTGTTTAGCCGGAATCGTGGCCGACAAGGTTAGAGCACATTCCTCGGCTTCTTCCTTTACGGGTTTCTCCTATCTTGGATTCTACCACACTCCCTGCAATCCCCCCAACTCAATCTTTCTGGCAGAGGTCCTTAGAGTCACGTATCGCCAATATTTACTACACTTCCACCTCAACAAATTTGATTAATCGGCAGTTTTCATGACAGTCGACGGTATGTTCCTTCTATATCGAGTTTCTGAGGGCTCCTTCTGACCCTCCTTGGTAGATGCTATCCTCCTTAGTCAACCCATAACCCTTCCTTGTGGAATTACCGTCCCAAATCGTCTCGTCAAGGTGTGTCTACCCTGCAACTTCACTCCGCGCCCCAACCCATCACAAATCTCACCAAAGTAGGCAGCCATGTACGAGCACCTAGCTGGTGCAGGCGGTGGTCCACCCAACGAGAAACACTTCCGACTCTACGAACACTGGGCCAAAGGCGGCTGGGGGATGATTCTTACAGGCAATGTCCAAGTGTCCGCAGAGCACCTAAGCCTCGGAGCAGATTCTGTCATTCCTCAGTCGGGTTCACCTTCCGATCTGGAACCATGGAAGCGCTACGCGACGGCTATACACGCCAGCAGTTCCACTGCAGAGCGGCCACTGGCGGTCATGCAGCTCAGCCACGGTGGGAGACAGTCCCCGCGGTTTGTGGGTGGACGCTCGCCCTGGGTACGTGCTTTAGCCCCTAGCGCGAGGCGCCTGGGAAGCGATAGGAAAGTCGGCTTCTTGGGAGACCTTGTCTTCAAGATTGGTTTCGACATTCCGAATCCTATGACGCGTGCAGATATTGACAAGGCGATCAAACAATTCGTCCGTGGCGCGACAGTGGCTTGGAATGCTGGATTCGACGGCGTGGAATTGCATGCGTCTCATGGATGTAGGACATCTCCTCATTCTGCACGTTATACGTCCACTGACTTTATCTCAGATTTGATTTCCCAATTCATCTCTAGAAAGGTTTATAGCGCCTCTCTTCCGTAGCAGGTTTCGAGCTGAACCTTTCTTCAGACTAACCTCAGAACTGACGAATATGCCGAACCACTCCACTTTCTGCACCAGATAGTCCTGGCTATTCGCGAGATCGTCCCACGCACCTTCGTGGTGGGAGTGAAGCTCAATTCAGGCGACTACGTGCACGGCGGTTTCTCAGAGGAACATAGTCTTGAGCACGTCAAAACCATCTCGGGCTGGAACATGCTCGACTTCATTGAAGTGAGTGGCGGAGATTACGAAGACCCCAGTACGTTGCGCAAACTTCTCTCTGGATGCGTATTCAAGAATCATGTAGAATTTGGCCAAGTAACAACCCGTCAAGCATTCTTCAGTTCCTTCTCGCGTAAGGCCCTCGAAGTGACACGCTCCTCAAACTCGCCTCCTCTAATCATCCTCACCGGGTCTCTACGAACGCGCAAAGTCATGGCCTCATCCATTCGTAACGACCACACCCAACTTATCGGGATCGGCCGCCCATCGATCCTCCAACCCTCATTCGCGAGCGCTCTTCGAAACCCCAACCTAAGCGAGGAAGATGTCCAGCCACCACAGGAACCCAACGTCCCAGACTTGAATATATCCCCATTGATTGGATCGGGATTGGCGACTTTGTGGTATTGCTGGGCGATGGGTCAAATAGTGAAGGGGAGGGAGGCGGACGTTCGCGTCATGCCGTGGTTCGCACTTCTACAGATGTCCTTCGGGATCGACCCTTTCGACGGACGGAAGGTTCTCTTTGTGTTATCTCTGGCTCTGGGGCTTTCTTATTGCTATTTGTTCATATAAAATTCTGCTCGTTTACAGCCTAAGTGACATTACGAAGTGCTAAATTACAATATCGATGCAGGGTCGTGCACTCTTCCTCCCGCACCTATGCCTCCGTGGCGCCATCCAACGGAAGGATATGGGGAGAGGGCCCAAGTGGAGCGATCCGATTCGGGTTAACAATCACCACAGTAGAATACCCAGTCTTAATGTGCTCAAAGTTGGTGGTATCCTTGAACGCCGGGTAGTTCCAATACAGGTTTCTAAGCCATCTGTGGATCGCAGGGTAGCCATGGCGGATGTCTCGCTTATTGCACTTGAATAGGCCGTAGTAGGCGACATCAAAGCGGATTATTGTGACGTACAGACGTACATCCGCCTCATTAAGGTGATCGCTGATCAGGAAAGAGGAACCGCGCGAGTGCTGCGCCGCGATAATGTCTTCGACTCGATCGAGGGCCGAAAATACTGCATGGTAGGCTTTCTCGTAAGCTGATTGAGTGCTTGCAAATCCCGTCCGGTAGACCCCATCTAAAGTGTAGGTATGAGAGATCTCTCTCGACATGGACAAAAATAAATATTACTGACTGTTGAGATCGTTATATACCCATTCATTTACCTCGTCGATTTCGTTCTGCAGTGCTTTAGGATAGAGATTCACGCTGGCGTGTTTCTCAGGGAGCAATCCGTTGAAGGCGCTATTGAAGATGCGAATAATTTCGGATGATTCATTATTAACAATGGATTGAGTCTTCTTATCGAAGAGTACTGGTACGGTGAACCTAATGAGGATAGAGGATAGGATAAGCGATAAGGACCTTTCGGGTCGATACTAGGCCACCCACCTTCCTTGATACTGAGGCTCTACTTTCAAGTAGACATCTTTGAGATGCTTTGCATTGTAGATTGGATCATCCTCCGCTCCTGGGAATGGGTCAACACAAGCAAATGGCCACCCATTCGAGTCCATTCGCGGGGAGACGAAGGAAACGGAGATGATATCTTCTAGTCCCTTGAGCTTCCGGACAATGAGGGTACGACTTGCCCAAGGGCAGCCGTACGAAACATAAAGGTGGTAACGACCTAAATTCGCAGTGAAGCCCCATAAGTAATTGTCTGTGTTAGGTAGCACGGGTAGCACCTTTCTCCGGTTCGTACTTGCTACCCTCTTGGATGGTGTCCCTAAAAGGTGAGGGTGCCCGATCGAAACTTCCATCGGCCTCGCGCTTGAGTTTCTTGAGATCGGTCTGGGTTGATACGTCACGAGCGGATTCAGACATGTTGCGAGAAAAATGAGGTTCTCGTCTGCCAGTGTTGGAGACCTTGCACTCCTAGTCTCACTTAAATATTGCCGCGCAATTCTGAACATGTAAGCAGGCCGCTTCGATGACGCATTGCAGTTGACACCATAAGGTCTAGGCATAGTCTGTGGATATAGGGTATGATGAGTAAGCCCTAGGGTTTGAATTAGGTCTCGAGCCAATGACAATAACGGCTTATTGAGGAAGTCAAACGACCTTGAGCACCATCAGAGTCTATTAGTCAGACCGGAACAATCGTCCTGAGAAAGTGCCCAAGGTGTCAAGATCCAACAGAGTTTACGCCCGCCGAATGCACTGATCTGTACTGGTCTTGGTCTTGGTCTGCACTGCTCCGCACTGGTCTGCAATGTAGCCCGCCAGTTGATACACTCGACCAACGCGCCGTAGTGTCTGCTACGAGATCTTGGCCACGAGCACAGGAGATCGAGAAATTCTTCTTCGCCACTCTCGCTTACAGAAAGCCCCGAGACCCTAGCACAAGGTCTATGTAGTTTAGTAAAGAACAGGCCTTGTTTGTGAGTACCAATGTCAATGTGGGCTGGTGGTTCAATTTCCTTGCTGGCCGCCTCTGCCTATGGGACTAAACCGGATGACCGTAAAGCTTCTACTCCGTGATCACTATCAAGAGGCTTGTTTGAATAGTGGATCCGCAGTCGGCACAATATTCGCCATCCCTTTATGCGCCCACCTAGATCCACAAGTCGCTCCCGAGGGTCATTTACCCACAACGTCCCGAATATGTCGACGTTTCGGATCAGGGGAACCAATGCGTGCATGAATTCATCAACCGTTTTCAAAAAGTTTCATTTGTGCTCAGACCTCTACATCTGTTTGTTCGCACCTTGCAAGACTAATGGAGCAAATATGTTTCAATTTTATGTACACTGAGAGTTTCCCCGTGTGTTTTGCATGCGACTGAATTCCAGCAATTTTGCTGGGCTCTCGCTTGGCCCTTGAAGCCAGTGCCTGATATTCATTCTCCGAATCGCTCGATGAGAACGCTGCCGCTAAAGTAGCTGTAACTTGTACTGTTCGTAGACACCGAACCGGCGCCGCTATGTACGAAGCTCGGAGTTATTCCATTAACCCTGAACAATCCAAAGGGCGAACCGAAGAAATACTACTGAAGAACGCGTATTCATTCACCCTTTTGTGGTCAGATTATCGTCGTAAGGAGGATCTAGCAAAGGTCACCCCGCAGCAGGCGTTGGTAAGTACTCATAATCGACGCGCACACGATCTAACTCCTAGTTTATTATCTGACGTTGTGTACAGGTGCAACTAATTCGAAGCGCAATGTCATTGTAAATCAGAGGAACCCACCGCCGCCTGCTTGCAAGGCCGGCCTAAGAGGTCGCTCTGCTAGCCAGTATAAGTCACTCTCACTAGTTCGCTCTGCTGTCAAATATTGGTCTTTCTTGTGCTTCCGTAGCTTATATTTGATCGCTATGACTGATAGTTCACTTTATTGTCGTTTTAAAGATTAATCTGTTGTCCGACATTGACTTTTTCATCGACGCCACATATGAGCCTCATCCAGCGAATTGCATTGGAGAATACAGGCACTGAGGACAAACCGCTTGGCACGAAGGCGCCACCATTTGATGATAAATGAAATTGATGTCAGACCACAGCTTTAAAACGACAGTAATGGATTAATTGCTGTGCTGCATACAATTGTTCCGGCCTGGCGATCAAGTAGGGCATTTACCGGTTCTGGTAAACAAGGCACCGGTTTGGGGATCCCTCCCCGAGACGTCAGGCTCAGGTACGAGACCCAGTGGCAATACCAATGCTCTCATATGGTCGTCCCCCGGCGCCAGAAGCCCGATTTTAATGACCACAGACGTGCCCCGGGCAGGGACGGGGTTTGAGGCTGCGGATTGGGTGGGCGCTACGGATAACCGCCAGGATGATAGTCGTTGGCATGCATTGAAAAAGGTTCAACGACCTTGGTCTCAACCAGCACCTCTATCGTCGCCCAAGGCCGTCTTCCAGCAGTTTTACTTTGTCTTCCTTGCGCCCCTAGCGGAACCCCGTCAAGAGCAGCAATCTAAGACCCACACCAGCGCCATACAAGTAACGTGCTCGAAGATAGCGATCGTTCCTTATAGACCAAATACCCTAAGCACATTAATCCTAAGCCAACAACCAAGTTTTTCACTATAAATGGCTTCCTGGTCAGTACATGCTTCGACCTCCCTTGTCACATAGGCGCTAACCTTTTTACCCTCCTTGCGCCGCCGTGTCCTCCTCCCGCTTTGTCCCCTTGCCACCCATTGATTGGCTTGACGCCGGTCACTACTTTTCACACGCTCAAATTTCTGTACTAAATTCAATCGACAACCTGTCACGACCGCAAATTACATCGACCGGACTGCCTGTTCAACTTTCCCCCTTGGCTGGAACAACCACAAACTACACCCGTTCTCGCCCATCCCACGTGAGATCGAATATAGGGTTGACTACCTCTCCCTCACACTTGTCCTCGCATTCCTCGGTGGAGCCGGATTTGTCACTATTGCCTCTATCCGGTGGTTCAACGGCGTCCTCGGGTGGGTGTTGCTTTTGCGCCATGCGCATGCGGGTCGGGGCGGTGCCGGTCATCCGAGCGCTGACAAATTTGATGAAACAGGGCCACACGGGATCTATTGGAGAAGCAAGGAGTGTATATTACCACTCACGGCGTGACTGTCAGGATGAACAAGACGTACGATCAAGAACGGTATTTCGATGATACTCAAAGGTGCATATCGTGCTTTGGTTATTCATTACCCTACGCTGCTTCCATTAGAACCTCCATTTCGTTCGTTCCCGTCACCGAACCTACGTTTACACTCATCAATCCACTCATACATCTTCCAAGCATTGAGACTAATTCCCACCTCACGTAGGAAACTTGTCGACGTCGTCAAAGCTTCGTCATTTGGTACAGATGAGAAGAGATTATTCCTTGCGGACCTGGTCACACATTCGCATCCCGCGCCCCAACTCCCAGGTGTAAAGAAAGGGCCATTCGGTCGGACGAAAGCCGCGCCGCTCCCCGCTCAGTCTCAATGATCGTATTCGTCTCTCTGTCTCAACTCCTTGTTTGTGCATTGTATCCTGGATGATGCGAGACGAAGACGATGAGAGGCCGGAATATGGCCAACTTATTAATGCCCACTCAACCCATCCTCGTCAGTGGTGGTTCCAGAAATTCAATATGTACT
>Ga0307513_10008604_pt1 | contig 13021 bp, 9 predicted proteins | sample 15_EM_MG_FD_202174 | JGI IMG/M metagenome (GOLD analysis project Ga0307513, IMG submission 202174) | Populus trichocarpa ectomycorrhiza microbial communities from riparian zone in the Pacific Northwest, United States - 15_EM | ecosystem: Host-associated > Plants > Roots > Unclassified | place...
GACCGAAAATGACGGTTTTGACCCGAAACGGCTTAAAACTCATTTTTTACCCTGGTCGACATGGTTTGACCCGTATTGACTCGGTGGACTCGGTTTTGACCGAAAATGACGGTTTTGACCGAAAACTTATTTTTTACTCCGGTCGACATGGTTTGACCCGTATTGACTCGGTGGACTCAGTTCTTATGGAAAGATGTGGTTGACTCGAGAAAAATAAATATATTTTTTTTGAATTTTAAACTTTTCTTAATTTTTTTGGATTTTTATAAATAATAATAGAAATAAAATAACATTCAAGAAAATCTTGGTGAATCCAAAATTGGGTTACAACAACCAGAAACGGTAAACAAAGACCAGAAACAGGAAGAAGGAATTGGAAGTAAATTAATGAGAATGAATGAGTGCTCACGGGGTGATTTTTTTACAGTGGATTCAAATTCAACAATTACAAGGGCTATTTCCTGCAGCACGGAGAGTTTCTGAATTTTCATTATTAGAATCCAACTACTTTGGCCACAATTTCCTCTGAAGTCTAAACCACCTATCACTGTGCTTAAGGAAATGTTCACAATTAACAACCTACAATTGTTGGATGATTATTTTTCAAAGCTTTTACATGGAATACAAGAATGAAAGGTAAAAAGGAAACTATCTTTCTCACAGTGATGTCCATGACTGAATTGTCATGAGGAAAAACATTGTCTAGGAAAATACAAATTTGTCAAAAAATGAATGCTTCTTCAGTCATAACTGAAGCCTTCATCTTCATCTTCATCATCATCAACCTTCACCTCAGAAAATCATTATTGCTCATGACAGATAGAAAGACTAAAACTACAACTACTTGTGTTACTAGAAAGTATCTTGCCCTTCTTCTGAAAGTTTTCTCCTCTTTTGTCCTTTCCCTCTTGGGTTGCTTCTTAGGTTTTGAGCCTAGTGATAAAAACACATGAAAAAAGTTAAGAAATTCTATTTGAAAGAAAAGAGACATGGATGGTACTTTTTGACCTCTTATTTCCCAATGACTTATATTTTTCTTGAAGCATCTTCAACTGTTGGTGGGAGAAACCATTGGTGGTGGCTTTGGAACACTCAGAGGGGATAAAACACACAGTTTTATTTCAAAACAACAACCTTACAAAATACAAACAAAAACTCTTAATACACACCCTCTCTTTCTCTCTAGCGTTTCTCTTTTATCTCTCACACACACAATAGCATAAACTTAGCTGCCTATTTATACACAAATTGAAAGTAAGAAAATTCAAACTTCAAGTGGTGGGTGTTGGTTGACAGCTGGTGGTTGCAAGTGGTGGTTGGGTGGTTAATAGTTGGTGGCTGCAGGTGGTAGTTGGTGGTTGATTGAGTTTACCACAACAAATTCCCCCTTGAAACTCAATCGAGGGATGTCATGCCAAGCATGAATTTCAATCTGATAAATATTTTTCCCTTTAAAGGCTTTGTAAAGATATCTGCAACTTGATCATTTGTTTTGCAGGATATCAGTTCAACTTCTTTGTTCTTCACATGTTCTCGGATAAAATGATGACGTGTATCGATGCGTTTACTTCTTTCATGATACACTGGATTCTTGGCTAATGCAATCGTTGATCGATTATCAATACAAATCTTTGTAGGACTTTCTTAAGGAAATCCCAAAAACTTCAACATATTCCTTAACCATATTAAATGGCATACAACTGAGTTGGTAGCAACATACTCAGCTTCACAGCTTGATAACGTTACTATCGATTGCTTCTTGGATGACCACGTGAAAGATGTATCTCCCATGAAAAAGACAAATCCAGTTATGCTTTTCCTTTCATCCAGATCTCTACCCCAATCACTATCCGAGTAGCCAACAAGATTGATGTTTTTACTTGAGGTATAAAACATACCTTCATTTATTGTTCCTTTGATGTAGCGAAGAATTCTCTTGGTTGCATTCAAGTGAGACTGGTCTGGTGTCTCCATATATCCGCTGATAAGTCCAACTCCATAGAGTATATCCGGTTTGGTACATGTCAAGTACCTTAAACTTCCTACTAAGCTTTTAAAGTAAGTTGGATCAACATTTCCAACTTTACTCTTCCTTAATTCTACTCCATTCTCAACTGGAGTTGATACCGGATTGCAGCTTTCCATATTGAACCTTTCAAGAATATCTTTGGCGTAACCGCTTTGGGATACAAAAATCCCTTATTCTTTCTGCGTTACTTCTAAGCCAAGAAAATATGCCATTAGACCAATGTCTGTCATTTCAAACTCCTGTACCATACTTTTCTTGAAGTCTTCAAACATAGTAGGATTGTTGCCGGTGAATATCAAGTCATCAACATATAGACACACAAATAATATACTATCATCTGCTTCTTTCTTCACATATATTGCGTGTTTATATGGACATTTTTCAAATCCATTATCTTGAAAATACTTGTCAATTCTGGTATTCCAAGCACGCAGAGCTTGCTTCAAACCGTAGAGGGCTTTCTTCAACTTGTATACTTTGCCTTCATTTCCAGCTTCAATGTATCCAAGTGGTTGTTCAACATAAATCTCTTCTTCTAGGAAGCCATTCAGAAATGCTGACTTCACATCGAGTTGATAGATCTTCCATCTATGTTGTGCAACTAGTGAGATCATCAGTCTGATTTTCTCTAGCCGGTCTAGTGGAGTGAATACTTCTCCATAGTCAATGCCTTCTCTCTGTTTGTAGCCTTTTGCCACTAATCTTGCTTTGTATCTTTGTAGTTCGCCTTTTGCATTCTTCTTCGTCTTATAGACCCATTTGACACCAATTGCTTTCTTATTTTCTAGTAAATTAGTTAACTTTCAGGTGTCATTCTTTTCAATGACATGTATTTCTTCATCCATTGCTTCTATCCACTTCTCTTCTGTGATAGCTTCATTAAAGCTAAGTGGGTCACTATCAGCGAAGAAACAAAATAGAGTTGTATCTTCCATGACTTGGGTGGCATCGTACAACTCTTCTAGATTTCTCATCCTTCTTGGTTCTTCTGATGAGGATGCTGATGGTGGTGTTGATGATGATCCTGGTGTGTTTCTCCTGTTGAATACAGGGAATCTATGTACCGGACTTTGTGGCTCATCTGCTGGTAACATCGGACCTTCTGCAAGTACTGTTGGTACTTCCACTTCATCTTCAAGGATCAAATCAATAATGATCCATTTTACTTCTTCTTGATCATCATTCCACTACCAAGATTTATCTTCTTCAAAGATAACACCTCTACTCATGATCACCTTCTTTGTGATGGGATTATGCAGCTTGTACCGCATCCTTCTATCACCATATCCGACAAAGATGCATTTCTCGCTTTTATCATCAAGTTTGGTCCTTCTTGCATCTGGAATCTTTGCATATGCCACACAACCAAAGACTCGAAAATGAGTAACACTTGGTTTGTGACCACTCCATGCTTTTTTTAGAGTGACAGCTTGGAAATTTCTGGTTGGGCAGCGATTCAGTAGATACATTGCACATGATATAGCTTCAGCCTAGTATTGTTTGGGCAACTTTTTTGCTTTGAGTAGACTTCTTGCCATGTCAAGAATCATTCGATTCTTTCTCTCAGCTACACCATTCAGCTGTGGTGTATAAGCTGGTGTTGTCTGATGCCTGATGCCTTGTTGTGTACAAAAGGCTTCAAAGTCATTTGTTGTATATTCTCCACCTTGATCAGATCTCACAGTTCTGATCTTATAGCCACTTTGCTTCTCAACAATTGCTATAAAATCTTTAAAACAATTTAATTCTTCTGACTTCCTCTTCAGAAAGTATACCCATGTCTTTCTGCTAAAATCATCAATGAAAGTAAGGAAGTACCTATTTTTTCCAGTTGACATAGGCTTTATGGGACCACACACATTTGTGTGCACTAACTCCAGTGTCTTATTTGCTTTCCAGTTGACTTCTTTGGCAAAATTGGATCCATGATGTTTGCTGAGGACACAACTCTCACAGACTTCATCTGGATGATCAATGTGGGGCATACCTTTGACTATCTTCTTGCTTGCTAGCATCTTCAGACTTGTGAAATTCAGATGTCCAAGCCTTAGGTGTCAGAGCCACTCTTCATTATTGGTGATGGCACTCAAACACTTTGCGGCATCATATTGGATGTTTAAAGGAAACATCCTATTCTTAGACATCTTCACATAGGCAATTAATCTCTCATTGTAGTCTTTGATTGTCAGATGACAATTCTTCGTGTAAAGAGTATAACCTTTCTCCATAAGTTGACCTATACTCAGCATGTTGTGCTTTATGGCTGGAACATAGTAAACATCTGCAATATAGCTATGATCGCCATTCTTCAACTTGATTGGGATGTTGCCTTTACCTTTTACTGGAACTTTTGAGGTATCTCCAAATGTGACTAGACATTGTATGGTCTCATCTAGATCACCAAATAGATCCTGTTGGCCACACATGTGATTGCTGGCTCCAGAATCTAGATACCAAATATTCTCATGATTCTCACCTAGTCCTTGTTGGACTAATAATGCAGTTGGTCCTCTGATGATGGCATCCTCCTCTGCATAATTGGCTTGTTCATGTACCTCTAATGGAGCTTTCCTTTGACATTCAGTGCTATAGTGCCCAAATTGATTGCAACTATAACACTGGATATTTCTCTTGTCACGGTTATTGTAACCGCCTTCTCTTTCTCTAGGAGTAAATGCTTGTTGTCCCCGGCCTTCTCTGGTGGTGTTTCTACCTCCTTTTCCTCTGAATCCTATATTCTAAGATCCTCTTCCTTGAAATTGATGAAATCCTCCTCATCTTTGTTGACTCCTTCCTTGAGTGGTATATCCACTTGTTGAAATCTCCCTACCCTCCTTGAGAGACAACTTTGATTGTAAAGCATGCTCAATTGCCTTATCTCTATTTCTTTTCACAATCTTTTGCTTATGAGCTTGCAAAGAACTCATAAGCTCATCCACTATCAACTTGTCCACTTCTTTGGATTCTTCAATAGCAACAATAACAAAATCAAATTTTGGATCTAGGGATCTCAAAATTTTCTCAGTAATTCGAGCATCTGAGAGGACTTCTCTATTTCTTCTCATCTGATTGACTATCACCATAATTCTTGTGTGATAATCAGAAATAGATTCTGATGACTTCATTTGCACTGATTCAAATTCACCTCGCAAAGATTGAAGATGAATCTTCTTGATTCTGTCGACACCTTTGTATTTTTGTTGGAGAGCCTCCCATATTTCTTTTGATGTTTCTGCGGAAGCAATGATCTCAAATGTGGCTTTATCAAGACCTTGATAAATGATGGTCTTTGCTTTGTTATCTTTCTTTCTATTGGCTCTCAAGAGTTGTTTTTGTGCCTCTTGTAATGAATCTTCTGCTTCTTTGTACTCTGGTTCATCATAACCATATTCCACAATCTCTATACACTCTTGTGAACCAAGAAATGCCTTCAATCTGATACACCAATTATCATAATTGTCTTTGGTCAATTTCGGAATGAGTGTTTGTGTATTTTCTGTAGTCATTTTGCTATTTGAATGACTATATCACCTTCTGGGAGTTGAATTTGGCAAAACGGAAACAGTAGACGGATCCAGAATGCTCAAAACAATAGGGAACCAGTCTTACTTGGTTGAAAATGGGTCAGAAATGGGCTGAACCGGTCAAGAAACTGATTCTGGACGTCGGGCGGTTCGTTGGGGTTGAACCGGGAATATTCTGGGTAATATTTTCTTGGCTCAGCTAGCGGCTATTTATCACCCTCTCTTTCTCTCTAGTGTTTCTCTCTTATCTCTCTCACACACAATAGCATAAACTTAACTGGCTGTTTATACACAAATTGAAAGTAAGAAAATTCAAACTTCAAGTGGTGGGTGCAGGTGGTAGCTGGTGGCTGCAGGTGGTAGTTGGTGGCTGATTGAGTTTACCACAACATAAACAACAAATTGTTAGTTTGATGATGACTGAAACATGATCTGGAGGCTGGTTTGGTTTAGTAAATCCACAACTCAAGACACTATGAGATGACCAATATAATATTCACAAGAATAAAAGATGAAAATATCTTGCCTGAATTTGAAGGACGTCTTGATGAAGCGTCTGAAAGGAATTGCGGGACAGAAGAAGACGATCCAGCCTCCAAGAAATCTGTCTTATGTTTTTCAGCATATCGTATGAGATTACCATGCTCCAAGAGTGCACTTCGCAGCATCGATGATTCCTAATGGCATGGAACACATAAAAGGATAAGAGTTGAAAATATTTGACAAGTGAAGCAACAAACTCAAATGCTTTGTGCCCAGACAGAATAACAATAGCAGATCACGTGAAAATCAAATAAGGAGAAACCATGTTAACGGAAAATGGTTTCAAGAGAGTTTTTAAATGGAAAAATAAAATTGATGGTAATGTGTTTTATAACAGCATAGATTGCTGAAGTGTTCTTGAAAGAAATTAGAGGGACTTGATTGTTAGATATTTACAGCAAGGCCACATGTAATTGTTTTTGCACCATCATTCCAGGTCATGTTCTCAGCCGTAAATAATTGTTCTGGCCATACAAATCCATATGCAATTTTCGCTCTCTCGTAAATCTATCCATAAATTAAAAGAAAACAATTGCAAGGCCATGGTTAAGGAAAATTAACAGAAAATGAAGCAATATATAGAACGGTAAAATCATTCCACAGATCCACATGCTTTCTAACACTAGTGTATGTCCACAAATCCATAATAAAATAATTTAATAATTTACCAACAAGTGCCTCTCCCGTTCTATGGGTCTGTTACACAGCTCCGTTGCCAGTTTTGGAGAATTTTCAAATCCTATTTGATTTCATTCTTATTATAATTTATTTTATGATATAAATGAATCTGCTAAGTGGTAGAACAACTGCTCCGTTATATGGGTCTGTTACACAGCTCCGTTGCCAGTTCTATGGGTCTGTTACACAGCTCCGTTATATGCATTGCAAGAAAGAATACAGTTTTTTTTTTTCTCTTTCATTCTACGTTTTTGGTTTTAAAAATATTAAACTTTCTTATAAAAGCATGGTATAAAGAATATTATTTTGAATTTCAAGTATGATAAAATTATATGAATTTTTCAAGGATTATTTTTTAGAAGGTACTATGATAGTTGAGTGTGTGTTGCTGGTAGTTAAGAGTTAATTGTCATATTGTGAACTATGTACAACGTGGTCAACTTGGTGGATTAATTAGGTAGTGCATGATAATATAATTGAAATTATATTTTTTTAAAAAAATTAAAATTAATTTTTTTTATGTTTTTAAATTGTTTTTATATGCTAATAAAAAAATAAATTTTAAAAAACTATTATTTTAATATATTTCCAAATAAAAAATACTTTAAATTATAATCGTTATTGTATTTTCAAACACTTTAATCATATAGGTTATGTTGCAACGTTAGTTAGTCTTAGGAAGAAAAAAAAAATTAATCTTGATTGGCAACTAAACTGATTAGAAGGGGTCCTGCTGAAGAAAAGTTAACAAGAAAAAACCCAAAGACATTGCAAAAGGATCCAATTGAGAATTATCTGAGATGTATGGACTAAAATGATTCTTTTTCAAAAAGTTGAGGATCGGATAACCCCTGAGAAGCTAATTTGAGACGTCGCCGATTTTCTAATGGCCATGGCAGTGCTTACTTTCATCGTAAAATTATATATTTAACATAAACACACTAAAATTATTAAAAAGAATTACTACAAAAATCATAAAAAAAATCTCAAACTATAAATCGTCAAATAGAAATGGGTGGAAATGGAATGCAAAATGGAGTTAAGAAACCCAAAAGTTAACAAATGAAACAAAATGTTCAAAATGACACAACCACGTCGAATGAGATGCGGCGTGGAAAAAGACGGAGCAATTCCTTACTTGCAGGCAGCATTCTATAAACAGCGAAAGAGAGGCTGTCTTTCACTCCATATAGCTTTAAACACACGACAGTGCAGAGAAAGCTCTTTCCTTACTCAAGCAGCACCTTGTCAACTTTCTGGGTAGAACAACATCCTGAGACACAGCTTGAATTTTGAGCCCCACTTGGCACCTTCTCAACTTTCGGGCTGGAGCAACACCCTGACTGAGGTGCAGATTGAATTTTGAGCTCCAATTGGCACCTTCTCAACTTTAGGGTTAGAGCAACAGACACGTCTCTCTATAGCACTATACAGCTGTTATAACAAACCATGCATCATCTGTTTTCCAGCGTTATATTTCCGAGTATATAGGCTAGAGGCTAGGCAACTCAGTTAGTAATTCCTTCTGCTGTGTCAATCTGATTCCTTCATTCAACATGAGAAATGGAATCGTTTCCTATCATCTCAGCTCAAACTCCATTAAAACTCATAGCACATTGATTAACATCAATGTTGCAGCTCAAACTCCATTAAAACTTACCTCTACCAACTATTTAGGTTGGAAACTTCGATTCCAGACACTACCAGAAATTCGCTTAATACCAACGGCGTTACCGACGGAATAATTATGTCGGTAATTTGTTGTCATAATTACTGGCGGAATATTTTCTGTCTATAATTCAGTCGTTATATACCGATGGAATAATTTGGTCGGTATATACCGATGAAATTACAGACGGAATATTCAGAATAAAAAAAAAGGGTTGTTCGTTGTCTTGGAAGTTTTTGCGAACGATTTTATCGATGGACTCACCAAGGGATTCAAATCGGGAGATCTGTACAGTGACATGACCGATTCACCATCAGACTTACCGACGAAATCACCAAGGGATTCAAACCGGGATCTTCGTACAGTGAAGTGGCCGATTCACCGTCCGAATTGCCGACGAAAGTGCCGACAGAAGTAGTCCGTCGGTGATTCCATCGGTAAAAGTTAATATATGATCACTCTGCCGACCCTCTCCTCCCTTATTTCTCCATCTTCTTCCCCATCCCAACTCTCCCCTCCCAAACTTCAAACAACCAGCCCCCCCAAATAAAAATTATCCCTCTTCTCAGCACAAGTCATGTTTCTTTAAGTTTTGTGGTCATAGCATCCGTGTTCTGATTTATCGACGGATTTTATTATTTTTTGTAAGTAATTCTATCTTTTTTAATTTTAACATTTAAATGTCAATTTTTTTTATTTTTTTTAGTATATGTGTTTTGTTAGTATATGTACATGTTTTATTGTTATTTCTCAAACAAATTTGTAGTATATGAATGTATAATTTTATACTTGTTATGGTTTGTTTTAGATTTTGTTAAATTTTATTTGTTTGTAAATTGTTGAAACTTTATTGAATTACCAAATTATATGTGTTGTGGTGAAATAATTAATAGCTTGTTTAATGGGTCCGTTTTAATTTTTATCAATGCTATTGCAGAGTTGTAATTTTCATAAATTTATATGTATAAATTTATATGGACGTTGATAATTGATAATGAATATTTAATATTTATGAGAAGTTGTAATTAGTTTGTTGGATAATCTCGAGGTAAACCAATATTTTTACAAATTTATTTACCTAACATAGTTAATTAATACATGTTATCATCATAATTTTATAGAGGTTCAGAATGGAACATGGGAACTACTACCTTCCAATCCCAGTCAAAATGTTGTGGGTTGTAAATGAATTTTCCGCACTAAATGAAATTTTGATGGCTATATTGACAGGCATAAGTATTGTAATAAACTTAAGATAGGGATATTTACGGTTCTTCCACCAGCAAATTGAAGTGTTCATTTATATGTAGTATCAATAGTGTTGCTATCCAATTTTTGACCCATGTTTTAATAAATTTTCAGAAAAAATCCAAAAATAGTGAAAAGCATTGAAAACCCAAAAAATACATTTTTAATACATTTGCATCGTTTTTAGCATTTGCAGCGTCGTCTAAAAAGAATTTAAATTTTCAAAGGTCTTTCGAACGCGTTCAACTTTTAACGCGTTAATTTTAAAATCATTGATTTTCGTCGACGTTGATATTGCTCATTTTCAAAAATATAAAAAAATTAAAGAAAATCAAATTAAAAAAAAAAAGTTGAGGAATCAATTTTGAGGCCCAAACAATATTTTACCTATGTAAAGAGAATTTTGAATATTGGAGGGGGAGGCAACCAGCCGCTCCCCATGGCCCAAGACCATTTTATCCCTCTTTTTCGGCTGAAAATCAGGAACTCAGCCCCCCACTTCTTTTCCTTTTTTCCGGCCGACAGCAGGCCCCGCCCCAGGGAGGAACCCCTATTTCTTGTCATCTCCAGCTACACACCAAAGGGGATTTTTTGGGGGGGATTGGCTTCTTCCCCACAACAGTGGGCAGAGACCCACAGTCTCCTGTCCCTCTTCCTTCCACTGATTTCAGCCATCTTCAGCTCCTTCTCCCCTGCACCCACAACGCCGATCTTCCCCTATTTCCTATCATTTTCAGCTGACAGCCCCCACACACCCAGACCAGCCTTCCCCTTCACAGACAACACCCACCGTTTCCACATCTCCCAAAACCAGAAAAGTCACCGCCCCCCTCCTTCCTTTGGTCTCCCCTCCAAGACCCATACAGACCCGACCACAACTCCCCCCGTCACAGCCTCCTCCCACCGAAGAAACCAGCGGTGGCCGACAGCAGCAGCGCCCACAGGCGCCGTCCCCTTCCTCATCCGCCAGAGCTGCCCGCCTTCTTCAACCAGCAGCAACGACCCGTTCTGCCGTCCGCGGCCTTCACTCGGTCCGCCGCTCCTTCCTCCTCTGCTCTTTCAGCCGTTCCCGTCTCTGCTAAACAGAGACCCAACTCTCGCCGGCCGGCCTTCTACTGCAGCTGAGACACATGGCGCCAACAGACCCACTGCTAGAGCTGCCCGGCAGTGGCCCACAGAAGACCGCCACCGCTAGACCTGCCATCGGCAGAAGAAAAAAAACCGCACCGGGAGGAAAAGAGAACAGAGGAGAAATGCAGATCTAAAAAAACAAGGAGAATCAACTGCTTGCTGCGTTCTTGTTTGTTTTGCAGGTCACCGCCGGCGTAGGGAGACAGGGAGGAGGAAGAAGTTCCCGATCCACCGGTTTCTGCCACCTTCATCGGCGGCGGAGCGTGAGTCCACGCGCCGCCAGTGCCGGTGGTGCGTGGGAAGACGCGCCGCCACTGTTCATGATGTTCCAGAAGGGCTTCCCTGCAATTTCTGGAGTTTTAGGGACTGTTTTGTAATTTTTAGATTATGTTATTGTAATTTTAATGTAATTTTTTTGTTTATTTGTTTTGAAGTTGTATTTTGTATTGTGGAGGTAAAAGAAAAGAAAAGAAAGTGAAAACAATGATAGAAAAAGAGATGTGTGTGTGTTTGTGTATTTTGTTTTATGTATGTTATTGAATCAAAGAAAAAAATGAATTTAATATTTTAATTTATATGCACAAATATTTAAAGGACAGATAAAAATCATGTTGTATTTTCCATAAAAATGTATAACATGTATCTACATATATTTTGGGAACTAATAACTGATTTATCAAAGCCTTAGAAGTGGACTAAAATTTTATTTTTAAAACGCATCAAGTCCACGAAGCAGCTTACCTCAGGTAGGGTGCGTTAGGGGTGATAATACATTTCCTAACCACAACCAGTCCCTTACCCATGAATCTCTAACAAGACCAATACATCCGGTTTCCTAGTAGCCTGCAATCAATTATTAGGTGGCGGCTCCAACGAACCAATCAAATCAAGCAAAACGCATAACAACAGAAAAATCGCCAGCCGATGCCGCGCTGATTTTTTTGACGTGCGACAAATAGATGCCCTGTTCATTAATCAGAAAGATGCCATATTTGGAACTATATTAGAAGCAAATTTTATGTACAATCATCAAGGTCGAATCCATGGAAAATCTCCATACCTTCTTGAGACTAAAATTGTTGGCAAGAGTTATGGGTCATTTGTAACTCACTCCCGTTCTATGGGTCTGTTACACATCATGCGTTGCCAGGTTTTGGAGAATTTTCAAATCCAATTTCATTTCATTCTTGTTATAATTTATTTTATGATATGGGTTCTGCTTATCTAGAAACCACTAGTGATGTTGATGTGATTCCTTTATTTTATCTAGAAACCATTTGCTCAGATTTTGGTAAATTCTTTTTTTGCCCCTTCATATTTCTCAAATTTTAGTTTATAACAATCGCCTTTTATAATCTTCATTGTTAAAATTAATTTTTAATCCATGTTAATGTAACAAACCCGCTATCTAAAATAAAGAAATAAAAGAAAAAATAAAGTAATTGTAATATTTGTAAAAAAAAAAAAAAACTCCAAAGTGTTAAGCCTTTCATTCTTTTAAAAGGATCAATGGACATCATAAAATTTCAACTAATATGTATAGAGGTACTGCATGGCCAAAAAAAAATCTTAGATTGACATTAATGTTTTGTTCATCGAAACCAAAGTTTCTAAATATGGTTAGGCCTAGTACTTGGATCAGGATTTAAATCACGGTTTAAGCAAATTAGCTTATATTAACCAGTGTCAAATCTAAAATTATGTCATTTCAAGATTTTTTTTAAAAAAATAAAATTATTAAATTAACTGGTCAATTCTCATTTAATTTTTTCTAAACCTCGACCAAATTAATTCATGCCGAACCAAATTTAATAAGGCTGATTCCTTCTTGGAAAGTTGACCCCAGGTCAAAGTTCTTTCTCTTAAATAAAAAAAAACATGAATAAAGGATAATGCTATGAGCTCACTTTCCATTTTCAAGACAATGATGGATATAGAAAACTGGCTACTTTCTTTATAGAAATTATGTGTGGAAAATCATGCCTTTCGAATTTAATGGAAATTACGTGTGGCATAGCTAAAAGTGCTCCTTAAACATTTGTGATTCGACAGTTAGTAGTGATGATTATTTCTTAAATAATTAAATGAACTCCACCCACACACACACACGCATATATATATATATATATATATATATATATATATATATATATATATATATATATATATATATATATGTGTGTGTGTGTGTTTTTATTT
>Ga0307513_10008605_pt1 | contig 13021 bp, 21 predicted proteins | sample 15_EM_MG_FD_202174 | JGI IMG/M metagenome (GOLD analysis project Ga0307513, IMG submission 202174) | Populus trichocarpa ectomycorrhiza microbial communities from riparian zone in the Pacific Northwest, United States - 15_EM | ecosystem: Host-associated > Plants > Roots > Unclassified | place...
GCGCTACCACGTGCTTCGCGGCGTCCTCGACACCCAGGGCGTCAAGGACCGCCGGCAGTCCCGCTCCAAGTACGGCGCCAAGCGTCCCAAATAATCCCGCAGAGTAAGCCCCGGACGGGTTCCGGAACCGGCTGAAGAGAAAGGAACACTGCCAATGTCCCGTCGTCGTCGCCCAGAAAAGCGCGAAATCCTTCCCGATCCGAAGTTCGGGGACGTCGTTCTGTCGAAGTTCATGAATTCGGTCATGCTCGACGGCAAGAAGTCCGTCGCCGAAGGCATCGTTTATGGCGCGCTCGAAAGCGTCGAGACTCGCCTCAAGCGCGAGCCGATCGGCGTGTTCCATGACGCGCTTAACAACGTGAAGCCGGGCATCGAAGTTCGCTCCCGCCGCGTCGGCGGCGCCACTTACCAGGTGCCGGTCGAGGTTCGCCCGGAGCGCGCCCAGGCGCTGGCTATCCGCTGGCTGATCACCGCCGCCCGCGGCCGCTCGGAAAAGACCATGTCGGGGCGCCTGTCGGGCGAGCTGATGGACGCCTCGCAGAACCGCGGCAACGCGGTGAAGAAGCGCGAAGATACCCATCGCATGGCCGAAGCGAACCGCGCCTTCAGCCATTATCGCTGGTAATCTGGCGCTGGTAGTTTTCGTACCTATATCGTGAGGGTCCGGCAGCGCCGGGCTCCCACACATCCAAGGAAGTTCAAGAAATGGCCCGCAGCCATCCGCTCGACCGCTATCGCAACATCGGCATCATGGCGCACATCGACGCCGGCAAGACGACGACGACCGAGCGCATCCTCTATTACACCGGCAAGTCCTACAAGATCGGCGAAGTGCACGAAGGCACCGCGACGATGGACTGGATGGAGCAGGAGCAGGAGCGCGGGATCACGATCACGTCGGCTGCGACCACGTGCTTCTGGCGTGCTAGCGAGGGTGAGGGCGAAGAGCACCGCATCAACATCATCGACACCCCCGGCCACGTCGACTTCACCATCGAAGTCGAGCGGTCGCTGCGCGTGCTCGACGGCGCGGTCGCGTGCTTCGACGGCGTTGCCGGCGTTGAGCCGCAGTCCGAAACCGTGTGGCGTCAGGCGGAGAAGTACAAGGTTCCGCGGATGTGCTTCGTCAACAAGCTCGACCGCACTGGTGCTAATTTCGAGCGTTGCGTGGAGATGATCAAGGATCGTCTCGGCGCTCGTCCGCTCGTCCTCTATCTCCCGATCGGTATCGAGGGCGGGTTCAAGGGCCTGGTCGATCTGGTCGAGAACCGCGCGATCATCTGGCTCGAGGAGTCGCTGGGCGCGAAGTTCGAATATCAGGCCATCCCCGATGACCTGAAGGACGCCGCCGCTGCCGCTCGCCACGAGCTGATCGAGGCGGTCGTCGAGCAGGACGATGCGGCCATGGAGAAGTTCTTTGAAGGCGAAGAGCCCGATCCCGCGACGATCAAGAGGCTGATCCGCAAGGGCACGCTGAACTTCTCGTTCGTGCCCGTGCTGTGCGGCTCGGCGTTCAAGAACAAGGGCGTTCAGCCCTTGCTCGACGCCGTCGTCGACTATCTGCCGAGCCCGCTCGACGTTCCCGCCATCAAGGGCGTCAAGCTCGACGGCGAGACCCCGGACGAGCGTCCGTCGTCGGACGAAGCGCCGTTCTCGGCGCTGGCTTTCAAGATCATGAACGACCCGTTCGTCGGCACGCTGACCTTCGCGCGCATCTATTCGGGCAAGCTCGAAGCCGCGTCGCAGGTGGTCAATTCGGTCAAGGACAAGAAGGAAAAGGTCGGCCGCATGCTGCTGATGCATGCGAACAGCCGTGAGGACATCACCGAGGCTTTTGCCGGTGACATCGTCGCGCTGGCCGGTCTCAAGGACACCACGACCGGCGACACCCTGTGCGCCGGCGACAAGCCGATCATTCTCGAGCGGATGGAGTTCCCGGACCCCGTCATCGAACTGTCGGTGGAGCCCAAGACCAAGGCCGACCAAGAGAAGATGGGCGTCGCGCTCAATCGTCTCGCACGCGAGGACCCGTCGTTCCGCGTGTCGACCGATCACGAATCGGGCCAGACCATCATCAAGGGGATGGGCGAGCTCCACCTCGAGATCCTGGTCGACCGCATGAAGCGCGAGTTCAAGGTCGAGGCCAATGTCGGCGCCCCGCAGGTCGCGTATCGCGAGTATCTGGGGAAGAAGGTCGACATCGACTACACGCACAAGAAGCAGTCGGGTGGCTCGGGCCAGTTCGGCCGCGTCAAGGTGACCGTGGTCCCCGGCGAGCGTGGTTCGGGCTTCCAGTTCTTCGACGAGATCAAGGGCGGCAATATTCCCAAGGAATATATTCCCTCGGTCGAGAAGGGCATGCGCGAGACGGCGGAAACCGGATCGCTGATCGGCTTCCCGATCATCGATTTCGAGGTCCACCTGACTGACGGCGCCTATCACGACGTCGACTCGTCGGCGCTGGCGTTCGAAATCTGCGCGCGTGGCGCGATGCGTGAAGCGGCCCAGAAGGCCGGCATCAAGCTGCTCGAGCCGATCATGAAGGTCGAGGTCGTCACCCCGGAGGATTATCTGGGCGACGTCATCGGCGACATGAACAGCCGTCGTGGCCAGATCCAGGGCACCGACGCGCGCGGCAATGCGCAAACGGTCGAGGCGATGGTCCCGCTCGCCAATATGTTCGGTTACGTGAACCAGCTCCGCTCGTTCACCCAGGGCCGGGCGAGCTACTCGATGCAGTTCTCGCACTATGACGAAGTGCCACAGAATGTGGCCGACGAAGTTAAGGCGAAATTGGCCTGACGCGCTCCGCGCTGGGGCTGGCGTAACCTGCAGACTCCCGCTATGGGGCCGCCTTCGCGCGAGTCCCGTGGTGGATTTCACGAAAACGATTTTCCGTAAAGGTAGGGAAAAATGGCGAAGGCAAAGTTTGAGCGGAACAAGCCGCACATGAACATCGGCACCATCGGTCACGTCGACCATGGCAAGACGTCGCTGACGGCAGCGATCACCAAGGTTCTGGCTGAGACCACCGGCGGCACCGCAGTCGATTTCGCCAACATCGACAAGGCGCCCGAAGAGCGCGAGCGTGGTATCACGATCTCGACCGCTCACGTCGAGTATGAAACCGCCGCGCGCCACTATGCGCACGTCGATTGCCCGGGCCACGCCGATTATGTGAAGAACATGATCACCGGTGCCGCCCAGATGGACGGCGCGATCCTGGTCGTATCTGCGACCGACGGCCCGATGCCGCAAACCCGCGAGCACATTCTGCTCGCGCGTCAGGTCGGCGTGCCGGCGATGGTCGTGTTCATGAACAAGGTCGACCTGGTCGACGACGAAGAGATCCTGGAGCTCGTCGAGCTCGAGGTTCGCGAGCTGCTGTCGGCTTACGACTTCCCGGGTGACGATATTCCGATCATCAAGGGTTCGGCGACTGCCGCGCTCAACGGTTCGGACGCCAAGCTCGGCCAGGAAGCCGTGCTCGAGCTGATGAAGGCGGTCGACGAATATCTGCCGCAGCCCGAGCGTCCGCTCGACAAGCCGTTCATGATGCCGATCGAAGACGTGTTCTCGATCTCGGGTCGCGGCACCGTCGTGACCGGCCGCGTCGAGACCGGCATCGTCAAGGTCGGTGAGGAAGTCGAGATCGTCGGCATCCACCCGGAAGTCCGCAAGACCACCGTGACCGGCGTCGAGATGTTCCGCAAGCTGCTCGATCAGGGCCAGGCTGGCGACAACATCGGCGCGCTGATCCGCGGCGTCGGCCGTGAAGAAGTCGAGCGTGGCCAGGTTCTGGCCAAGCCGGGTTCGATCACCCCGCACACCGACTTCAACTCGGAAGTGTACGTCCTGTCGAAGGACGAAGGCGGCCGTCACACGCCGTTCTTCGCGAACTATCGTCCGCAGTTCTACTTCCGCACCACCGACGTCACCGGCACCGTCGAGCTGCCGGCCGGCACCGAGATGGTCATGCCGGGCGACAACGTCGCGCTGGGCGTGAAGCTGATCGCGCCGATCGCCATGGACGTCGGCCAGCGCTTCACCATCCGTGAGGGTGGCCGCACCGTTGGCTCGGGCATTGTTTCGGGCATCAGCAAGTAAGCTGACCCGCTGACAAACGGCCGCCCGCCGCTCCTTCCATAAAAAGGAGCGGCGGGCGGTTGCTTTTTAATGGAAGCGCCTGTATCCGCGCGCCTCCAGTTTAGTTTTAAACAGCAAGAGGTGGCCCCGACCACTTCGTCACCCCAGCGAAAGCTGGGGTCTCAAGCCACCGGCCATGCGCCTGAGGCACAAGATCCCAGCTTTCGCTGGGATGACGGAGCAGAAAGGCAACCGCCCCGCTCTTTGGCATCGGTAGGAACCATGGACAGCAATATTCGCATTCGCCTGAAGGCGTTCGATCATCGCGTGCTCGATCAGGCAACCGGCGACATCGCCGACACCGCTCGCCGTACCGGCGCGCTTATCCGTGGTCCGATCCCGTTGCCGACGCGCATCGAGAAGTTCACGGTCAACCGTGGCCCGCACATCGACAAGAAGTCGCGCGAGCAGTTCGAGGTGCGCACGTACAAGCGTATGCTGGACATCGTTCAGCCGACCCCGCAGACCGTCGACGCGCTGATGAAGCTCGATCTTGCCGCGGGCGTCGACGTCGAAATCAAGCTCGCCTGAGCGAGTTTGGCTTAAACCCCCGCAAAAGCGGGGGTAGCCGGTTGACGGGGCGCTCTGCTTCGACTATCGGCGCTGCTCCCGCGGTTGACCAATTGGTCCTGTGGGACGCTGACAAATAGAGATACCGCTGACTTTCGGGTCAGGACAGCGTCTCCCGTCACGTTCCTGGCTTCGGCCATCGAACACCCAGCCTGGGACGGGGGCTCGCTTCGCATACTCCGGGCTGGAACGATTGGTGCCTTGGCGCCGGTCACAAGCACCCTTGGGATGGTCCCTTGGGTGCCTCTGTTATGGAGTGAACAGATCATGCGCACTGGCGTGATCGCGAAGAAGTTGGGGATGACCCGCCTTTTCCAGGATGATGGCCGCCACGTGCCGGTCACTGTCCTGAGTCTCGAAGGCCTGCAGGTTATCTCCCGTCGCGAAATTGATAAGGACGGCTACACCGCCGTTCAGCTCGGGGCCGGTACGGCCAAGGCGAAGAACGTGGCCAAGCCGCAGCGCGGTCATTTCGGCAAGGCAGAAGTCGAGCCCAAGGCGATCGTCGCGGAATTCCGCGTCGACGCGGATGGGTTGCTCGACGTCGGCGCCGAAATCTCGGCCGACCATTACGTTGCCGGCCAGATCGTCGATATCCAGGGCAAGACCCAGGGTAAGGGCTTCCAGGGCGGTATGAAGCGCTGGGGCTTCGGTGGTCTGCGTGCGACTCACGGCGTCTCGGTCTCGCACCGTTCGCTCGGTTCGACCGGTCAGCGCCAGGATCCGGGCAAGGTCTTCAAGAACAAGAAGATGGCCGGCCATATGGGTGACAAATATCGCACCCAGCAGAACCTCGAGATCGTCGGCACCGACGTCGAGCGCGGTTTGATCTTCGTGAAGGGCTCGGTGCCCGGCTCGAAGGGTGGCTGGCTGTTCGTCAAGGACTCCGTCAAGGTCGCCCGCCACGCCGACGCGCCGTTCCCGGCCGGGCTGAAGCAGGCCGCCAACAGCAACAACGCTCCCGCAGAGACGCCCGCCGAGACGGTGGACGCCCCTGAGGCGACCGACGGCCAGGAGGGCTGAACGTGAAGGTCAAGGTTCAATCCTTCGACGCCAAGGCGAAGGCCGCGGACATCGAGCTCAACGACGAGGTCTTCGGCCTCGATCCGCGCGCCGACATCCTGCACCGCGTCGTCACGTGGCAGCTCGAAAAGCGCCGTGCGACCGCACGCGGCACGCGTGAGCGCGCCGATGTTGCTCGCACTGGCAAGAAATACGGTCGCCAAAAGGGCGGCGGCACCGCTCGTCACGGCGATCGCCGCGCGCCGATCTTCATCGGCGGTGGTAAGGCTCACGGCGCTCGCGTTCGCGACTTCAATCCGTCGCTGAACAAGAAGATTCGTGCGCTTGGCCTCAAGATGGCGCTGTCGACCCATGCCAAGGCCGGGTCGCTGATTGTCATGGACTCGATCGCGGTCGACGGCGGCAAGACCAAGGCGCTCAAGGGCAATCTCGAGAAGATGGGCTTCGGCAAGACCGCACTGGTCATCGATGGCGACGCCGTCGAGAACACCTTCGCGCTCGCCGCCGGCAACCTTCGGGAGATCAACGTTCTCCCGGCCGCCGGCGCCAACGTCTACGACATCCTGAAGCATGACACGCTGGTGCTGACGCGCGCTGCGGTCGAAAAGCTGGAGGCGCGTTTCAATGGCTAAGAAGCCGACCAAGGGCGCGGTCGACATCCGTCACTATGACGTGATCGTCGCCCCGCACATCACCGAGAAGTCGACGCTCGTCAGCGAGCAGAACGCGGTGGTGTTCAAGGTTGCGGGCGACGCGACCAAGCCGGAGATCAAGGCTGCCGTCGAGGCGCTGTTCAATGTCAGCGTGTCGAAGGTCAACACGATCGTCCAGAAGGGCAAGACCAAGAAGTGGAAGGGCGCGCCCTACACTCGGTCGGACATGAAGAAGGCGATCGTGACCCTCAAGGAAGGGCAGTCGATCGACGTGACCGAAGGGGTCAAGGCGTAATGGCACTCAAACATTACAACCCGACGAGCCCGGCCCGCCGTGGCCTCATCCTCGTCGACCGTTCGGCGCTGTACAAGGGTAAGCCCGTCAAGGCGCTGACCGAAGGCAAGCGCAAGACCGGTGGCCGCAACAACAAGGGCCATGTCACCTCGCGCGGCATCGCCGGTGGTCACAAGCAGCGTTATCGCATCATAGATTTCAAGCGCCGCCTGTGGGACGTCGAAGGCAATGTCGATCGGATCGAGTACGATCCCAACCGCACCGCGTTCATCGCTCTGGTGAACTATGGCGCGGGTGAGGACGGCAAGGAACGCGTTGCCTATATCATCGCGCCGCAGCGTCTCGCCGTTGGTGACAAGGTCATCGCCGGCAAGAAGACCGACGTGAAGCCGGGCAATGCCATGGAGTTGGCGCAGATGCCGGTCGGCACCATCGTCCACAACGTGGAGATGAAGCCGGGCAAGGGCGGTCAGATCGCGCGATCGGCAGGCACCTATGTGCAGGTCGTCGGCCGTGACCGCGGCATGGTGATCGTTCGCCTCAACTCGGGCGAGCAGCGCTACATACCCGGCGATTGCATGGCGACGGTCGGTGCGGTGTCCAACCCGGACAACCAGAACACCAATCTCGGCAAGGCCGGCCGCAATCGCTGGAAGGGCATTCGCCCGCTGACCCGCGGCGTCGCCAAGAACCCGGTCGACCACCCGCACGGCGGTGGCGAAGGCCGGACCTCGGGCGGCCGTCATCCGGTCACCCCCTGGGGCAAGCCGACGAAGGGTGCCCGCACCCGTCACAACAAGCAGACCGACAAGTTCATCATCCGGTCGCGTCACGCGAAGAAGAAGGGCTAACCGCAATGGCTCGTTCCGTTTGGAAAGGTCCTTTCGTCGACCTCAGCCTCCTCAAGAAGGCCGAAGTCGCTCAGGAAACGACTGGCCGTAGTGGCCCGATCAAGACCTGGTCGCGTCGCTCGACCATCCTGCCGCAGTTCGTCGGCCTGACCTTCAGCGTCTACAACGGCCGCAAATTCGTGCCGGTGTCGGTCAATGAGGACATGGTCGGCATGAAGCTCGGCGAGTTCGCGCCGACCCGGTACTTCCCGGGTCACGCCGCCGACAAGAAGGGCAAGCGTTAAGATGTCGAAGCCTAAGTCTCCCCGCAAGGTCGGCGACAAGGAAGCGCTGGCCGTTGCGACCCAGATCCGTGGGTCGGCGCAGAAGCTCAACCTGGTCGCGGGTTTGATCCGCGGCCGCAAGGCCGGCGATGCGCTCAACATTCTCGCCTTCTCCAAGAAGGGAATGGCGATCGATGCGCGCAAGGTGCTCGCCTCGGCGATCGCCAACGCGGAAAACAACCACAACCTCGATGTCGACGCCCTCGTCGTCGCCGAGGCGTCGGTCGGCAAGTCGATCACGATGAAGCGCTTCGCGACCCGCGGCCGTGGCAAGTCCACCCGCATCCTGAAGCCGTTTTCGCGCCTTCGCATCGTCGTCCGCGAGCAGGAAGAAGCATAATGGGTCACAAGAGCAATCCGATCGGCCTGCGCCTGCAGATCAACCGTACCTGGGACAGCCGCTGGTTCGCGGAAGGTCAGGATTACGGTCGGCTCCTCCTCGAGGACCTCAAGATCCGCAAGTACATCGTCGACACGCTGCCTCAAGCAGCGATCTCGAAGGTCGTGATCGAGCGTCCGGCCAAGCTGTGCCGCGTGTCGATCTATGCCGCGCGCCCCGGCGTGATCATCGGCAAGAAGGGCACCGACATCGAAAAGCTGCGGCGCAAGCTCGGCTCGATGACGAGCTCGGACGTGTCGCTGAACATCGTCGAGATCCGCAAGCCCGAGATCGACGCCAAGCTCGTCGCGCAGGGTATCGCCGACCAGCTCGAGCGCCGTATCGCGTTCCGTCGCGCCATGAAGCGCGCGGTGCAGTCGGCGATGCGCCTGGGTGCCGATGGCATCCGCGTTCAGTGCGGTGGCCGTCTCGGTGGTGCGGAGATCGCGCGGACCGAAAGCTATCGTGAGGGCCGGGTGCCGCTGCATACGCTGCGCGCCCACCTCGATTACGCCGAAGCGCAGGCGCACACCGCTTATGGTGTCTGTGGCGTCAAGGTGTGGGTCTTCAAGGGCGAGATTCTCGGCCATGACCCGATGGCGCAGGAGCGGTTGATGATGGAGGCTCAGACCTCCGGCGTGCGCCCGGCGCGCGACGACCGTCGCTAAGGACAACAGGACATGCTGCAACCAAAACGCACCAAGTTCCGCAAGGCGTTCAAAGGCCGTATCCATGGCGACGCCAAGGGCGGCGCATCGCTCAACTTCGGCTCATATGGGCTAAAGGCGATGGAGCCGGAGCGGATCACCGCGCGTCAGATCGAGGCGGCTCGCCGCGCTATCACGCGTCACATCAAGCGTCAGGGGCGCTTGTGGATTCGCATCTTCCCGGACGTCCCGGTCTCGTCGAAGCCTGCTGAAGTCCGCATGGGTAAGGGCAAGGGTTCGCCGGAATTCTGGGCAGCGCGGGTCAAGCCCGGTCGCATCCTGTTCGAGCTGGACGGCGTTCCCGGTCCGCTCGCGGCGGAAGCGTTCGAGCGTGCGGCGATGAAGCTGCCGATCAAGACGAAGGTCGTGGCGCGCCTCGGCGACACCTCGCACCTCGGAGGCGAGTAAGATGGCGAACAAGATCGAATATAGCGGCATGGACGAGCAGACGCTCGACCTCGAACTCGGCAACTTGAAGCGCGAGGCGTTCAACCTCCGGTTCCAGGCGGCGACCAGCCAGCTCGAAAAGCCGAGCCGCGTGCGTGAGGTCCGTCGCGACATCGCCCGCATCAAGACCCTGCAGACCGCGCGTTCGCGCGCTGCGGCAAAGTAAGGAAACGGACATGCCGAAGCGCGTGCTGACCGGGCAGATCGTCTCGGACAAGGGCGACAAGACGGTGGTCGTGAACGTGGAGCGCAAGGTCAAGCATGCGCTCTACGGCAAGATCATCCGCCGTTCGAAGAAGTATCACGCCCATGACGAGGGCAATGAATACAAGGCTGGCGAAACCGTGCGGATCGAAGAGACCGCGCCGATCTCCAAGCTGAAAACCTGGAAGGTGATCGAGCGGGTTGACACCCACGCGACGCCCGATCGGGTCGACGTCGACGCGTAAGCGTCAGCAGTTTTCATCGGAACCGCCGGGCCAGTCCCGGTAGGCCAAACGAGAAGGAACCGGATCGATGATCCAGATGCAATCCAATCTCGAGGTCGCTGACAACAGCGGCGCGAAGCGGGTGCAGTGCATCAAGGTGCTGGGCGGCTCGAAGCGTCGCACGGCCGGCGTTGGCGACATCATTGTCGTCAGCGTCAAGGAAGCGCAGCCCCGTGGTCGCGTGAAGAAGGGCGACGTGCATCGCGCGGTTATCGTGCGCACGGCCAAGGACATCCGCCGTCCCGACGGCACGGTGATCCGCTTCGACTCGAACGCGGCCGTCCTGGTCAACAAGAACGAAGAGCCGATCGGCACCCGTATCTTTGGCCCGGTCGTGCGCGAACTGCGTGCCCGCGGTCACATGAAGGTGATCAGCCTGGCTCCGGAGGTGCTGTAATGGCTGCTGCGAAGATCAAGAAGGGCGATCAGGTGATCGTCCTGTCCGGTAAGGACAAGGGCCGCACCGGCGAAGTCGTCAAGGCGATGCCGAAGGACGGCAAGGTCGTCGTGTCGGGCGTCAACGTGCACATCCGTCACGTCAAGCCGAGCCAGGCCAACCCCCAGGGTGGCCTAGAGCGTTCGGAAGCGCCGATGCATGTGTCGAAGGTTGCCCATGTCGTGGACGGCAAGCCGACCCGCGTCCGTTTCGAAACGGGCAAGGACGGCAAGAAGGTCCGCGTCGCGGTAAAGACCGGGAAGAAGATCGATGGCTGATAAGAGCTACACGCCGCGGATGCGCGGCCTCTACGACGAGACGATCGTCAAGGCGATGATCGAGAAGTTCGGGTACAAGAACGCACTCGAAGTTCCTCGGCTCGAGAAGATCGTCTTGAACATGGGCGTCGGTGAGGCGACCCAGGACAAGAAGAAGGTCGAGCAGGCCGCTTCGGAAATGGAGCTGATCGCGGGCCAGAAGCCGGTGATCACCAAGGCGAAGAAGTCGATCGCGCAGTTCAAGCTGCGTGAGGGCATGCCGATCGGCGTGAAGGTCACCCTTCGCCGCGAGCGCATGTACGAATTCCTCGACCGCTTCGTCACGATCGCGCTTCCGCGCGTTCGCGACTTCCGCGGCCTCAATCCGAAATCGTTCGACGGTCGCGGCAATTACGCGATGGGTCTCAAGGAACAGCTCGTGTTCCCGGAGATCAACTATGACCGCATCGACAAGGTGCGCGGCATGGACGTCATCGTCACCACCACCGCGAAGTCCGATGATGAGGCTCGCGAGCTCCTCCGTCTCTTCGGTTTCCCGTTCCCCATCGAGGCGGACGGCGAAGCGAAGCAGGCGGCATAAGGGAAAGAGAACTTAAGTCATGGCGAAACTGAGTTCCGTGAACAAGAATGAGCGTCGCAAGAAGCTGGTGGCGAAATATGCCAACCGCTATGCGAAGCTGAAGGCGCAGGCGAACGACAAGTCGCTCGACGAAACCGAGCGTCTGATCGCGCGGCTGAAGATGGCCGAGATTCCCCGCAACGGGAATCCGACCCGCATCCGCAATCGTTGCGAAGTGACGGGCCGTCCCCGCGCTTATTACCGCAAATTCCGACTCTGCCGTGTGCAGCTGCGCGAGCTGGCCAACAAGGGCCTGATCCCCGGCGTCACGAAGTCGAGCTGGTAAGGACACGAAGATGGCAGTGACCGATCCCCTGGGTGATATGCTCACCCGCATCCGCAACGGCCAGCGCGCGCGCAAGGACTCGGTCCTTTCGCCGGCGTCGAAGTTGCGCGTCCGCGTGCTCGATGTTCTCCAGCGTGAGGGCTATATCCGCGGCTATTCCGAGGAAGAAATGGGGCCCGCCAAGGGCATCCGTATCGAGCTCAAGTATTTCGAAGGCCAGCCGGCCATCAAGCATGTCGCGCGCGTCTCGAAGCCGGGCCGCCGCGTGTACAGCGGTTCGCAGGAACTGCCGCGCGTGATGAACGGCCTGGGCATCACCATCGTCTCGACGCCGCGCGGCGTGCTCTCGGACACCGAGGCGCGCGAGCAGAACGTCGGCGGCGAAGTGCTGGCGGAGGTGTTCTGATGAGCCGCATTGGTAAAAGGGCGGTCACGATCCCGAGCGGTGTCACCGCGACGGTCGCCGACGGCACGCTCAGCATGAAGGGCCCCAAGGGGACCCTCAGCATGCCGATGGCCGACGAGGTCATCTATGACGTCCAGGCGGACTCGATCGGCGTCAAGCCGGCCAACGAGACCAAGCGCGCTCGCGCGTTCTGGGGCATGCAGCGCACCCTGGTGCAGAATTTGGTGACCGGCGTGACCGAGGGCTTCACCAAGAAGCTGCTCATCACCGGCGTCGGCTACCGCGCCAATGCGCAGGGCAAGAGGCTGAAGCTGCAGCTCGGCTACAGCCACGATGTCGATATCGACGTGCCGGAAGGCCTGACGGTCGCTACCCCGGACAACACGACGGTCGAGATTTCGGGTGCCGACAAGCAGAAGGTTGGCCAGCTGGCCGCCGAAATTCGCCGCTGGCGCAAGCCCGAGCCGTACAAGGGCAAGGGCATCAAGTACGCCGGCGAGTACATCTTCCGTAAGGAAGGGAAGAAGAAGTAATGACCAAGGGTCTTTCGCTTTTCGAGAAGCGCCGCCGGCGCAACCGCACCGCGCTTCGTTCGCGTGGCGGCGGGCGTCCGCGCCTCTCGGTGCATCGTTCGGGCAAGCACATCTATGCCCAGGTGATCGACGACGAGAACGGCAAGACCGTCGCCTCGGCCTCGACGCTGGAGCAGGGCGTGCGCGAGAAGTCGGGTGCGAACATCGACGCGGCGACCGAAGTCGGCAAGCGCGTGGCGGAAGCCGCGGTGAAGGCCGGGGTTAAGCAGGTCGTGTTCGATCGCGGTGGCTTCCTGTTTCATGGCCGCGTCAAGGCGCTGGCCGATGCGGCTCGTGAAGCCGGACTGGAGTTCTGAGAATGGCTGACGAAACCAACCCGACGGTCGACGCTCCCGTCGATGCGCCTGCGGTCGAAGCGACCACTACTCATGACGCCCCCCAAGGTGGTCGTGGTGGTGGTGGCGGCGGCGGCGGTGGTCGCGGCGGTCGTGGCCGTGGCGGCCCGGGCGGCGGCGGCGGTGGCGGCAATCGCGGCGGCCGTGATGGCGGTCGTGGCGGACGCCGCGACGATCGTCGTGGCC
>Ga0307513_10008606_pt1 | contig 13021 bp, 10 predicted proteins | sample 15_EM_MG_FD_202174 | JGI IMG/M metagenome (GOLD analysis project Ga0307513, IMG submission 202174) | Populus trichocarpa ectomycorrhiza microbial communities from riparian zone in the Pacific Northwest, United States - 15_EM | ecosystem: Host-associated > Plants > Roots > Unclassified | place...
GCTGCACGATGCGCGACGTGAAGAGGCCGCCCATCGCGGCGTTCATCACCTCGATGGCGGCGGCATCGGGCGTCGCGGCCGGCGGTGCGCCGGCAACGACCCGCAGCGCGGTTTGCGGCGCGCCGGCCTGGTCGACCAGCACGATGCGCGCCGAGCTGGGCTCGGGCGCGGCGGAGCGGGCGCCGTCTGCGCTGTGTGCCGGCCGCTTCCAGCCGCCGAAGCTGCGCCCAGCGAGCCGGCGCAGCTCGGTTTCGGTGATGTCGCCGGCGACCACCAGCGCGGCCTGGTCGGGACGGTAGTGGCGGCGCCAGAAGGCCTGCAGGTCTTCGCGGGTCGTCGCGCTGATCGCGGCCTCGTCGCCCAGCGGGTTGGCGCCGAGTGGGTGGCGCGCGCCGTACAGCGCGGCGGCGGCCACGGTGGCGGCGGTGCGCGCGGGGTTCTCGCGCTGCTGCGCGAGCGCGGCGCTGCGTGCCTTGCGCTGGCGCTCCAGTTCGTCGGCGGCGAAGGCCGGCTCCAGCGCCACCTCGGCCAGTAGCGCCAGCGCCCGCGGAAAGCTGCGCGCCAGGCTGTCGACCTGCAGCCGGGCGTCTTCGCGGCCGGATGTGGTGCTCAAGCTTGCGCCGAGGTCGGCGACATCGTCGGCCAGGCGCAGCGCCGAGCGGCTGCGCGTGCCTTCGTCGAGCATCTCGGCGGTGAACCCGGCGAGGCCGGGCCGTGCGAGCGGGTTGCGGTCCTGGCCGGCGCGCAAGACCAGCGTCGCGCTGACCAGCGGCACGCCAGGCTTGGCCACGTGGACGACGGTCAGGCCGTTGCTCAACGTGAAGCGCTTGCCTGCCGGCAGGCTAAAGGGCCGGGCGGCGGTGCCCGCGGGCTGGCGCTCGCGCCAGGCCTCGTCGGCGTTCAGGCCCTGGCGCTCGCTGTTCGCGGTCGCGGTTGCAATGGCGGCGGGCGCCGGCGGGGTCGGCACTTCGGCAGCCAGCACCTTCTCGCCGGGCATCGCCTGCACCAGCACGCGCGCTTCGCGGCGGAGTTGCGCGGCAACCACCGAGCGCACCGACTCGGGGGTCAGCGTGCGGTAGCGGGCGACGTCCTGGGCCAGGTAGTCGGGGTCGCCGGCGATCTGGTTGTAGTGGTTGACGAGCTCGGCCAGGCCGCCGAGTTTTTCGATGCGGCCGAAGAGCTGGGTCTCGAAAGTGGTGCGGGCGCGCTGCAGCTCTTCCGCGGTCGGCGGCTCCTTGGCCAGGCGCACGAGTTCTTCGTCGACCACGCGCTCGATCTCGTCGAGCGACTGCCCGGGCCGGGCGACGACTTCGATCGTGAACACCGAACCCAGGCTCAGCGAATACTGCGAGCCCTCGACCGACTGCGCGATCTGGCGCTCGTAGACCAGCTTCTTGAAAAGCCGGCTCGACTTGCCGCCGCCGAGCACCTGCGCGGCGACATCGAGCTCGGCATCGCCCGGCTTGTACATCGCCGGGCTGTGCCAGGCCATCGTCAGCCGCGGCAGCTCGATGCGGTCGGTCACGACCAGCCGGCGCTCGGCGCTGATCGCCGGCTGCGCCACCGCCACCGGCGGCACCGGGCCGCCGGCCTTCAGGCTGCCGAAATACTTGTCGACGAGTTCGCGCGCACGCTTCGGGTCGAAGTCGCCGGCCAGCACCAGCGTCGCGTTGTTCGGCCGGTAGTAGGTGCGCGAGAAGGCGCGCACGTCGTCGAGCTTGATCGACTGGATGTCGGCGTGCGAGCCCATGATGCTGGCGCGGTACGGGTGGCCGGGCGGGAACAGCGCCGTGAACACCGCTTCGTCGACCACGCCGTAGGGCCGGTTCTCGATGCTCTGCCGGCGCTCGTTGCGCACCACATCCTGCTGGTTGGCCAAGGCGGTGGCGTCGACCTGGTCGATCATGTAGCCGAGCATGTCGGACTTGATCCACAACCCCAGTTCGAGCTGGTTGGCGGGCAAGGTGAAGAAGTAGTTCGTGCGGTCGAAGTTGGTCGTACCGTTCGAATCGGTGCCGCCGACGGTGTCGATGATCTTGTCGGCCTCGCCGCGCGGAATGTGGCGGGTGCCGGCGAACATCAGGTGCTCGAACAGGTGCGCGAAGCCGGTCTGCCCGGCGGCTTCGTTGCGCGGGCCGGCATGCACCCAGAGGTTGAAGGCGACCAGCGGCAACCGGTGGTCTTCGATCAGGATCAGCTCCAGGCCGTTGTCCAGGCGCTGCTTGTCCAACCGCAGTTCGAGCTTGTCGCCTTCGGCGACGATCGCGCTGCGGGCGGCCGGCGCCGCTTGCGCGGCGGACAGGCAGGCCGTGCAGGCCGCCAGCGTGGCGAGAACGAGTGCGAGTTTCATTTTCAAACGTCGTCAGCGTAGATGCCGGTCTGCGTCGGCGGCGCATCGAAGCCGTATTCCTGCTCGAGGAAAGCCCAGGCCTCTTCGGCGGTCTCGACGTAGTGGAAGAGGTTGACGTCGGCCGCACTGATCATGCCGGTATCGATCAGTAAATCGAAGTCGATCAGCCGGCTCCAGAAAGCCTTCCCGAACAGCAGCACCGGGCGCTTGCGGCATTTGCCGGTCTGGATCAGGGTCAGCGCTTCGAACATCTCGTCGAGCGTGCCGAAGCCGCCCGGGAAGCACACCAGTGCCACGCTGCGCATCAGGAAGTGCATCTTGCGCAGCCCGAAATAGTGGAACTGGAAGCACAGCTCGGGCGTGATGTAGGGGTTGGGCGCCTGTTCGTGCGGCAGCACGATGTTCAGGCCGATGCTCCTGCCGTCGATCTCGAAGGCACCGCGGTTGCCGGCCTCCATGATGCCCGGGCCGCCGCCGGTGACGACGTAGATCGGCGTTTCCAGCGTTCGTGAGCGGGTCGTCACCAGCGCCGAGAAAGCTTTCGCTTCTTCGTAGTAGCGGCTCATGGACAAGGCCATCTCGGCGCGGCGGATGACCTCCGGGATGCCGGCGTCGCGCGCCGATTCGGCCTGCGCGGCGGCCACGTCCGGCGGCAGGATGCGGGCGCTGCCGAAGATGACGATCGTCGATTCGATACCCTGTTCCTGCTGCACCATCTCGGGCTTCAGCAGCTCGAGCTGCATGCGTACCGGGCGCAGTTCTTCGCGCAGCAGGAACTCGGTGTCTGTGAAGGCCAGCCGGTAAGCGCTTTCCGGGCCGTCGTAGCGCGACACCGGTTTCGGCGCCACCGCTTCCTGCAGCGCGGTGGGAAAGTTGCGGGCGGTCAGGTCCTGGCGCTTGGTGTCCATTCGGGTCTTCGGGGTGCGGCTACGGCGCCCGAGCTTACCCGCACACCGGGCAGCCCGGCTGCCGGGCGATCGCGATCTGCTCCCATTCCATGCGCCGCGCGTCCAGCATCAACAGGCGCCCGGCGAGCGAAACGCCGGTGCCGGCCAGCAGCTTCAGCGCCTCGGCCGCCTGCACGCTGCCGATGATGCCGACCAGCGGCGCGAAGACGCCCATCGTCGCGCAGGCGACGTCTTCGAACGCCGCGTCGGGTGCGAACACGCAGGCGTAACACGGCGCGCCGGCCTGCCGCGTGTCGTAGACCGAGACCTGGCCGTCGAAGCCGATCGCCGCGCCCGAGACCAGCGGCTTGCGGTGCCTGACGCAGGCGGCGTTGACGGCATGCCGGGTGCGGAAGTTGTCGCTGCAGTCGAGCACGACATCGGCGCCGGGCACCAGCGTATCGAGCAGGGCCGCATCGGCGCGCCGGACCAGCGCCTGCACCTGCACGTCAGGGTTGATCGAGCCCACGGTCTGCCGCACCGATTCGGCTTTCGGCTGGCCGACCCGGCTCAGGTTGTGGGCGATCTGGCGCTGCAGGTTGGTGACATCGACGCTGTCGTGGTCGACCACCGTGATGCGGCCGACGCCGGCCGTTCCCAGGTACAAGGCCACCGGCGAACCGAGCCCGCCGGCGCCGATGATCAAGGCATGCGCCGCCAGCAGCCGGCGCTGGCCTTCGATGCCGATCTCGTCGAGCAGCACGTGGCGCGAGTAGCGCAGCAACTGGTCGTCGTTCATCGAAACGAGAAGCCCGCCTCGGGGGCGGGCTTGGTTGGCAGGGCGTTGCCGAGTCGCCGAAAGGCAGGGGCCTCCGGGGCTACTGCTTGCTGATGTCGGCCTCGGCCTTGCGCTCGATGGCCGTCTTGCTGACCATCACCGGCGCGCCGCGAAGCTGGTTGACGGCCTGCGCGAGCGGGAAGTCTTCGGTGCTGCCGAATTCGGGCAGCGGCTTCGGCGGCTCCTTGCTCTTCGCGAGTTGCTCTTCGAGCTTGGTGCGCGCTTCTTCACGGGCCTTGTCGCGAACTTCATCTTTCTTTTCTTCGCTGCCGGTCAGGTGCTTTTCGAGATCGGCCTCGCGCATGCGCAGGGCGGCGAAGACGTTGCCGTCCGCCGTCTCGTCGAGCCAGATGTCGGGCACGATGCCCTTGGCCTGGATCGAGCGGCCCGACGGCGTGTAGTAGCGCGCGGTGGTGATCTTCAGCGCGGTGTCGGCCGACAGCGGGCGCACGGTCTGCACCGAGCCCTTGCCGAAGGTCTGCGCGCCCATCACGGTGGCGCGCTTGTGGTCTTGCAGCGCGCCGGCGACGATCTCGCTGGCCGAGGCCGAGCCTTCGTTGACCAGCACCACCAGCGGCACCGTCTTCAGCGCGGCCGGCAGCCGGCGCAGCGGGTCGCCGGCGCCGCCGCGGCGGGCGTAGAACTCGGGGCTGGCCTTGAAGCTGGCGCGCGACTCGGCGATCTGGCCGTTGGTCGAAACCACCACCGCATCGCTCGGCAGGAAGGCGGCCGAGATCGCGACCGCGCCGTCGAGCAGGCCGCCGGGGTCGTTGCGCAGGTCGAGCACGACGCCCTTGATGTTCGGATCCTGCTTGTACAGGTCTTCCATCTTCTTCGCGAAGTCTTCGACCGTGCGGTCCTGGAACTGGGTGACGCGGATCCACGCGTAGCCGGGTTCGATCATCTTCGCGCGTACGCTCTGCACGCGGATCTCTTCGCGCACGATGGTCACCGGGAAGCTGCGGGTCTCGGTCTTGCGGAAGACGGTCAGGTTGACCTTGGTGTTCGGGTCGCCGCGCATCTTCTTGACGGCCTGGTCGACCGTCAGCCCCTTGACCGGTGTGTCGTCGATGCGGGTGATCAGGTCGCCGGGCTTCAGGCCGGCGCGGAAGGCGGGCGAGCCTTCGATCGGCGAGACGACCTTGACGACGCCGTCTTCCATGCCCATTTCGATGCCGATGCCGACGAAGCGGCCGCCGGTGCTTTCGCGGAATTCCTTGAAGCTCTTCTTGTCGAAGTACTGCGAGTGCGGGTCGAGGCCGGCGACCATGCCGCCGATGGCGTCGGAGATCAGCTTCTTCTCGTCGACCGCCTCGACGTAGTCGCTCTTGACCATGCCGAAGACGGCGGCGAGTTGCTGCAGTTCTTCCAGCGGCAGCGGGGCCAGTGAATTGCGGGCGTTGGCCTGCAATTGCATCGTCGTCAACGCGCCGGCAACGGCGCCCACTGCAAGCAGACCTGCAACTCTCAGTTTGGCACCCATCTAGACACGCCTCCGGCGATTAGAAAACCATGCCGGCAGTATAGAACCGGTGCCTGTTTGGAGGGGATCGAAGGGGCAAAGTTGCGCCCCCGAAAGTGCGGGGTTGCAAGGCGGCCGAGCTTTGCGCGAACGAATTCACGGCCGCCGCGGCACCGGGCGCCGGGCCGCCGCTGCGCGGATTTGCGCGCGCCGCGGCGGCATCAACTTCGCTGGCCGATTGTCGATAGTGGGTCATGTTCAACCTGCTTCGGGTGCTGTCGCCGGAAGACGCGCCTGACGACGGCACGTCCGAGTGGGCCCGGCTGCGCCGGCCGCCGCGTTTCACCGACCAGGCGCTGAGCGGCACCACGAGGGCCTGGCTGCGCCGCCTGCCTTCCGGGCGCCGGCCGCTGCGTTTGTGCTGCCGGTTCCCGCGCCTGGCCAACCGCATCGCCTGGTGCTGGAACGACCCGGTGCTGATCGAGCAGGTTTTCGTCGACCTCCTGGTCGACTGGCGCGGTGGCCGCGACGGCCTGCCGCGGGCGGTCGTCGTCGAGTTGCGGCGGCTGCGCGACTACCACGCGCACGTCCAGCGCGGAACGCCGCTGCCTCCGTTCTGGGACTCGCTGAAGCAGGTATTCGGCACCCGCTGAACGGCCGACTGGTTCAGGGTTAACCCTTGCGCTCCGTCCCCCTCATGGCGTACACAGACGGACTTGGCCGCGCCGGGCCTCCATCGTCCGTGCGAGCAGCTTGACCAGCGAATAGACGGTGTCGATGCGCGGCGTCGGCGTTTCGGTGAGCCGGGCCAGTTCGACCACCGAGCCGACCAGCGCATCGATCTCGGGCGCGCGCCCGGCCTCCACATCCTGCAGCATCGATGTCTTGTGCTCGCCGACCTTCTCGGCGCCGGCGATGCGCTTTTCCAGCGAGACGCGGAATTCGATGCCGAGCTTGTGCGCGACGGCCTGCGCTTCGCGCATCATCGCCGCCGCCAGTTCGCGCGTCAGCGGGTACTGGCAGATCTCGACCAGGGTCGAGTGGGCCAGGCTGCTGATCGGGTTGAAGGTCAGGTTGCCCCACAGCTTGAGCCAGATCTCGGCCCGGATGTTCGCCAGCACCGGTGCCTTGAAGCCGGCGCGTTCGAAAACGGCGGCGATGCGGTTGACGCGCTCGCTGCTGCTGCCGTCCAGCTCGCCGAGCGGGAAGCGCTCGCCTTCGATGTGGCGCACGACGCCCGGCGCGACCAGCTCGGCGGCCGGGTAGACCACGCAGCCGATCACACGCTGCGGCGGAATCATCTCGGCGATCAAGCCGTTCGGGTCGACGCTGCGCACGGGGCTGCCGTCGAGCGCGCCGCCGTGCCGGTGGAAGTACCAGTACGGGATGCCGTTCTGCATCGTCACGACCGCCGTGTCGGGCCCGAGCAGTTTCGGCACGTCGCGCGCCACGGCTTCGACGTGGTGCGCCTTCAGCGCCAGGATCACCAGCTCTTGCGGGCCGGTTTCAGCGTAGTCGCTGCTCGCCTTGACCGCCGTCGCGTGTTCTTCGTTGCCGTCATGGCCGATGAGCCTGAACCCGTTGTCGCGGATCGCCGCCAGGTTGGCGCCGCGTACCATGAACGTCACGTCTTCGCCGGCCAGTGCGAGCCTGGTGCCGACGTAGCCGCCGATCGCCCCCGCGCCGATGACGGCCACTTTCATCTCAAATGACCCGCTCGGCGCGCAGCGACTCGATCTGCTCCTGGCTGTAGCCGAGCTGCCCCAGCACCTCTTCGGTGTGCTCGCCGAGCAGCGGCGAGCGCGTCACGTGGGTCGGGCTGTCGGACAGCTTGATCGGGTTGCCGACCGTCAGGTACTTGCCGCGCACCGGGTGGTCGACTTCGACGATCGTGCCGGTCTCGCGCAAGGCCGGCTCCTGCGCGATCTCTTTCATCGACAGGATCGGCCCGCACGGGATGTCGTGCTCGTTGAGGATCTCCATCGCCTCGAACTTGGTCTTGGTCATCGTCCACTTCTCGATCCGCGCGAAGATCGGCTTCAGGTGCAGCAGCCGCGCCTCCGGCGTCGCGTAGGCGTCGTCGTCGATCCAGCCGTCTTCGCCGATCACGCGGCAGACCGCGGGCCAGACAGCCGCCTGCGTGATGAAGTAGATGTAGGCGTTGGGGTCGGTCTCCCAGCCCTTGCACTTGAGGATCGAGCCCGGCTGGCCGCCGCCCGACGCGTTGCCGGCGCGCGGCACGGCCTCGGGGAAGTGCGAATCGGGGTATTGCGGATACTCCTTCATCACGCCGGTGCGATCGAGCCGCTGCTGGTCGCGCAGCTTGACGCGGCACAGGTTCAGTACCGCATCCTGCATCGGCGCCAGCACCTTCTGGCCGCGGCCGCTGGTGTGGCGCTGCAGCAGCGCGGCCAGGATGCCCAAGGCCAGGTGCACGCCGGTGCCGCTGTCGCCGATCTGGGCGCCGGTCACCATCGGCGGGCCGTCGTCGAAGCCGGTCGTCGACGCCGCGCCGCCGGCGCATTGGGCGACGTTTTCGTAGACCTTGCAGTGCTCGTAGCGGCCGGGGCCGAACCCCTTGACCGACGCGACCACCATGCGCGGGTTCAGCTCGTGGATGCGCTCCCACGAAAAGCCCATCCGTTCCAGCGCGCCGGGCGCGAAGTTCTCGACCAGCACGTCGCAGCTCTTGATCAGCCGCTCGAGCACCAGCTTGCCTTTCGGCTTCTTGGTGTCGATCGTGATCGAGCGCTTGTTGTGGTTGAGCATCGTGAAGTACAGGCTGTCGGCGCCGGCGATGTCGCGCAACTGGTGGCGCGTGGCGTCGCCTTCGCCGGCGCGTTCGACCTTGATCACGTCGGCGCCGAACCAGGCCAGCAGCTGGGTGCAGGTCGGCCCCGACTGCACGTGGGTGAAGTCGAGGATCCGGTAGCCTTCGAGTGCCTTGCTCATGGTGGTCTCGCCAGTGGTCTCGTCAGGCCGCGGCCGGTTTCAGCGCCGCTTCGAGCTCGGCCAGCCGCTTGCGCAAGCCGCGCTCTTCGTTGAAGCGCAGCGTCTCGTCGCGGATCACGGCGACGACCGAGCTGACCTTGCCGTCGGGCCCGAACAGCATCGCGACCGTGAAAGCGATCGACAGCGCATGGCCATCCTTGTGCACCGCCGGCACCCGCAGCAGGTCGTTGCCGTACTTGGTGGTGCCGCTTCGCATCGACTTCTCGTAGCCTTCCCAGTGGCGCTGGCGCAGCCGCTCGGGGGTGATCAGGTCGAGCGACTGGCCGAGCGCTTCGTCTTCGGTGTAGCCGAACATGCGCTCGGCGGCCGGGTTCCAGACCTGAATGGCGCCACTGGCGTCGGAGGCGATGATCGCGTCGCCGACCGATCCGACGAGCTGTTGAAAGTCGATGGTCGAGCGCATCGGCGCCTCCTTCGGCAGAGGAAATGAAAACGGCGCCCGACTCGGGCGCCGTCGAACGATACAGCGGCGCTTGCAGCGCCAGGCTCAGACCGCCTGGGCGGCGTGCAGCGCGGCGATCTTGTCCTGGCTGTAGCCCAGCTCGGCAAGCACCTCGTCGGTGTGTTCGCCGAGCAGCGGCGAGCCGGTGATTTCGGGCTTCAGGTCGGAGAACTTGATCGGGCTGCCGACCGTCCAGTAGCTGCCGCGCTCCTTGTGCGGCACTTCGACGATCGAGCCGCTGGCGCGCAGCGACGGGTCGTGCAGCAGCTCCTTCATCGTCAGCACCGGCGAACACGGAATGTCGAACTTGCGCAGGATGTCGACCGCTTCGAACTTGGTCTTGTCGGCCAGCCATTCCTCGATGGTGGCGAAGATCTCGGTGATGTGCGGCTGGCGCGCCTTGGCCGTCATGTAGGCCGGGTCGGTCTTCCATTCGGGCTTGCCGATCGCATCGCAGATCGGCGCCCAGGCATGGCCCTGGACCGTGAAGTAGATGTAGGCGTTGGGGTCCGTCTTCCAGCCCTTGCACTTCAGCACCCAGCCCGGCTGGCCGCCGCCGCCGGCGTTGCCACCGCGCGGCACCACGTCGCTGAAGGTGCCGTGCGGGTACTGCGGGTACTCTTCCAGGTAGCCGAGCTTGTCCAGGCGCAACTGGTCGCGCATCTTCACGCGGCACAGGTTGAGCACCGCGTCCTGCATCGCGCAGGCGACCCGCTGGCCCTTGCCGGTCTGCTGGCGGCCGATGATGGCGGTGAGGATGCCGATGGCCAGGTGCATGCCGGTGTTGCTGTCGCCCAGGGCGGCGGCGCTGACGGTCGGCGGGCCGTCCCAGAAGCCGGTGGTCGACGCCGCGCCGCCGGCGCACTGGGCGACGTTTTCGTAGACCTTCAGGTCGTCGTAGTGGTGGCCGTCGCTGAAGCCCTTGACCGAGGCGACGATCATCTTCGGGTTCAGTTCCTGGATGCGCTCCCAGGTAAAGCCCATCCGGTCGAGCGCGCCGGGGCCGAAATTTTCGACCAGCACGTCGGATTCCTTGATCATCTTCTCCAGGACTTCCTTGCCTTCGGGCTTCTTCGTGTCGAGCGTCAGCGAGCGCTTGTTGCTGTTCAGCATCGTGAAGTACAGCGCGTCGACATCGGGGATGTCGCGCAGCTGCGTGCGCGTCACGTCGCCCGAGCCCGGGCGTTCGACCTTGATGACGTCGGCCCCGAACCAGGCCAGCATCTGGGTGCACGCCGGGCCGGCCTGGACGTGCGTGAAGTCGATGATCTTGATGCCTGCGAGAGGTTTGCTCATTGAATACTCCTTGATGGCCTGGGATTATTTCTTCTTCGCCGCGAGTTGCGGGTTCAGATTCGTCAAGCGGCCGCTCTCGGTGCCCGCGGCTTCGTCGATGACGGCGTTGATGAGTGCCGGCTTGCCCGAGGCGATGGCCTCGACCAGCGCGGCCGCCAGCTCTTCGGGCGTCGTCGCGTGGTAGCCCTTGCCGCCGAAAGCTTCGATCATCTTGTCATAGCGCGCGCCCTTGACGAAGACGGTCGGCGCGACGTCCTTGCCGCCGGTCGGGTTGACGTCGGTGCCGCGGTAGACGCCGTTGTTGTTGAAGACGATCGTGCACACCGGCAGCTGGTAGCGGCAGATGGTCTCGACTTCCATGCCGCTGAAGCCGAATGCGCTGTCGCCTTCGATCGCGACGACCGGCTTGCCGCTGGTCACCGCCGCGCCGATGGCATAGCCCATCCCGATGCCCATGATGCCCCAGGTGCCCGAATCGAGGCGCTTGCGCGGCTCGGCCATGTCGATGATGCTGCGCGCGAAGTCGAGCGTGTTCGCGCCTTCGTTGACGACGTAGATGTCGGGCCGCGGCTTCAGCACGTCGCGGATCGCGCGCAGCGCGCTGTGGAAGTTCATCGGCGACGGGTTCAGCGCCAAGGTGGCGGCCATCTTCGTCAGGTTCTTGTCCTTGCGCTCGGCGATCGCGCCGGTCCACTCGGCGCTCGGCTTGGCGAAGCCGGCATCGACGCCGGCCAGCAGCGCCGATACGCAGGAGCCGATGTCGCCGATCAGCGGCGCGGCGATCGCCACGTTGCTGTCGATTTCGGTCGGCGCGATGTCGACCTGGATGAACTGCTTCGGCGCCGAGCCCCAGGTCTTGCCCTTGCCGTGCGCCAGCAGCCAGTTCAGCCGGGCGCCGATCAGCAGCACCACGTCGGCCTCGGCCAGCACGTAGGAGCGGGCCGCCGAGGCCGATTGAACGTGGCTGTCGGGCAGCAGGCCCTTGGCCATCGACATCGGCAGGTAGGGGATGCCGGTCTTCTCGACGAAGGCGCGGATGTCGGCGTCGGCCTGCGCGTAGGCCGCTCCCTTGCCGAGCAGGATCAGCGGGCGCTTGGCGCCTTTCAGCACGTCGAGCGCGCGCTTCACCGACTCGGGCGCCGGTATCTGGCGCGGTGCCGCGTCGACGACCTTGATCAGCGACTTCCTGCCCTGTTCGGCGTCGAGCGACTGCGCCAGCAGCTTGGCCGGCAGGTCGAGGTAGACGCCGCCGGGGCGGCCGGACACCGCCGCGCGGATCGCCCGCGCGACGCCGACGCCGATGTCTTCGGCGTGCAGCACGCGGTAGGCGGCCTTGGCGTAGGGCTTGGCGGCGGCGAGCTGGTCCATCTCTTCGTAGTCGCCCTGCTGCAGGTCGACGATCTCGCGCTCGCTGGAGCCGCTGATCAGGATCATCGGGAAGCAGTTGGTTGTCGCGTTGGCCAGCGCCGTCAGCCCGTTCAGGAAGCCGGGTGCCGAGACGGTCAGGCAGATGCCGGGTTTTTGCGTCATGTAGCCGGCGATCGCCGCCGCGTTGCCGGCGTGCTGCTCGTGGCGGAAGCCGATGAAGCGCATGCCCTCGGCTTGCGCGAGCCGAGCCAGGTCGGTGATCGGGATGCCGACCAGGCCGAAAATGGTGTCGATGTCGTTCAGTTTCAGGGCATCGATGACCAGGTGGAACCCGTCGGTCTGCTCGCGTGAGCCTTGGGATAACGCTTCGTTCGTCATGTGAGGTGCCGCTCCATCGTGTGTCCGTGCCGGCCGGTACGTCCGGCCGACACCCCCGCAGGCCCAGCGAGGATGAGACCGGACTATGATTCTTGGCTGCAGCGGCCGCCGTTGACCGCAGTCAATTTTCCAGAAACTAGACCCTCAGGTGAACCCGCAGGTTCGCCGCCGAACCGGGTTTTTACCGCATCCGATGACCTCGCTGGCCCAACACGCCGAACGGAACGTGATCCACGTTCAACTGGCGCAGAACCACGTGCTGAAGGAGCTCGGCGACGACGGCCGCAGCGAACTCGAGGCGCTGCTGTCGGTCGTCGACGGCAAGAAGGGCGATCTGCTGCTGCACCAGGGCGTGCGCGAGATGGAGCAGTATTTCATCCTCGATGGCGTGCTCAAGCGGGTGGTCGCCAACGCCGAAGGCAAGGAAATGATCCTGCGCTTCGCCGACGAGCGCGAGATGGAGACCAGCTACGCCGCCTGGCGGCTGGGTACGCCGACGCCGTACGGCATCGTCTGCGTCACCAAGGCGCGCGTGACCAGCCTGCCGCTGAAGGAGTGGATCGACTTCATCGACCGCCACCCGCCGACCAAGCAGCTCTTCGAATACAGCGTGATGCAGGTGATGAGCGAGATCATGGCCCACACGATCACGCTGCACCTGCTCGACGCACCGGGCCGGGTGCACCGCTTCCTGCGCAAGCACGCCGACCTGGTCGACCGCATTCCGCAGAAGGAGCTGGCTTCGTACCTGAACCTGTCGGCCGAAACCCTGAGCCGGCTGCGCCAGCGCGGAAAAATCTAGACGTCGAGCGTGTACACCGCCGCGGCAGTCCGCTCGGTGGCGCTGTGGCCGGCCAGCGCGGCGTCCCACTCGGGGCCCGACGCGCCGCGAGCCGGCACCAGCCCGTCGCTCATCATCGCCACCTCTTCGGCGCCGGCGTCGAATTCGGCGACGAGTTCGCGGGTTTCGAGAAACAGCCGTGCGATG
>Ga0307513_10008607_pt1 | contig 13019 bp, 19 predicted proteins | sample 15_EM_MG_FD_202174 | JGI IMG/M metagenome (GOLD analysis project Ga0307513, IMG submission 202174) | Populus trichocarpa ectomycorrhiza microbial communities from riparian zone in the Pacific Northwest, United States - 15_EM | ecosystem: Host-associated > Plants > Roots > Unclassified | place...
TTACCGATGTGAAGACACGCATACCTCCACAGGATCGGTAGAGTTGGATTCTGCCATACTCCTTAGGTACATCTGGGGGTGGGAAGGTTAGCGTTTGATAGGCACACGTGAGCTATGGATACGAACCCGCCCAAGGAAAGATGAACTGAGCATTTGACCCAGCGCAGATGACATAAACTTGGAAGTTCTTGAAAGGTCAGCAGCTTCGAGTGCTCCCGCGGGCGATATTAGAGCAACCTTCCGATCTACCAGATAGGGGAAGTCTGCGTGAAAAGCTGAAGCGATAGCTCCACCCTACCAGGATGTTAAGCAACGGTGAGCGGGGGAAAACTGAGAGCACTTGCCATGGATACCCCTGCCACATTCGTGCTCCGCCACCCCAGATATTGCAGGAGTAGAGCGAGCTGGGTGGTATACAACACTGAATCATACGTTGTGGATGGTGCATCGGAAAACCCTCGGCCGTATAGATCTGGAGGAAGCCTCTTCATTTCTGGGAGGGAAACGGTAGTTGGGCTGGATGTACACACCGTACAACAAGACACGGAATCCGTGAGAGGCTAACTGCGGGGCGACATTCTTCCAAATGATCGCGGGAAGGAGCAACCCAGGTATTAAAACGACCTGAAGAGACGGGATGAGAGAACTGTCACAATTTAACCTCGGCATTTACCTTCTCCCCATCCTCTGGGCCCATGAGCCAGTACCGTACCTGATCTACGTAAGTGTGTGGCACGGACGGACAGACCAAAATGGAGGCTCACCCGTCCGTATGGTAAGACCGCATAGCCACCACCGGGGAAATAGTCTTCGTCGTAGATTTCCCAGACGCGGTTGGATCGAGGCACGCTGGCGAGTGACGGGTAAATATGTAATGGCTCTTGGGGTCTTGGAAACTGGGTGATTAGATAGATCAAGAGCAGAAGCGGTGGAACAGAGAAGAGAGCGTATCCCACGAGATGCAGAAAGGCAGTCGGACGAGCCATCCCAATTGAGAGTTGGATGGGAGACGTCGGACCACTCCGACTGTGGATCCGCAGGCAAGACGCGGTTCGTTGTCGGCTTTGCTTCCGGACACGTGTCAGATGTGGATGTATTTTCTCACGGATGTTCATCATCCTCACCACCGCACCCGGTGTCAGAGGCCACCCATGCTGTATGTTGTGGGTAAACGAGAACAGTGTAACTACTCCGCAGAGACGAAGCACTTTTGGAAGTCCCCTTCGCCATTGTTGCGGGCGTACCTCTGGCTCCGCACGAATGCTTCCAAACTACACACCCCTGAGTGACCTCCACAAAACTCAAGCGGCTGCAGAGCGTCATCCACAAAAATCCTCACGAAGTCTCCTCCGGCACACTCTAATTTTTCTGTCACCATGCGCCCGGCGAAAGGCACCATGCGCGAGACCCTCCATGTCCGATTCGGATCAGAATTGGTCGTGGGTAAAGGCACCCGCTGCCGGAATAGACCGATAGCGGAGTAGATGGCCACCATTTGATTGTCATGAGAAAAGTCGGCGTATACGGTTCGATTGAGGGGAAACGTAACCGATGACGAGTCCAAAGTTCGATTTGTCTGTGTCTCGTCCTGAACTGGCCGGCCGGTGAGACGGGCAATCAGTTCGTTGACGTAGCCAACCCCTTGCACTGGACCAAGTTTTTCGCCATATCTGATAAGGCAAAACATGAGCACAGATTAAAGCGGCTGACGTTCACTGCTTGTTCTCACCCGGTGCCATAATACTTGTCAACGTCGTTTGCGTACTCGAACAACTCGAATTCTTCATCGGCAAACAGTTGGCAAAGCGGACTCAACCTCACATATGCCAAGGAGTCAAATGGACACAACGCCATGATGTTATAAACGTCCTCCGTTGTGAGGTTTGCTCCAGGGGCTGCAGTGTTCAGACGATCGGCAAGGGGGGTAAATGCGGCTGCGAGCCACTCTGCCTGTTCGTCGTCACCATCACCAGCATTCGGACACATATTGTCATCCAGTGTGTTGTTTGAGCTGCTCTTAATAATAGAGGGGCTCAATTCCGTGCACCCAAGGAACGGAGGTGCAAAACGACGTACATCTTCAGAGATAATAGGACCCAAGGGAGGTAAGAAGTGGCCCCCGCTGGAAACGAAAAACCCTGGGAGACGGTTTAGTCTGGGATGCGTCTGTTTCAGAGAAAATACTTACCAGCGGTCCAATTCAACGAAGATTGCACCACTCTATCTCCTCCGGACGCGCGGACAAACGGAATATTCTGGGGTTGTACCAATTTGGAGTACCGTTTGTAAGCCTCGAAGCCTGCAGCGAATGATCTCCAAAGGACTCAGTTAGATGACGAAGGTCAGCCTTAGAGATCACTCACTCAGTGGCCCCGAAACTGATCAGATCGTCAGCCCCAAGCTCGACGGTATAATTCTTGAGAAAGTCCAGCCGAGGGTCGACGTAATGAGGTGCAGACTTGAGCTTGGCCAAGGAAGTGAGGTAGTCCTCCCTGGCGCTAGTAGTTGGGTATCGAGCTCCATGACGCTGGATCTTGAGACGAGCGGTGAAGAAAACAACCACAGACGGGAGGAGTCGTCACTCACAATATTGACTTGCTTGATGGAGCAGCCCTGAGGCGGGGACTTGTAAGACCCAGCTGGGGCATAGGGTGAGTACTCGGCCCATAACTTCCCGGTCCAAAATGGGGCGTGTTGCGTATCGGCGGCGCGACACAAACCTAACGAGAGCAGAAGCCCCACAAAACACAGCAGCGACCTGGTGGTCATGGTGGACACGGGCGAGTGTTTTCATTGCGCGACAATCCACAAGCATATACTTATATAAGGATGTTCTGTATCTTGCTCCCGCGACAGGTTCAGTTGAATAACCACGCGGACCCAGAAACGTTCGACCATCCATCCGAGAAGAATCAACACCAATCAATGTGGCACACGTGGTACGAGGCCCGGAACCCTTCTCGATCATGCTTTCTCGAGGGGAACTCCCGTCATACTGACTATCACCGCCGTTGATCGGACCGGTCAGTTGTAGATTCGGGCTTGAGGATCACCAGCCCTGGGACCGTCCGTCCAAGTTGGAATCAAGCTACGGGACTGGGACGAGGCGACATTTCAACCACACCGGGGTAAACACTGTCCAAGAAGAAGAGTCTGTAAGGAATGGAGAAAGTTGTAGTCTAAAAATTAGAGGATTGTTCGAGATAATGGATGGGTAGGTGACAGGGCTACTACAGAGTGTCCGTGATGCAGGAAAGAAGATGATGGAAGGTTTGTGTGCAGTCCATATGGCTGTGGATAATATATGACCATAGTAACGTAAGGATGAAAGAGTGGGATGGGGGGAACGAAATCAGGACTCAGAGAGGATCTTGTCGATCGATTGGTTCAAAAAGTCCCGCCTCGTGGACAAGTCGGCCTTGGGGAATCGGGCTTGGATTGCCTCTCTGGCAGTCCTGGTGGAAGCATCACGTTAATCAAAGGGGGAGAGAAGACAACCTGGTCACTCACTTCTTCGTCACTGTCATCAGGTCCTGAGTGCTGAGGTAGTTGCGCAAGGCATTGAAAAGGTCATCGTTCGTGGGATCGGGGTTCATATTCGGACCGGCGAACGGGTTGACAGAGGTTGCCATAGAGAAGGTAGACATAGGACGAGTCCCCCCAGCTCCTGTGAATTGCGGCGTGACACCGTCCCCGCTGAACATGTTCACGTTCGTCATCACCGTATTCCGTGGGGCGTTTGGAATCATTCCATAGGCGCTTCCGGTGTTCTGGTAAGGGAGCTGTGGCATCCCGGCGTGGAGTCCACCGTATTCCGAACCGGTAGTAGAGCCTGGGCCACCTCCAAACGGCATGAATGGAAGCTGAGGGAGGCCAGGGACACCTCCGTAATGTGACATCTGACTTTGGGATGCGGCAGCGGGGAACTGTGAGAACGATCCCTTTTGTGATACAGCGTTCGTGTCACGATAGAAGTCGCCAGCCATAGACGGGTGGATACTCCGCGAGTCAGCGACCGAACCGGGGCCACGGGATTTTGGTTGTTGATGGGTACGCCCTGTCTTACGAGTTTCGTCAGACATGCGGGAAGCCGTGTCCCAAGTTTCTGCCTCGTATTCTGGTTGCTATGACGTCAGAATAATTCAAACCGGAAACGTAAATCAAGGTACCGCTGAATTTCTTGAGGGGGATCATCGATTCGTCCCACTTCTCATCGTCATTCATGATAACCTTCTTGTTGCTACCCTCACCGATGACGAGGCGTGTGTTACCCCAGCTGAAGTCGTCCATACACCAGAAGGAATAGACCGGAAGGAAGAAGCTGTACACGGGATACCTAAAATGGGGTGAGACAAACTTTCACAATTATCTAGTCGGACCTGACTCACGATAAGATGTAGACAACCATCCAGCCAACGAGCATGAATTCCCGTTTGATAATGAAAACGAGAGCCTAACTTGATTCAGCACAATGCCGTCGAGATATAAGCTTGGTGCTTACTTGGAGGCCGTATACCGCTGCAATCATGATTATTGATATCAAGGGGAATGCTCCGGAGCCAGTCGCTACAGTGACTATGAGGTATCCGAGCTACGGAAGTACGTCAATCGGGGGGGAGAGCTCCATTTGAGATAGGGATACGTACATAAACGACTGTCGCAGGAAGAATCTGGAAGCGAGTGAGGGCGCGTCAAAAATAATGGAAAGGAATCCATACCAGAGTCCCGAGGAGGTCAATGAAGACGAAAAATCGCATGGAGAAAAGACAGAATCCACAAAGCTCGGGAAGGAATATCAGCTCGCACAGGTTGTGAACGGTTGAGTTGATCCAACGACGCCGCTGGGAGAACAAGACGCGCGTGGAGTCGGGTGCCATAGTGTGCGCAATTGCATCCGGCGTGAACTTCGTCTTGAACGTAGGGAAATGTTTGAGGAGAATGGTTGTTAGATAACGATCTTCGCCGAGTGAGAACAGGTTCTTCTTATGGAGGGTATCAACATTGGGCTCTGCATAGTCCTCGATGACGCGGTTGGAGATGATAATCGGTCGACCTTTATCCGCGGTTCGGATCCTATACAAAGAGAAACAACCCGGAAGACAGGTAACAGAGCCGAACAGACTTTCGAAAGCCTTGGAGAGATGGTGAGAAATGTAATACTCGTACACCTGACTCAAGTTAGTTCTCGTCACCCAACATGTGCCACTGTTCTCACCTGAATCATTGTCCACCAGGACCCTTCCTCATTTTCCAACTTGGTTTCACCGCAGATGCCAATGATGGAAGAATCGTCCGCGGCTGAGGCGACGAGCCGGTTCAGTGATTCAGGTGTCACGGTCTGAACGCGTGTTAAAGTAAGGTTATGGTAGCGGCGGGATACATTGGACTCACCGTGTCTGCATCCACGGTGAAGATATACTCGTAGAAGGCGGGGTCGATACCGATGACATTGCGCATTTGATGGTAGATTTCCAACTCCAGCGGGGACATAGGAGCATCGAAGTGAACGCGATTCAGATAGTGCATCAACAGGATCTGACTATCGCGTTTTCCACGATTGCCCGGTTTGGTCCGTTCCGTGGGCTTTCCAACCTTGACTACGACTACATATCTATGGGAGTGGTTAGCCTGGAGAAGCGTGGGCGACCTAAAATCAGACTCACGGAACGACATGTCCCTCGAACTCGTAAAGGCCAGAATAAACCTTTCCATAATTGATTGCACGAGAACCCTCTCCGACCGATTTGAAGAGCAGGGGCTCCGGATCTAGTTTGGGATCCACGCCGAGTATATCAAGGACGATTCGGGACGTTGGCTTTTCATTACCGCTACCGATGATCAGACCGTCGCAGATGATGAAAAGGAGTTTCCTCTTGTCGTCATAGTGGAGAGCAGAGAGTGAGTCAATGGTACGTCGTAAGGAATCTTCGCCTTCCGTATAACAAGGGACCTGACAGACGACAAACTTATCCAGCATCTCAGGGTTCCTCTTGGGGGTAAGCTGCAGCGCAGCAAGGACTAGCGGATATTCAATCAGGGACTTGGGGACAGAGAAGAGGTGGGAACGTACACTTCAGTAGCATAGTTGATGCAATAATACCTGAAGCGACCAACATCACGTAACTTTGGACCTGGCATCTGGCGGTGTTACGGAAGTCTGTAGTTCCAGCGTAGAACATATTCTGGATACAGTAAGTGTTCTGTTGGACAGTCGTTGCATCCTTCTGTGCGAAGACCCTCTCAAGAGCATCGGTAACATCTTGACCGCTCCGCTCTTGGAATACCACTGCAATGTCACTGTCCAAGAACTGGAAATCAGTGACTCCCTGGCGAACATTGATGGTGTTGAAGTAGTCCGTCAGATCGTAGACCCTCTTGTCCCAGATACCCCAGATCCTTGATAATTTTTTGAATGACTTTGAGGAGCAGGCGGGAAACAGAAGGGACTCACTTTGCGATATTGTCATCAGCGGCCTGATTCCTTAACTCCTTGTTCGACCAGACGACAGGTCCCTTATAGTACTGACGAATCTTCGGCAGGAAGACGGCAGTGTACCAATCACTCTGAGCGAGCCTTGAGGTGGGCGAAGCGGCGAGACTACCGGACCTGTGGACCGCGTTTTGGATATCAAGGGAGAAGTTCTTGTACGTGAGCTCGAGGGTTGGTTCCGAGACGAGGTCAGGGCAGCCGAGTGTGAGGGGAACCGGGAAATAGTAGGACAAGTCTTTGCCAGGAAGGACATCTAGGGTTGTCTGTCCGTTGCTAGGTTGGCCGCTGATGTCGCTATGATCACCGTTGATAAAGTCCGTCACGTCGTAAACGCTACCCTGGATCGCAACATATCTGTCGGTTTCTCCCGTATGCCTCGCGACTTGGTCTATGTTCCAAGCTTTGTCATAGTCGGGGCAGAGGAGGCGGCCAAAGAAGACAATGTAGAAGATGATGAGGGCGTTGAGAAGGAATATGAGCCAGAATATTGTGAACTTCTCGCGCCACGCCAGTCGAACATCTGGCCGCTTCATTCGTCCCACCTTTCGCAGACAGAAGCCGGGAATCCAGAAGGTACAGGCCATAACTGCCCATAGCCAAAACCTGCGGGTGCGACTTGTGGGGACTTCCTCGACGGCGTTCGTAGCCTCTTTTACAATCATTCCGCCGTCCACGTTTCCAGATGCATCGGGGGTTGGAGGGGGGGCTTCCTTATCGTACTCTGATTCCCACCCACCATGGCTCGAGGTAGGGTTATCGGCGAACGGATTTCGGCCGTTATTTGGGGAATTTTCGCCGGGGTCCAAGGAGTGAGGGTTTTGATATCCTGCGGAACGGCTCAGTAAACCCCTATCCTCCCCATCGCCATAATAGGTGATAGGCAGCGGCTGGTGCCCAGAGTCAGGGTGTGAGTACTCCGTCACGTCGTCGGGCACGACACTCTCGGCGTCGTCGCCCTTCGACACTTTCCTCGCCTCCCGTTCGGCTTCTCGAAGGATATCCTCCACCAGTTTCCAAGCGACATAAGTCAACCAGATGGAACGGTGGCCAAGAATGTAATCGAATCCCTCCGTCCATCCATTTGCCTGGGCGCACTGCCCGATTCGATCGGCTTCCGTCCCCCGCATTGTCGGAACGTATCGTTCGCAGAACTCTGCTTGATCAAAATCGACTGTGAACTCCTTCTGCCGCCTGGCAACGATGTCCGGTAGAAGTAAAGAGCGGATCTGTGCCTTTACCCGTCGCTTGTCAAAGGAATTTGCAGAGCCGGAGTCGTTTGGTCGAATACAGGATACAAACCAGTGATGCGTGTGATCCATTGTCGTGAATAATTGTGAGAGAGTGTAGTTGATCTGAGTGGTCACAGCATATGCTTTGGAGGGGTCCAACTCTGCATGGGGATCGGAGGGCGCACCGCCATTGGGGGGAGTGATGGGGGTGGGTTGGCGGATGGGTCGGGAGAATACTTGGGCTTGGACAACGATGGTCTCGTCCTTCGGGTGTTTCTCCAAGGCCATACCAACGCCTGACATGAGTTTGGAAATGAATGGATCTGCAGAGTGGCGGAGGAGAGTGATGAAAACAGGGTCGATCAGACCTGCGTCCTTTTCGGCGAAGCCCGTGACATCGTATGAGCATGTACCGGAGTAATGATTGACTCCGAACAGATTCCGATCATGTGGCCCGGAGACACTGGGACTGGCGACGAAAGAAGTGTGAGTGCCGAACTTCGAGATCAAGTCCTGCAGCATGTCCCCATCCTTATTCTCGCCGCCCTTACCCGACTTGAACGATGAGGCAGCTTTGTTCATAACTCCTATGACTCCGTTAGGCTTCCTGTGAGCCCGTTCGTTCAGCTGCTCTCCACGAAGTAACTCCACGCAGGCGGCATTGTCCATGGTAGTGATGGCAGGGAGCACGAGACCATCACCGACAAGCTCGCTATTCCACCCGACGGAATCTTCGAACACGTTCCTGACGACGTAAGACTGGAGGAGTTCGTCGGAAAAGTTGATACAGAACTCGTCAAATCCGTTGTGGCCATAGGCGGAGATCAGGGGCGCGCCACCAGAGAATGCCATCGAAGCAGGACCTGTGGGACCCCGGGTTTGGAACCCGGCCTGATCGAATATCGTGATTTGGTTTCGGGGAGTGGGCCCTTCGGTTGATGGGGCGAGGCGATGATTGATGCTCTCGACAACGTATGCGAAAAGGATGGCGTACAGGTCCCTAACAAACCTGTTTCGCTGTTCGGAGCTCTGCTCAGCGCTCAACAAGACAGTGTACAGTTCTTTTCGAACGTAACTGGTCTTATTTGTCAACGCTTGAGTCAGGTCCTCGACAGGGACACCGAGGAGTCGAGCAGCATGCTCCAAAATTGGCACATTTGCGATGAAAGCAGAAACGTCCTTCGCATCGGCCTCCAGGAATTCTATATTTCCCAGAACCAAAACAGCCACAAGAAGAGAGAACATCGAGGAAATGTTCTTGGGCTTGAAGCCGAGAACCCGTAGTGCGGCCCGAAGATCCCCGTAGGCGATGGTGTCGTCGCTAAATGGTCCGGCTGGCAACCGGTAGCATCCACTGGAGGCGAGAAGAGCGTAATCGGAAATATCTTCGAGGCCCCAGAAATCCCGCTCCTGGGGGGTGGCTCCGGCAAGAAGTTGGTAGAAAACGTGGTAGGTCCGCTCCTCGTGGGACAGACGGTTGAGACGGGATTTATCGAGGCCATAAGTGAGAACCTTTGCAGCAGCGATGCGCCCTCGATCGTTGAAAAAGAGCTGGAGGTAACGTCCGTGACGGGAAGCGTTGGGGTTTGTGATAGTTTTGGCATTGCCAAACGAGTCGAGGAGAGGACCGAGTGCGCGGATTTGGTCGGCGATTTTCGACTCCCGTTTGGAGTGGGTAGAGAACCGAAGGAGTTGGTTTATAAGGAGAGTGGTGCTGAAGCTCTTTCCGGAGCCTGTGATCCCCCTTGTGCGCGTAATGCGTCAGCCAGGACTCGACGCACGTTCACAAAGCCACGGCACGAACGCACCTAAAGATGACCGACTGTGATTGGTTCCTACGCCTCATGACGAGGTACACTTTTGCGGCCAACTCATAAAGATGGGGGGATGACGGAGCCGGTCCGCCGGGCAATGGCATGCTGGTATCCTTGTAGCATCTTTCCTCGTAATCCTTCGCGGATACTTCATTGGTGTTGGCAAGGCTCTTGTAGGGGTTGACTACGACGAGGTTGGAGGTAGATATCCTCGTGTACGGATTGTCAGAGCGGAAACGAGTGTTGAGGACGGCGAGAATGGTGTCATCAGTGGGATATACGGTGGTGGATGCGGAGGTGGAAACAAGGTCTATGAGGTCGCCAGACGTGACGGCGTTGGATGAAGACGCCATAGAGGAGCGACCGCTGCCTGGGTTGCGGTAGAGCCGGTGGTGGTTACAGGTGGAGACCTCCCTCGAGTCTGGTCACCTGGGTCGAAAAAACCGACCGGCAAACTCCGGGTAGCCGGCTTTCTCTGCCGTACGCCAAGAAAAAAAAGAAAAGAAAAGAAAAACACCCTGGGATATTCTCTGTTAAACATCCGAACACCCAGCCACTGTCTGCACGCCTGAGTCGCAGGTTTTCCTACCACAAGAAAGGCGAGCGTCACGCTGGGCAAGAATCTTATTCTTCCCACACTACTTGCAAAGCTCTCCCAACATGGGCCTTTCAGGAAGAAAAACTAAGCAACGAATCCCTCAAGATCCAAGAAACCTCTCTTGGGCTGATGGTAGCGTTGAAGCTCCCCTCGTATCGCCTCCTTTCACTGCTCAGCTCCCTGTGCGCAGATGCGTCTCGTTTTGGTTCTGCATATCTGTCCAAGTTGGGCTTCGATCACACCAACAAAAATGCCACACTGGGTGTCTCAGGAGTAGGTCTCACCCAGCATATCAAGGTAAGGTGCACTTCCTTCTGTGCGAGTGGTCCCTAATGCCTCCTTTGTACAGGTGCATCACAAACTCGACGTGCTCGGTATCGGAGCCCAGCATACGAAAGACCCAAACGGGATCGCATGGAAACAGAATCAAGACTTTGAAAACCTACTCAAGAGGCTCAATGCAAATTCCGATGATTCGCAGGAGAATGAAGTTGATTCCTCTCCTATTTCTGGTTTCCGGCCACCTCGTGCTGGTAAATCCATTGTTGATGCAGTCACCGTCCGATCGGAAACAGAGGAAAGAGTCGAGGACAAGAAAGCGGAGAAGGATAGGAAACGCAAGAAGAAAAAACGGCTACGGGATGATGACGAAACCGCTGGGGCGGACGAGAGAAAGCCGAAAAAACGGAAACAAGTCGCACCTGCCAGTGAACCTGTGGAAGTGGACCCCTCCCCCACACTGGAAACCATCGCGTCCGTCGTAATCGATCATTCCCACTCAAAAGTAGCCCCTGACTCTTGAATTCCAGCACAACCAGCAGACCCTACCGCCGTGGTCGTGCCCACCGGGCACGGTTTATTGGTTCCAAACGTCTTGCTGCAACTTCATCGGTAGCCGTCGCAGAAATTCTTGGGATATCTTCCTCTTCTGTCACACCTCTCTCCGTTTCAGGCGTCGCAACTCCGGAGGTCACACCCCAGGTGGAAGATGACGAACATGGTCACCTGACAGTGTCATCGAAGAGCGTCGCTGACTATTTCAAAGAGAAGATGCGACTCGTTGTTTCGAAACCCCGGTGTTCTGAAACGGAGATCGACGAAGCACCCCGAGGCGGGATTGGATTCCGATTGATACTATGTGACAATAACGAAGTCGAGGAGGACGGGGGATTGCGTGGTGGTCTCGGTATGGGCTTACTCTCCAAAACGTCCGCGACCGAGACCTTGACGGAGACCACTCTACAAGAGGAGACACCCAAAGGGAAGGAAAAGAGGGAAGAGAAGAGGAAGGAGAGGAAGCACTGGAGTGAAGGTGGGGAAGGTGAGGTGAACCGGAAACCAAAGAAGACAGGCAAGAGGAAGGCATAAATGGCCAGCGATTAGATCGGTAGACGTGCGTACTCGATTGTCTTCTATATATGCAATCGTGATGAGGTACCAACTGGTCGCATATCTAGTTGAAATTTTGGGTAAGGGTGATTGTCACCTTGCAGGCAACCACGGTTGGTGCGTCAGTCCGAATGAGCTGTTATATAGTCGTGAGTTGCGCGCACCAGTGAACGTGACGAACGCGCATTTCTCGTATTTACTACCTTATTTCAGCGCTTTTGTCAATTATTTGTTATTGTATAACGTAGCTACACAAATTTCAGGGGTCTAAACGGCGGGGGACTGGTACGAACAAGAGTGATAAGTGAATAAGCAAATGTCCCTTTTTCTGACGGCTGTCCGATCTAAGAAAGGTCGCCCGGGCGAAGAGCTGGCCCAGACGAGTGGGACACACCCTGAGGGACACCAGGAGCGTGTTTTTGGACCAGTCCACGGGATTCTGAGTCGCACGGGGTGTGGATCTCATCAGGAAAACATGAGGTCGTCGTTGGGTGCTGACACGAGAACGTAAATTCTATGAGCGCTGACCAGCACCGATCAGTGCCTACGGGTATCGATACGGTATCGGGGGCCGTTGTGCATTCCGGTACTACTGACCGGACCACACTACTTGTTTTTGACGTGCGGCTTCATAAATTCAGGGTGGAAAAGTATCGCCCAGTGACCATGGACGACGCCGTGCTGCACCAGGATATCATCAGTACCAGGATGTCCATTCCCCCGTCCCGCTGAAGGCCTCACTTACTTCGGACTGCGCCTAGTTGAGAAACTCATCGAGAAGAACAGACTACCACATCTCCTCCTTTACGGTCCTCCTGGAACGGGTAAAACATCAACGATCCCGGCTACAAGGAATGTGGTCACTCCGCTGCGTCGCTTATAGAGTTCCTTACCAGTTTTCGTGGTCAAACGCCTCCGATGACCGTGGGATCGGCGTCGAAGTTCGCGAGCAGATCAAGAATTCCGCGGAGACGAGGACGTTCTGTTCAAACCCATCACCCTCGACGAGGCAGACATGATTGCCACCGCGGCCCGAGCAGTCCTACGTCGTGGGACTGAACAGTATACCATGAACGTCCGGTTTTGTAACATGTGCAACCACGTCAACAAAGTTGTGCCGAGTCCGCCGGTGCACACTTCAGATTCTCTCCCCATCCCATCTCAGAAGTGGAGAAGGAGCTTATCAAAGCGGAAGAGCGAGTATTTCTTGTTTACTGACAGAAGAGCCATTGGTCGTGTCGCCAGCATGAAGATAACGGAAGAAGGGAGGCAGGCGTCATTGAGGCCCACGAACTGAAGGACATGCGACGAGTGCTTAATGTGCTTTGGGCCTCACTGACTTGCGCCGCTTACATATGACCTAACCGGTAACCCACACCCCTCTGATATTGAGACGATTTTCACTTCGATACTCACGCGCACAGATGAGTTCACCACAGCGCACAGCAGTCGGAGTCAGTGCAAGTGTGGCGAGTGCTGATGATTCTTGTGTGGTGATC
>Ga0307513_10008608_pt1 | contig 13018 bp, 19 predicted proteins | sample 15_EM_MG_FD_202174 | JGI IMG/M metagenome (GOLD analysis project Ga0307513, IMG submission 202174) | Populus trichocarpa ectomycorrhiza microbial communities from riparian zone in the Pacific Northwest, United States - 15_EM | ecosystem: Host-associated > Plants > Roots > Unclassified | place...
TGTATTTGTGCACATCGCGTTAGTAGACATGATCCGCCTGCGTCAGATTATTCACAAGGTTGTATTCCTTGCATACAGATTTCAGGGTGCTGAGTGGTGTTTCGCTGTTCAGAGATGAGAGTAGATACTCCTGATCCACTTTGGGCGTGGTGCGTGTTTTCTGTGCAACCTTGTCGTCAATCAATTCTGATTGCAGCTAACTTTCGCCCAGCCGGCGTCATTTGCGCCACCATCATTTCGCTTACTTTTTTCCGACGCCCGACACCTGCTTGTGGGGTCCAATGGATTTCAGCTCCAAAGCCCAACTTGAACCTTCATGATCCTAAAGCCCCATTTCGTAGGGAAAATTTCGACCTTCGGACTCTGCGTTCCTTGTAGTTATCCCGACGACAGTATGATGTGTCCTATGAATATTACGGGTGTCTGTGTAGCAGGCACCACCACTATGGCAATCATCCCAATACAGATGGTAGGCAATTCTTTCACTCTCATACCGAGTGATAGTCTGTGCATAGTTATGTCCGGTCCGGCGTGAACCACAAGGTTGTATTCCTCTCAATAAGTTTTCAAGGAGGTAAGTGGGGCAGATTCGCCGTTCGGAGCTGTGCGTCGATACTCCTAATCATCCTGTTTTAGCGTCTTGTATTTCCCGGGCAACCTCGTCGTCATCCCATGCTGCTTGTAGCTAGCTTTCGCCCAGTGACATTGACACCACCGTGGTTTTTGCTTTTTTTCTGATGCCCGACCCCCGTGTGTGGGGTCCTATGGAGGTCTTGAATTTCAGCTCCAAAGCCCAACTTGAGGCTTGACGATTGCAAAACCATATTTTGTAGAGCAATCTCATGCATCGGACGTCGCGTCTAACTCTCCTGACGACAGTATAATGTGCCCTACCAATGTTGCGATTGTCTGCGTCGCTGGCGCAGGCACGATGGCAATAATTCCAATACCGATCGTGGGCAATGCTTTCACTGTCATACCGAGTGATAGTCTGTGCATAGTTATATCCTGTCTGGCGTCAACCCCCTGCCTAAGATTATTCACAAGGCAGTACTGTATTCCTTGAATACAGTTCCGGTTGCTGGTGATGATTCGACGCTGGGATATGAGAGTAGCTCCTAATCCTCTTTTGGCGTGGTGTGTGTCTCGCGAACAGCCCGCGTCGCTAACCGATACTGCTTGCAGCTAGATTTTGCATGTCCGGTGACATTAGCTACACCTTCATTTCGTCTATTATTTCCGACGATAGACCTGTGAGTCCTAATTCCTGAACCCCGGCTATGGTATTGAATGTTTAAACCCCTTTGTGTAGGCACATCCCTCCCTTGCATACCGAGTGATAGAAAGTGAGCCTACCACACCCCTTGATCTAAGCGTATCGGTATAAGACCTAACGCGTCCTCTTCGAGGCAAGGAAACTACTAACTCCTCGCTCCCACCAAACTCGACACATCCAATTATCAGATTGACTTCAATCTTTACCAACATTCACTCCCCGTCGTATATCCCACATGCATCTGAATCCCAGCACCCGGAGTAGGCAATCTTAACGGGTGCAGGCACCACATCATACCCGACTCTATGGGGTCGAGTCAGCCAACTCTGCGAGTGGGCAATCTGAGCCGGCGAAGGCGCGACGTCATACCCGACTCCTTGGGATCAAATCAGCCAACGTCACAAGGAGGCAATATGAACGGGCGTAGACGCGACATCGTACCAGAAGATTGGCTGTCTAGATCGGTAACACAACAGACCGAATCCGGCAGCTCCAATAGTGCTGAATCGTGGGGTCGTAATTCTTCCCCACCACCAATCGCGAGACGGCTTCTAGCACGACCGGCCAAGCGCCTCCGGAGTAGCACAATTCAGATCACAGCATATACTGAACCTGAGATGGAGGCTGACGGAAAAGGGCATATGGAACCCGTCCGCCTCAGCGACGATAGCAGCGATGAGTATCAGATGTCACATCCGGGCCACGAAACTGAACCGGACACCGAACCCGAAGGAGCGAACCTCGGTGGTGCTGATGAGACAACACCTAGATGTCGTCGTGGGCCACCAGAGGTGGAGACACACAGAAACAATCGCCCAAGGACTGTGCGAATTTCGACCAACTCTGGTTCACAGGAGGCAGCAATTGTCCCACAGACGCCCGCCCCCTGTGTGACCATAACTCCCGGTAGGTCGTTGTTCTCGGCGACATTCGCATAATCAAGCGTAGCACGGTATTTGTCCCCCCTTGGCGTCCCTAGCACAACAACGTCTGGTATCAGGAGCTCGAGTCCACCAGGCGAACCGAGTACAGAGGAACTGTCTCTCTCCGGCAGGTAATTAATTCGCGGCGAAACAGGGTGACAGGCGTGGAGAGGGAAATACTAGGTGTCGCAAAAGATCTGGTGCTTCAGTACACCCTTTGTGTTAACCCCCTCCCGAACCCGGTTGCTTTGACGTCCGAGGTGCATAGTGTTTAGAGTCGCGCGCATGATGAGATTGCGGATGCCGGAAATATTGAACCGTCGTCAAAGAGTATCGACATTGTAAGTCAGAGGTCACAACCATAAAGGGTGCTGCACTAACTATGCGAGATACGTCAAAAACACTCTCGCATGCAGGTGCAGTTCGTCCATTATATAAAAAATCATATACGGGAATTATACGGACTACCAGGCGACCCCACTGCCATCGCTCCTTGAGTCGAATACTTTCTCGAGGATGACAGGTTCACGTGCCCCTCCAATGGGCATGAGGTGTGTATCGGCCCGTCGCTGGTCGCCCAACTAGGATTCCAATCACGACTGACTATGACCTGGATGCAGCATATCTCATTCTGGTTCCTCGCGCCTCAGATTGCCGACGCCATCTATGGTAAGTATTTCAATGGCAAGAGAAAGTTTGGGATGCTAGACCCGGAATTCATCAATTGTGTCAATGGTACGATGGTGTGTCTCACTTGTGCAATCCTGTGCCATCAACTACGCGCATATCGACTTGGGGTGTATCAGGATCCTCCCGACTTCAAGCCTGCCGCAGTTGGAGGCAGGAGACCCTCAATGTCGCCCCCGTCCTTGGTTTTTGTTCTGATGACTAACCAATCATGCAAGACCATTTCTTACGGCAGAAGAACACCTGGCGGGCAGTATCACGGCCAACGCAGCAACTCATGCCCAGGAATCTGCGTGAGACGATCACAGACAGGATCCAGCAAAATCATCGTATGATGCAGGAAAGCTGTGAAGGCTTTGCTGACAATCATGATGCAGTTCATGCCGAACTGGAGCGTCAGCTATCCAGGCATCAGCTATCCAGCCGGAATTCAAGACAAGCTGCTGTGCAGGAACAGACACCGCTGAACAATCACGCCGGGGGTTTAGAGCACTACCAGCAGAGTCAAGATGCATCCCAGGGGAGCGCACTGTCGTTTGACTCCAACCAGGCGTCGTTGGCCCAGGTGCTTCAGATGCTAGATTCTGATCGGGTGAGCCTAGGTAACTCACAGGAGCTGACGCTGGGACTAGCGCAAGAGGGGCCAGCGACCCCGGGTTTCGCCAGTCGGCAATCGTGGAGCCTGGACGACTCGCAGGAAAGTGACGCAGTCATGGGAGAGAATATTTTTTTGTAGACTTGGCGATGTGTGAACCGTTGAGTTTATGGCATTTGATTTGCAGGAAATGTAAACTATTAGATTTTGGTTGGCCGATCTGTGGAGCCGTGAGCACAATTTGGGGTGTATTTCGGAGCGAGATCTGAGCGCGAGCTCTGAAACGTAGAATCGCGGTGGCAACGGTGTCCTGGACGCCGCGGTCACCGCAGTAGACTAGTAATAATGGAATATAAAGATGCGGATGAGGTTCAAAGTCACGATACAAGGGGCACCAGCGTCTCGAAGCTTTTGTGAATGGCACTCAGTAATACAAATGAATAGTGGAGCAAGCGAGACCACGTCCGGAATATGTGTGCTAGCATTACGGCGTCGAGAGTATGCCTGTGAGCTATCACGACATCGTCAACACGGCGTCTGGAATATGTGTGCTATCACGAAGCCGTCGAGAGGATGCATCTGAGCTATCACGACCTCGTCAAGACGGCGTCTGGAATATGTGCGTTATCACGACGCCATCGAGAGTATGCCAGTGAGCCAGCACGATGCCGTTGCAACGAACATGTGAGCTATTTGGAAGGCATTGGGAGCCTATAGCCAGACATGGCAATTGATGCAGAGGGGGTACAAATATCGCTGTGGAGCATCCGGTAGACTAAGCATCCGGATAGTCTTCCGGATGCTAGAGTGGAGTTGGATTCCGCCATGACAAGGGAGGCACAGGAAGGAGATCGTCAGGATGCGGGAGGGCTTACGGTCTGAGGGCGTCAGGACGCATGCGCTTGGTGGTGGACGTCGTCGGGCCGTCCTGGACGCAGGGGTAAATGGGGAATGGCGTCCAGCCTAACGGTTAACGTTCTAAGCGTCCTGAGCGTCTGATGCACGGGACGCTCAGGACGCATATATTAATTTTTGCTGATGTGGTTCTCCTCCGCGGGGCCGAAGGCCACTCTAGCCGTAAGGAAAGAAAAGTCATATAACTTGTGCGAAAGGAACGCCTACATACGCTGCGGGGAAGAAAACCTTATCAAGCCACACTCTTGCTATGCCTCGGCCAAGGAAAACACTCGGAAGACTGGGGGTGGCGGGTTGGGGGGAGATAGGGGGAAGGGCAGGGAGGAGGGAGGAGTGGTGGGCGGGAATATTGTTGGAGGGAAACCCGTGGAGGTGATGCTGATATAAGTACCGAGCCTTTTAAGTTTGGGGAGGGAGGACCAAAGGGAGGCCTCATGACCGACATCCGTGACGCCGTGGAGGAGACGTGCGCGGGCGCCCAGTCTAGAGGGAGATGTGAGGATAGCGTGTTCGAAGGACTCAGGCTCCAAACCGCAGCTGGGCCAGGAGGTATCGGCCTCTGGGGCCCTCCAGGAGGGGTGTGCCGCGAGCTAGCTCTTCCCGGCTCTCATGTGGTGGATTCGCCCTGCAATGAACTTGCCCAGGGCCATAAAGGGGCAAGGGTGTAGGGCTGGAGGGTGGTGATAGTAGGCAGATGGGCGGAACAGTCGGGACCAGTCCTCAATGAGCGCCTGCCTAACCCTCTTCTTTAGGCCAGTGTACTTGCTCGTCATCAGGGATTGCGGAAGAAGGAGGGCCGAGACCTCAGGGACCAGGTGTGCATTAATCATGGGCATCTTGGACAGGCGGCCGGTTAAAGCGATCGTCCTGTGGGCCACTGTGTCAATCGGGAGGTGGTTCCGGAGAGGAGGAGAGGGGCGTGTGGTCTTCCAGCGCAGGGGGAGGTAGAAGGAGGAAAGGTCTTTGGTGTGGGCTCTTGAGCCGTCCGGGGCCCGGTACCAGGAGAGGGAGGGGAAGGAGGGGTGAATGCGTGCTGTCGCCGGATTGACAGCGGGCGGGGAGCTGACTGTCCTAAGGGGGGCGTGCCTTTGCCGCTGGGAAACCAGAAGGGTGACGGGGGGCAGGCAGGCCTCGATGGCCATGATGCCGCTAGGAGTTGACGAGAAACAGTTGGTGGCCCACGTCTGCACCTGGTGCCAGAAGATGTTGGGCATCGCAAAAGAGCCCGCATTGGGTGTGAAGAGGTCCGCCCCATACTAGAGGCTGGGCGCGACGAGTGATGTTGCTAACCTATGGTATAGGTATGGGGCTAGCCCTACCCCGGGGGGGCTGCGGTGTCTCACAAGGGCAAAAGCTCCTTGGGCCAGCGCCAGGCAGCGTGCAAAATGTGTCGATGGGGACAGGGTAGGCGTGAACCAGTACCCTAACCACTGGAGAGAGTCGCAGGGGTGGAAAATCTCTCGGTCTAGCTGAATAGGTGAGAGGCACAACTGCGAGTGCCTTTGGCAGGGGGTCCTCCAGTGTATGAACTCTCTTTTGAGGACGGAAAAGGATATGCCAAGATGTACTGCCGTTGCCTGGATTGTCCTGAACAGTTCTTGCAGTCGCCGGATGTTCCCTCGATAGGAAAGGGGAGGCAGTAGCCAAGGCGAAACCATCCACGTCGGAAAGCATCAGTCCTCGCGGGATCATGAAGTGGAGAGGGGCGACATAAATGAGGAAAAGCAAAGAAGAGATAGGGGAGCCTTGAGGGGCCCCAACGGTGACAGGGGCTGGGGTGCCCGGTGCGCCCTGGAAGACGACGTGCAGCTACGCTTACCCAGGAAGGAAGCGACCCAGGAGACCAGGTAGTGGGGGACCCGCCCTCCCTGAGGACGCGGGCCAGAGTTGGGTTGTCGACGTTGTCAAAGCCAGCTTTGATGTGGAGATAAAGGGGGGACACTTTCAGGCGCGGCCTCTGCAGGGTCTTCACGTCATTCATGAGGGTGAGGCAGGCATCGTACGTGCTTGGCCCAGGGAGGGAGCTGCATTGGTTAGGGTGAATGAGGTCCGTTGAGTGGGCTGCGAGAAGGAGGCGTGCCGCAATTATCCTTTCCACGATTTTCGAGACAGTTCGGAGGAGGACAATAATCCGGAAGGAGGAGGGTGACTCATAGGAGGCCGTTCCTGGTTTGTCGAGGACCACTCCATTTGCCACCTTCAGTGAGGCCGGATGGTAGTCTAGTGAGACAAGCGGGGAGAGGATCTGGAGGAGCATTGCAGGGTTGATCGCATCCACCCATTTCCAGGTTTGGCAGGGGATGCCATCGGCGCCAGGGGCTGACGAGGAGGAGGACTTGGAGAATGCGTGGGCGATCTCTTCCCTGGTGAGAGGGGGTGTCGAGGTGTGTTGCCTCAGTCTAGGGGGGGGGGAGAAGGCTGCTTTAGGGGGGAAGAAGTGGCCCAGTAGGGCCTCATTCATCTGCTGCGGGGTTTCAGCCCCGGGGAGTGAAGGAAAGCGGGGGGGTGCTCGGCCTGAGGCGAACCTCTTCGCCGTCCACAGGTTGCGGGGGGTGGAGGAGAGTAGGAAAGAGGACCAGTGTTTGTTCTTCGCGGCCGTGATGGCCTTGAAATAGCCGGTTCTGGCGAAGTTCCCGTTTCTCTCAGGGCCATGGTGTCTTGTTTGCGGGCCAGTCGTGCCGCCTTGTGATATTCACGGCGCAGGACGGTGAGGTGGGGGGACCACCAAGGCTTGGAGTGGTGGGAAGGGTGTGAGCTTGGGGTGTGCTCTTTAAGAAGACCCGTGAGGCGGTCAAGGACTCCAGCGAGCCAGTTGTCTAGGGTCTTAGGCGAGAGGCACGGCGGAGGAGGGGGGACTATGAAGTCTTTGATGATGAGGGAGAGCAGCTCCCAGTCTGTGTGGTCCCACCGGAGGCGTGGGGGGGCCTGATCCGGGGATAGGGATGCGAGTAATATGGTGATGGGGACGTGGTCCAAGCGGGTTGAGGGGAGGGAGGTTTCCCATGCTTTCATGAAAGGTAGGAGCAGGGGGTTGGAAAAATCAAGGTCGATAACAGAGGGGTGTGCCTTGACTGAGAGGGGGAACCTAGTGTATACGCCTGGGGAGTTTAGTAGGGCGAAACCGCCCAGCGCCGCCAACTCGAAGTATGGGGCGGAAGAGGAGACTTCCTGGGACGAAAAGGAGCGTAGCGGGTCGGCCAGGGGGTTGTTTATATTCAGGTCTCCCACTGCTTAGAGCGAGATCCCCGTGTCTGGAAAAAGTGATTCTGAAGGGACGGAGTGGACACTGCGATCTGCTGAGTTAATCGAGTAGGCATTGAGCAGCCTAAAGGACTGGAAACGGGAGCCAAACCCAGGTTTCTGGGAAGAGATGTCGAGGGACATTACATCGACCCTCTCTGTGAACCTTAACAACACCGAAAAACAAGCAAGACAAGAACGGTGAACGTAGGATGCCACCCTGGGCTTCCTGACAGGCGGAGAGAAAGAAACCAAACCATTAAAGGAGGGGAGGCGGGCCTGACTACCAGCAGGGTCCTCAAGGAGGACCACCGAGGGATATGTACTTGTGTCTTTAAAAGACTCAAATAAAGAACAAAAAACATCCCAGCTCCCAAGGCAGTTATGTTGGACTACGGAAAGGAGGGAGAGGGAGGAGGCCTGCCACCTGCTGGATCAGGGAGGTGAGTTACTCATTTCCTGAATGTACCCGACGAGCTGAGAGGGCTGGGGAGAGGCTTGGTTCCTCTGAGGGGAGAGGACCGCCCAAGCCCTGGGTGGAACTATGGCGCGGAGGGCCTGCCGGCGGGGGTTGTCTGGGGGTCACGAGGTCCATCTGACTGGGACCCACCCCACCCGTGGGAGTAGAGGGTGATTGGTCGCCATCGACGGTCACGCCCATGGGGTCTTGACCCTGGGGTTCTGGGGTCGAAGGTCGGGAGGGGCCAGCAGGTCGAGGTCGAGCCGGACATTCTTTGAAAGTGGTAGTGTTGTCATTACCGCAGTTGCAGCAATGGGGGGGCGAGGTCGGAGAAGATGGGACTCGCTTATTGGTCCCTCTCCGGGGGCAGGTTGGATTCTGACATCTGGGAGCCGAGCGAGTATAGTGAAGCCCACAAATGGGGCACGTCGGGTGAGTGGCGGGGCATCACTGAGTAGCATGTCCGTATTTCCCCTCAGTTTCTACACTGGGAGGAGCGGCTTGCTGAGAAGCCAAGTTCGACCTTGCCCTTCTGGGAGAGGATGATGACGCCTGCAGTAAGGGTCGCAACGTTCTGGGGGTCGACGGTGACAACCACCGAAGTGGCCTGCTTGGTGCCCCTAGAATGTCTGCTCGGGTTAAGGTACCGGGCTGAGACAATCGGGGTCGCTTTGTGGTTGAGGATTGCCTGCCTGAGATATGGGAAGAGATCCTGTTCATCTTGGGGGAGGAACCGGAGCGGGAGGGCGTGTATAGCCAATTGGATGGTGGTCGGGGCGAGGATGAACTGGGCCCATGGGTTTTCACCCATGGGGAAGGACCTGGGTTAGGGACCTGGTGAGGAATTCGAAGTAGGGAGAGTAGGGCGCGGTTGGTGTTCCCTTGTCAGTGACCGTGAGTGAAATGGCCGCGCGAATGTTTACCGAGGCGGAGAAGCCAAGGGGGAGAATGCAGTTGGATTCGCGAAGAACGCAAGCGGCGATGTCGGGGAGGGTTGCTGCAATCGCGGGACCGTCTGCGTGAGGGGCTGGGGTGAGGCGACGAGCGAAGCAGCGTCGTTGTACACCAGAGAGGGTGGGCGGCCCCTTCTTAAAGGGGGGGCAGCCGCGCTCGCAAGTTCTTGGGGTGAAGGGGCCTTAGGAGCTTTCTTCGTCTTACCGCCCGAGCCAGAGCCAGAGGCAGCCTGAGCATACGAGGGTGAGGTGGTATAGTCAGGGTGGCGGTGGCCGGGGGTGAAAGAGGCTAGGTCATAAGCCCCTCTCCGGAATTCGCTGGCTTTATAGGAGTGGCGGTAAAGCTGTGAGTAGTGCTCCGGATCCCCGAAAGGCCTGGCAAGCTTTGTGTCGTAGTAAGGGATGAGGACCTTCGTGTCCTCCTTTGGGTAGGGGGGAGGGGAGGGGGGTGCTCGTGCCCTTTCTTTCCCCTTCCTGGTGGGGGGGGGGGGGGGTGCGTGGGGCTGGGACTGAGGCGTGGGGGCGGGCGCTTGCGGGAGAGGGGGGGCAGGGGCTGTCAACCGATGTGACAGGTCCCTGATCGCTGATTCCAGGACAGAGAAGTCTGGGTGGCGGGGCCGGGATTGGGGTGAGCCGGAGGTTTGCGATTTGTGAGCAGAGGTCGTGGAGCTCCTCCTTCAGTGCGTCGTTTTCCTCAGCGAGGGCTGTGAGCTTCTGAGTTACCCCGGAAAGTGCCTGTGAGATGGTAACCAGCAGCCTTATGTGCTGGGAAAGGGGAGTGAGCGTTGCTGTCTCCGACGGGATTAGCCCTGACAGAGTGTCCTGGTAGAAATCGGGGAAGTCCTGGGGGTTCAGGCGAAGGCAGCTTCTGGCGATGGCCAGTTGTTCTGCCATGAAGGCTTGGGGGCAGTCAACGGCTGGCGTAGACGAGCCCGTGGACAGAGGAGAGGAGGCTGCTAAGAGTCTGCCAAAGGTAGTGTTGCTGGGGGGGAGTTGGTGAGGGTTCACCATCAGGCACAGGCGGGGCGTGAGAAAAGTAGGCAATGGGTTTGACCCAGATACAAAGCGGGGTAAAGTTGTGAAAGTATGAAATATAGGGGGGGGGAGGAAGTTTGCGAGAACCGTGTTCTGGCTATGATGCTATCTACCATCCCTATATACCCGTATCCTTCCCATATGTACCATGACAACCGCTGATACCTATCTTGCCCCAGCCATATGCCCGGAGTCTATTTCCCGAGCCCAACATAATAATATAAGCATTTAAAGAAAGGAACATCTGAACAACTTATCCGAACGCCCCACAGCGCTGTGTCGCCCTCGAAGGTGGTCATTTTAAATGGAAATCCCTAGCCACGGTCAGGATCTCTAGCCGTCGTGTGGTATTCTGGTTCATGCGAAAGATGGTCGAAGCACAATGTAGAAGAACATTTATCGCTTCTTTTCGCCCTCTTGTTTCAATAAATACCGTCTCTTCAGGGCAAGGGTAATGCTTAGGCTTTTTAATTGGTCTTGAGCATTCGCTCAGGTCTTCATGAAATCTTTTCATTGTGATGGCTTCATGTAACGTTGGGGTTTGTTACCGCACCTGCGCAGTTTCGGCTCTTCATGCCTCCTCAGACAATCTTTTACACTAAGTGTCTAAATTTTGAATATCTGGCCGCTCACTACAAGGGTTCTTTACCTCCTGCTGAGGAGTTCCCCTATTACAGGAGTGGTGGTTCGCAAGAGTACCCAACGAGTTTGCGACTAGGATGTACTGTCCTTTATTGTCGACTTATCCCCCCTGTGAGACTGTCCCCTGCGAGAAATCCACCTTACCTGTGTCTTTGGTTTTGGCTCTACTCCCCCGGAGTGGCCTCCTCCGACACCATTCATCACAACATGTACCTTGTGCAGCATGGAGGGGCCCTTGGCGTCAATTTGCCCGGCTGTTGTTCCTGGAGAGAATGTCAGGGGTCCCTGGATTTCGACCCTCCTTCGCGTGTCCTGCAACTAAAGCCTTGTTCTGACGTATCCTTTTCTACTCTTTCTATGTAGTCCCGTCTCCATCCTCCTTCGCTTGTGACTTTTTAAGGTTCCCGTGGTCAGCACAAAATATCAATTTTTCAGTAAAATGGAAACCGGCATCCTTTTTTGGTTTTTTAGCCTCCCAGTGTGATGCCAGCACAGAATACGCCGAAGGGTTTTCGACTCAAGGCGGCAACCTCACTACCCAATTACCATCGTTGTTGGTAGGTGGATGACATTTTTTACAAAATGTTGTCATCCTCAAAAGCCCAGGCTGGAGGCCTTTCCCCCGCTCCTTTTGAGCTTTCACTCAGGCTATCTACGCCCACAGTGGCTACCTGGGCCGATCGCTTTGGTGCGAATGAGACCTGTCGTTTCGGCTTTGCTCGCCCTCGATATAGAGCCAATACCTTTACCGGCTTTCGACAGAATATCCATGTGTTGTTGTTCATTCTGCATAGTGTGCATTCGTTGTGTTTCTTTTGTTTGTCGACAACCTTTTGATTGATGCCCTGGTCCGCTTCGGCCCACACCGTGTGTTTTACCTCCCTGTTCGGTGCCACCGACCCTTCCTTTTTCACCTTCCTTTCCACCGCCTTCCTCGCATTCTAGTCCGCCTTTTCCTTGGCCAAGTCCGCCTTTTTTACTCACTTTGCGGACGTTGTGGATTTCGAATCTGCCAATTTTCTTTTTTCGCCCCTTGTCACGCTGGATGGACCGCCTCCTCAAGGGCTTTTTAGTTCCTTGAATTCCTCTTCTGCTCGAGTAACCGTCCTGACTGCTTCCAACCATACCCCATCATCGACATATTTTCTTAATGACAGTCGTCTTAATGGATCTTCACGGATTTTGTCTTCAATCATTTTCATCCAGGCTATCCAGATGACTCTTGCATGGATGTTCAAATTTTCCATTTGCAGCAAGAACTTAGCAATGTCCCCGCGGTATCGAACAAGGCCCATCACTCATAGGGCCTTTTTCTCATCATTATGAGGGCCGAAGGGTCGCAAGCCTTGTTCGGCAAAGATGTGCCAGAACTCTTATCACGCTTGCTTTGTGTCACCTAAGTCTCCCGTCATTTGTCGCCAGTAGGTTAGTCCAAATGGTGCGACTTCCTTCCCCTCCATCCGGCTCAGGGCATATCGGATTCGTTCCGCCTCTTCTTCCCACTGCCACCTGTTTCGGTGGAAGAAATCTGTGCATGTCAACTACCACATATGTATGTCGTGATGTTTCTTGTTCCTAAACAGGGCAGGGGGTTCCCCTGTGACTCAGGTCCGTCGTCCCATGGGGTGGGCGATAAATCGGCACAGGGTGGCGAGCTATTAGTCGTCTCCGTCCTCAGCGTCGGCTTCTGGCTGAGGTGCCAGTCTCTCGTCCAGTCTTCCTTTCTTACTCTCGTTTGGCTTTCGTCCAGATTCCCCTTGGTCATCGGGTCTCCTCCTCCTCCTGGAGCCCCTGCCGCCCTTCTTACTGGTGGTGGTGGTTGTGGGTTTCCCCCTCGTGCCCCTGTTCTGTCGAGCGTCCGTTCTGACAAGTTCTCTTTTCCGGTGACCAGTCCCATCAAGGGCTGAACCATTGCTTTGAGTTCCAAGATCTCACCAGGTTGGGCCTGCTGCGCTTCTGTTAGGTGGTAGCTTCGGCGTGAGATATTCCAACAGCTAGGAGCTGAATGGATTTATATCAGAGAACTGGCTAAGAAGACGCGAGCAATGTAGGCTAGATCTAATGGTATGCTTCGGGATAGATCGTCGAAGTATTTGTAACGATAAGATAAAAACTTCTTATATTGATAAGATCTCTTCTCTGTGCTTGTTGTGTCTAATGGCAGGGAAGATGCTTTGATATTTATATTCCGCGTCTGAGCAATCGCGGTATACATGCTAACTCTATACTAACTAAGTACCTTGCCCGCAACTCTGCGAACTTCACCTGAGTGCGAACACTCGTAGACCCTGA
>Ga0307513_10008609_pt1 | contig 13018 bp, 12 predicted proteins | sample 15_EM_MG_FD_202174 | JGI IMG/M metagenome (GOLD analysis project Ga0307513, IMG submission 202174) | Populus trichocarpa ectomycorrhiza microbial communities from riparian zone in the Pacific Northwest, United States - 15_EM | ecosystem: Host-associated > Plants > Roots > Unclassified | place...
CCTGCGGTATCGACTACGCGGTGTTCATCGTGTCCCGGTACCGGGAGGAGCGCGGCAAGGGGCACAGCCCGCAGGAGGCGGCGGCACTCGCGACCGGTACCGCCGGTTCGGCGGTCGTCTTCGCCGGTCTCACCGTCGTCATCGCGCTGGCCGGGCTCATGGTCGTCGGGGTGCCGATGCTGACGAAGATGGGGCTCGCGGCGGCGGGCGCGGTCGGTGTCGGTGTGCTCGTCGCGCTGACGCTGGTCCCGGCCCTGGTGGGCTTCTGGCCGAACGCCCTTCTCGCGCGCTCCGCCCGCAGGACCGGGCAGATCAAGCCCGCCGCCGAGCAGAACGGCGGTACCCGCTGGGCCCGGTTCGTGCTGCGCCGTCCGGTCCCGGTGCTGATCGCCTCGGTGGCCGGTCTCGGCGCGCTCGCGATACCGGTGATGGACCTTCAGCTGGGCACGTCCGGTGACGAGGCCAAGCCGACCTCCACCACCGAGCGCCGCGCCTACGACGACCTCGCGACGGCCTTCGGCCCCGGCTTCAACGGCCCGCTGACGATCGTCGTGGACGCCAAGGGGGCCGCCGACGCCAAGGGCGCGGTGGCGACGGTCTCCGAGAAGATCGCCGCCACGAAGGGGGTCGTGTCGGTCTCCCAGGCCCGCTTCAACACGGCCGGCGACACGGCGATCTTCTCCGCGGTCCCGGCCGAAGCGCCGACCGACAAGAAGACGCAGGACCTCGTGAAGAAGATCCGGTCCGAGCGGCCGGCGACGGTGGCCGGCACGGACGCGGAGTTCAGCGTCACCGGCACCACGGCGGCGAACATCGACGTCGCCCAGAAGATGCAGGACGCGCTGATCCCGTACCTGATCGTGGTCGTGGGTCTGGCCATCGTGCTGCTCCTGCTGGTCTTCCGGTCGATCCTGGTGCCGATCAAGGCGGCCCTCGGCTTCCTCCTCTCCGTCCTGGCGGCGCTCGGTTCCGTGATCGCGGTCTTCCAGTGGGGCTGGGGCGCGGACCTGCTCGGGGTGGAGACCACCGGTCCGATCATGAGCATGATGCCGATCTTCCTGGTGGGCATCGTCTTCGGCCTCGCGATGGACTACGAGGTCTTCCTGGTCGCCCGGATGCGCGAGGCGTACGTCCACGGAGACGAGCCCAAGCAGGCGATCGTCACCGGGTTCCGGTACAGCGCACGCGTCGTGGTCGCCGCCGCGCTGATCATGATGGCCGTCTTCTCCGGGTTCATCGGAGCCGGGGAGTCGATCATCAAGATGATCGGCTTCGGACTGGCGGTGGCCGTCCTGTTCGACGCCTTCGTCGTCCGGATGGCACTCGTCCCCGCGGTCCTGGCGCTGCTCGGCAAGGCCGCCTGGTGGATGCCGGGCTGGCTGGACAAGGTGCTGCCCCGGGTCGACGTGGAGGGCGAGGCACTCGCGCACAGGGCGGCCACACCCGAGAACGGGGCGGACGGTACGGCAGACCGGGAGGCGGTCCGGGTCTGACACATCGGCCGTACGCCCTGGGGGCCGCCCGTGCTGGACACACGGGCGGCCCTCGCCGGACGTCATGACGCACTGCCGTGGACCATGGGTCCACGCCCCCTGACCGGAGAAAGACGATGAGCATCGACGTGGAGCGCCACATGGCACGTCATCCCCGTGTCGTCGACACGGTGACCGTCGTGACCCTGTTCGCCCTCTTCCTGATCGGCGCCAGGGTCACCCTGCCCGGCTCCACCCCGCCGGAGGGCCTGTGGCCCGCCGTGCTCATCGCCGTCAACGCGTGCACGGGCGTGCTCCTGAGCCGCAGCCATCCCCGTACGGCCGTCATGGTGACCACGGTCTGTGCCATGACCGCGAGCGCGCTGGGCTATCTGCTGACCGTGCTGATGCTGGCGCCCGCCATGGTCGCGATCTACTGGCTGGCCATCCTCACCGACCGGCGGACGACCCGTTACTACACCATCGGCATGATCGTCCTGCTGGTGGCGACGGCCACGATCCTCGACCCGGTCGACCATCCGCTCGTCCTCAAGACGGTCGCCCCCATCGCCTACGTACTGGTCCCGGTCGCCACCGGCAGCTCCCGGCGTATGCGCCACGCCTATCTGGAGGCCGTGCACGCCCGTGCCGAGCACGCCGAGCGGACCCGCGACGAGGAGGCCCGCCACCGGGTGACCGAGGAGCGGATGCGCATCGCGCGGGAGCTGCACGACGTCGTCGCCCACCATCTGGCCCTGGCCAACGCCCAGGCGACCACGGCCGCGCACCTCGCGCGCAGCAACCCCGAGCAGACCCGCCGGATGCTGAACGACCTCACCGGCACCACCTCGTCGGCGCTGCGTGAACTCAAGGCCACCGTCGGTCTGCTGCGCCACGCCGACGACATCGAGGCGCCGCTGGAACCGGCCCCCGGGCTCTCCCGGCTGCCCGAGCTGATCGACACGGTCCAGGCCACCGGCCTCACGGTCACCCTCACCACCGTGGGCGAGGAGCACCCGCTGTCCCCGGGGGTGGACCTGACGGCGTACCGGATCGTGCAGGAGGCGCTCACCAACATCACCAAGCACGCCGTCGGCGCGACGGCGTGCGTACAGCTCGCGTACTCGGCGGACCGGCTGACCATCACGGTCACCAACAACGCCGCCGTCACGGTCCCCGCGGGTCCCGCCCCGGCCGCGCCCGCGCGCGGTTTCGGTCTCATCGGGATGCGGGAGCGCGCCCAGTCCGTCGGCGGCAACCTGGAGGCAGGACACCGCCCCGAGGGCGGTTACGAGGTCTCCACCGCGCTGCCCCTCTACCCCCAGCCCTCCGAAGAAGAAGAGCGCACCCCATGACGATTCGCGTCCTGCTCGCCGACGACCAGGCCCTGCTGCGGGCGACGTTCCGGATCCTGATCGACTCCGAGACCGACATGACGGTGGTCGGCGAGGCCACCGACGGCCGGGAGGCGGTCGAGCTGACCCGCGTCCACCTCCCCGACCTGGTCCTGATGGACATCCGGATGCCGGGCACCGACGGTCTGGCCGCCACCTCCGCGATCTGCGCCGACCCGGAGCTGTCCGCGACGCGCGTGCTGATCCTGACGACGTTCGAGACGGACGAGTACGTGGCCCAGGCGCTGCGGTCCGGCGCCAGCGGCTTCCTCGGCAAGGACGTGACGGCCGAGGCGCTGCTCGCCGGCATCCGCACGGTGGCCGCCGGTGACTCCCTCCTCTCCCCCAACGCCACCCGCACCCTCATCACCCGCTTCCTCAACTCCCCCGCTCCGGGCACCCAGTTGGCGACCCCGGAGGGGCTCGCGGCGCTCACCACCCGCGAACGGGAGGTGATGTGCCTGGCGGCCGAGGGCGGCTCGAACGACGAGATCGCGGAGAAGCTGTACGTCAGCCCGCTGACCGTCCGCACCCATGTGCACCGCGCGATGACGAAGCTGGGCGCCCGCGACCGGGCCCAACTGGTCGTCATCGCCTACCAGTCGGGCCTGGTGCGGGCGGTGCCGCCGCAGGAGTCCTGAGGCATGGAGTCGTTCCGGTTCAGTCTGTTCCGGTGTGGGGGCTGAGCCCGTCGGTTCCCTTCCGCCGACCACGGCGGTACGCGAACCAGCCGGCCGCGGTGAGCGCCGCGGCGGCCGAGGCCATCCCGATGACGCCGACGCCGGTGGAGGCGAGGCTGCCGCCGGTGGCCGTGGTGCCGCCGGTGGTGGAGCCCGAGCCACCGGTGGTGTCGGTGTCGCCCGTGGTGCCGCCCCCGGTCGTGCTCCCTCCGGTCGAACTGCCGCCCGTCGTATCGCCGTTGGTGCCCCCGTCGGTTCCGCCCGTCGTGCCGCCGTCGCCGCCGGTGTCACCGCCCGTGTCCCCACCGGTGTCGCCGCCCGTGTCGCCTCCGGTGCTCGACTCGGCGGTGACGGTGAGGGTGACGGGCGTGGTGCGGGTGGTGCCGGCCGTATTGGTGAACTCGGCGCGGTAGCGGTGACCGTCGTGGCCGGTCTCGGCGGTGAAGGCGTACGTGTTCGCGGTCGCGTCCGGCAGATCCTGCCAGGTCTGTGCCCCGTACATGCTGACCTGCCAGCGCACGGTCGGTTCCGGGGTGCCCTCCGCCTGCGCGATGAGGGTGACCGTGTCGCCGACCGTGACCGTCTGGTCCGTCGGCGCCTGGACGACCTTCGGCGAGACGAACCGGTCGAGCTTGACCACCTTGCCCTCGGCGGGGCTGGTCACGTAGACCGTCCTGCCGTCGGCGGCGACGGTGATCGCTGCCGAGCCAAGCTGCGAGTGGTTGCCCGGCAGCGGCACGGCTTCCACCGCGACCTTGTACGTCGTCGTGTCGTACACGGCGAGCGAACCATTGTTGTCGCCGCCGCTGCCGGTGTCGCCGTTGTCCTGCCGGACGACGAAGACCCGCCCCGTAGACGGGTCGAAGGCGGCTGCCGCGGCCTCGTCGGTGCCCTCGACGGTCGCGAGGAGTTTCGCGTCCTGGTCGAAGACGAGCACCGAACTGCCCACTCCCACCCAGACGTTGCCGGTGGCGGGGTCGGTCTCGACGAACCCGATGGCCGCGTCCGGGAGTTCGGCGGTGGCCGTGACGGTGAAGGTGCCGGTGTCGACGCGGCGCAACTGTCCGGCGGAGGAGCCCGCGGACCAGACGGCGGCCCGGGCGGAGTCGACGGCGATCCGGCGTCCGCCTTCCAGGGTCAGGGTGCGGCGGACCGCGCCGGTGGCCGTCTCCAGCTCGGAGAGGGTGGCGCCCTGGGCGACCAGCACGGTGTCGGCGGCGGTGCCGGGGCCGAGGTCGGTGATGGTCGCGCCGGTCAGCCAGACGCCCTTCGCGCTCGCGTCGCCGTCCTTCGCGGTGCCGATGCCGCGCAGGGGGTAGCGGTAGAGGACGCCGTCCCCGGGGAGCGCGGCGGCGATCTGTGTGGCTGCGGCGGTGCGCAGGACGCCGTTGGTGCCGGGGGCCTGGCTGATGTGGCTGCGGACAGTGCCGTCGGCGGGGTCGAGGACGTACAGGCCGCGCTCGTCGACGTCGGCCGTGTCGGCGAGGTTGTCCGAACCGACGTACAGCTTCCCGGAGTCGGGGTGCAGGAGCACGTCGAGCGGTTTGCCGGTGGTGGTGAACTCGGCCGCCTGCCGGTAGCTGACGGTCCCGGCCGGTACGTCGACACCCTCGCCGCCGCCTCCGGGCTCCTGGCCGGTGAAGGTGACGGGGACGCGCACGTCCTGGGAACGGTCGCCGCTGCCCCGGTGGTCGACGCGGGTGACGATCGCGCAGGACACCTGGGCGCAGTCGAGGCCGTCGCCCGCGGCCTTGATGTCGAGGGTCACGTCGAAGGTGCCGCCGTCGCCGTACGCCACGGCGAGGTCACCCTCGTAGGTGTCGCCCTTGGGCACGATCCAGCGGGAGGCCGCGCCGTCGCCGGAGGTGTCGGCGCCGCCCAGGCAGGGGCTGGGGACACGGTTGTCGCCGTTGTCCTTGCAGAGGGCGACGTAGATGCCCTTGGTCTGGTCGTATCCCGCGCCGGTGACCTGGAGGGTCTCGCCGTCGGGGGCGAGACCGGCGGACGCGGAGACGGTGAGCCGCTGGCCCTCTTTGCCGAGGGCGGTTTTCGGCATGTCGGCGGCCTGGGCACCGGAACCGGCGCCGAGGGTGGCGAGCGAGAGGGCGGAGGCGGCGGACAGCGAGGCCGCCGCCCAGAGTCTGCGGCGTGAATGAGTCATGGGGTCCTCGGTGGATGAGCCACGCGCGTGGCCCGGCCGGGTATCGACCGGCCGGGCCACGCGACGACTACAGGCAACGACTACTGGAAGGTGATCGGGGCGTGGACGTCGTACTTGCGGTCGTTGGTGTCGAAGTGGTCGGCGCGGGTGACGACGGCACAGGTGACGTCCTCGCCGCAGACCTGGCCGTCGTCGAGGGTGGCCTTGACGAAGATCTGCACGCTGAAGGTGCCGCCGGTGCCGAACGTGGAGCTGTTGGCGAACAGGCCGCCGAAGGTGTTGTTGACCCAGTGCGAGGCACCGGTCGTGCCGCTCTCGTCCTGACCGCCGAGGCAGGGGGTCGGCTTGGTGGCACCCTGGGCGCCGTCCACCACGCACAGGCTGACGTAGATGCCCTGGCCGGTGTTGTAGCCGCTGCCCGTGACGGTGATGACCTGGCCCGTCGCGGCGGCGGTGTCGGGCGCCGTGAGCGACAGGTTGTAGGTGGTCGTGCCGTCGACGACGCTGCGGGTCGAGGTCGCGGCGGACGCCGAGGTCGCGAGCCCCAGGGTCAGCGCGGTGGAGGCGACGACGGCGAGACCGGCACGGGCGGCGGTACGTGCGGACAGCGGAGATCTCATGATCGGAGGGGCACCCTTCTCGACTGACTGTTAGGTAAGGCATACCTAACTTCAAGCCGTGGGGAATGTCAACGGGAAGCAAAGGGAACGTCAATCTCCCGAGGAGACACGGCAGTTGCGGCAAACAGCGACGAAGCCGGACATGCCGAAGCCACCCACCGCCGGGCGCAATCCCGGCGTGGGTGGCTTCGTACGGGGCCTGTCAGTCGCCGACGGTCGTGGGCTGCACCGCCTCGTCCGTGGGCGCCTCGGCCGGGGTCGCGGGGCGGGCGCGCCGGGCTCGCCACGCGCCGAGGCGGGCGGCCAGGGGCTCGGTCCAGCGCGCGGTGAGCGGGCCCGCGACGACCAGGATCAGGACGTACGCCGTCGCCAGCGGACCGAGGTCGGACTCGACGCCGGCGGTGACCGCGAGGCCCGCGATGACGATGGAGAACTCGCCGCGCGCGACCAGCGCACCGCCGGCGCGCCAGCGGCCCTTGACCGAGATTCCGGCGCGCCGGGCCGCCCAGTAGCCGGTGGCGATCTTCGTCAGCGCCGTGACGGCGGCCAGCCCGAGGGCGGGCAGCAGAACGGGCGGGATGCTCGCCGGGTCGGTGTGCAGCCCGAAGAAGACGAAGAAGATGGCCGCGAACAGGTCCCTGAGCGGACTGAGCAGGGTGTGCGCCCCCTCGGCGACCTCCCCCGACAGCGCGATCCCGACGAGGAACGCCCCTACGGCTGCGGACACTTGGAGCTGCTGGGCGATGCCCGCGACGAGGATGGTCAGACCGAGGACGACCAGCAGGAGCTTCTCGGGGTCGTCGCTGGAGACGAAGCGGGAGATGACCCGGCCGAAGCGGACGGCCACGAACAGCACCAGTCCGGCGGCCCCGAGCGCGATCGCCAGGGTGACGCTGCCGGCGGCGAGCGAGACGCCGGCCACCAGCGCGGTGACGATGGGCAGATAGACCGCCATCGCCAGGTCCTCCAGGACCAGGATGCTGAGGATGACCGGGGTCTCCCGGTTGCCGACCCGGCCCAGGTCGCCCAGCACCTTCGCGATGACTCCGGAGGACGAGATCCAGGTGACCCCGGCGAGCACGACGGCGGCGACCGGGCCCCAGCCGAGCAGCAGTGCGGCGGCGGCGCCGGGCAGTGCGTTCAGGGTGAAGTCCACCAGCCCTGCCGGGTAGTGGGACTTGAGGTTGGAGACGAGATCGGTGGCCGTGTACTCGAGGCCGAGCATCAACAGCAGGAGTATGACGCCGATTTCGGCGCCGGTGGCGATGAACTCCTCGCTGGCGCCGAGCGGCAGCAGCCCGCCTTCGCCGAAGGCGAGACCGGCGAGCAGATAGAGGGGTATCGGGGAGAAGCTCAGCCGGGCGGCCATCCGGCCGAGCAGCCCGAGCGCGAGGATGATGGAGCCGAACTCGATCAGCAGGACCTGGGAGTGCATGGCGATGTCACTCCCGTCCGAGTATCGCCGCAGCCGCGTCGACGCCCTCGCGGGTACCGATCACGATGATCACGTCCCCGCCGGCCAGCCGGAAGTGCGGCGTCGGGGAGGGGATCGCCTCGGCCCGCCGCAGCACCGCGACCACGGACGCGCCGGTCTCCGTCCGCATCCGGGTCTCCCCGAGCACCCGTCCGTTCCAACGCGACCCGGCGGCCACCTCCACGCGCTCCGCCACCAGCCCCAGCGGAGTGGTGGACAGCAGACTGGAGCTGTGGTGGGAGGGGCTCAGGGCGTCGATCAGCGAGGCGGCCTCGGGCGCGGTCAGCCGCAGCGACTGGGCGCACGAGTCCGGATCGTCGGCCTGGTACAGGTTCACGGTACGGCCGCCGTCACGGTGGGCCACGACCGACAGATGCCGGTGCTCACGCGTGACAAGGTCGTACTGAACCCCGATACCCGGCAGCGGAGTCGCCCGCAGGCGTGGCGCAGACACGTGGAATCCCCTTGCTGATTGATGATGTCGAACCTTTTGTGGGGCTCAGGCTCCCGTGGTCCCGTCGACGAGTTCACGCAGGAGGTCGGCGTGGCCGTTGTGGCGGGCGTACTCCTCGATCATGTGCACCATGATCCACCGCAGCGAGATCCCCTGGCCACCGACCTGGGCCGCCTCCGCCTCCGAGAGGCGCCCGGAGTCGTCCAACGAGGCTGCGGCGGCAACGAGTTCACGGCTCCGCGCGATCTCCGCCCGCCAGACGGCGAGCGCCTCGTCGAGGCCACGTTCGGGGACGAGGGTGTAACCGTCGCCCTTGCCCTCAGGATAGAGGAGGGGCATGTCGAGGCCCCCGAACACCCGCTGGAACCAGTTCCGTTCGACCTCGGCCAGGTGCTGGACGAGCCCGAGCAGGGTCAGCTCCGAGGGTGCCGCCGAGGCGAGGCGTAACTGCCGGTCGTCGAGGCCCTGGCACTTGAGGGCGAGGGTGGCCCGGTGGAAGTCGAGCCAGGCACTCAGCATGGCGCGTTCGTCGGCGTGCGCGGGAGGTATGGGACGTCCGTCCGGTGTAGTCGACATGTACTGCACCCTTCCACACGTCCCCGGCGGGCCGCGAGGAATAGAGGCGGCCGGAAGATCGCTGACACGGACACAGCCGAGGATGTCCGGAGCAGCCATGCCGAACCCAGCACCACGCCCCGCCGCGGGGTCGATCCTGTCGGCGACCCGCTTCTCCGTGCTGGACAGGTCCCGCACGCGGGAGGGCCACCCGGACGCCGAGGCACTCCGGGACACGGTCGCGCTGGCCCGGGAGGCGGAACGGCTGGGCTTCCACCGGTTCTGGGTCTCCGAGCACCACGGCGTACCCGGTGTCGCCGGCTCCGCGCCGACGGTACTGGCCGCGGCGGTGGCAGCAGCGACACGCACCATCCGGGTAGGCACGGGCGGAGTGATGCTGCCGAACCACCAACCCCTGGTCGTGGCCGAGCAGTTCGGGGTCCTGGAGTCCCTGTTCCCGGGCCGCATCGACATGGGCCTGGGCCGCTCGGTCGGCTTCACCGACGGAGTCCGCAGAGCCCTGGGCCGCGACAAGGACATGGCCGAGGACTTCGCGGCCCAGCTCGACGAACTGCTCGGCTGGTTCGCCGGCACGTCCCCGACGGGGGTACGTGCCCGCCCTGCCGAGGGCCTCACCGTCCCACCCTTCGTGCTCGCGATGGGCGAGGGCGCCACGATCGCCGCCCGGGCGGGCCTGCCCATGGTCATCGGCGACCTGCGCTCCCGCGACCGGATGCTGCGCGGCATCGACACGTACCGTGCCGCGTTCCGACCGTCGCCCTGGGCGAGCGAGCCGTACGTGGTGATCTCGGGGACGGTAGCGGTGGCCGCCACGCAGGAGGAGGCCCGACGGCTCCTGATCCCCGAGGCCTGGTCGATGGCGTACTCCCGCACCCACGGCACCTTCCCACCGCTCCCGCCCGCCGAACGGGTCGAGTCCCGCACGATGACGACGAAGGAGCGCGGCTTCTACGAGTCCGGCCTCGTGGGCCACGTCGCCGGCACACCGGACGAGGTGGCCCACGAGTTGGAGACCGTCCTGAAGGAAACGGCCGCGCAGGAGGTCCTGGTCACGACCAGCACGTACGACCGAGATGCCTTGCTGGCTTCCTACCGCAGACTGGCAGACCTGTTCCGGGGATGAACGAGCGGTCCTGGCAATCTCCGGTGCAGGGTCGCGCCCTGATAGGGGCGCGGGGAACTGCGCGACCAGCCACAACGAACCCGCACCCGCCCACGACGCCTAATGAACCCCCACCCGCGGCGGCTGCGCCGCAAGCGCAAGAGCACGCCGATCCATGTAATCACCCGGCGCAATCACACCCCGAACCTCCACCTCCGCCACCAGCCCCCGCGCCGACACCACCCGCCAAACCGACGTAAGCAAAGAGTCCTCACCGACAAACGCAGGCGCAGTACTCGCCGCTCCCCCGGCAACCCGGTAATGCAAATGCACCGGCTGAACAGGCACCCCCGCGTCCAGCGCGGCCTGGAACACGGCCCGGCGGAAGTGCCCCTGAGCCTTCCCGCACCAGGTACTGCCCTCGGGAAAGGCAACAACAGCCGTCCCCTCGCGCAGCGCCTCCGCGATCTTCCCGACCGTCTGCGGCAACGCCCGCAGCCGGTCCCGCTCGATGAACAACGCCCCGCTGCTCGCGGTCAGCACACCCGCCACCGGCCACCCCCGGATCTCGGCCTTGGCCAGCATCCTGGCGGGTCGTACGGCGGCCAGCAGCGGTATGTCCAGCCACGAGATGTGGTTGGCGACCAGCAGAAGACCCCCGGTGGGAGCCGCGGGGCCGGTCATCCGCAGCCGGACCCCCGCCGCCCGCACGATGACACGGACCCAGAGCCGTACCCACCCGGCAGGGATCCTCCTGCCGAGCGGGCACAGCGTGATGCCGGCGAGCAGGACGACCAGGACGGCCATCAGTCGCAGGACGGCCAGGGGTGGGGCCGTCGTGGCACCCTTCGTCTCCACGCACGCTCTCGGGGTGCAGGGCGCGCTGGGCAGCCAGACGCTCATCAGGCCGGGACGAGGGAGAGGAAGTGCCGCAGATAGCGCTGGTTGATCCGGCGCATCGACAGCAGCACGTACAGGTCGGCGACCCCGAAGTCCGGGTCGTGGGCGGGCTCCCCGCAGCCCCAGGCGCCCAGGCGGACGTAGCCGCGCAGCAGCGGGGGTAGTTCGGTGCGGCCGTCGGGACGGGTCACGCCCTCGGCGGACCAGGGCAGCAGCGGACGTACCCGGAACTCCTCCGGGGCCAGGTGCCGGTCGCGGACGCGGTCCCAGGTGCCGGCTGCGAGGGTGCCGCCGTCGGAGAGCGGGATGGAGCAGCAGCCGGCCAGCCAGTCGTGGCCGCGGTCGACCATGTAGCGGGCGATCCCGGCCCAGATGAGGCCGATGACCGCGCCGTCGCGGTGGTCGGGGTGGACGCAGGAGCGGCCGACCTCGACGAGGCCGGGGCGGATCGCGTCGAGCGGGGAGAGGTCGAACTCGGCCTCGGAGTACAGGCGTCCGGCGATCGCGGCCCGCTCCGGGGGCAGCAGCCGGTAGGTGCCGACGACCTGGCCGGTGACGGTGTCGCTGACCAGCAGGTGGTCGCAGTAGGCGTCGAAGGGGTCGATGTCGAGGCCGGGCTGCGGGGAGGACAGCAGGGCGCCGAGTTCACCGGCGAAGACGTCGTGTCGGAGGCGCTGGGCGGCTCGTACGTCGTCCTCGTCGCGGGCGAGGGTGACGGTGTAGCGGGTGGGTGCGGCGGGGAGCGGGGGACGTTCGATGGTGGAAACGCCGGTCATGGCTCTCTCCTGGTCACGGGCCGGGGACGGCGAGGCGGCGAGCTGGCCGGTCCCGTTACGTCCGGCCGCATCAGTTCTTCCGACCGCGGCTGTCCGGCGCGTGACCCTCGAAGAGAGTGCGGGTGTGAGCTTGTTGAATGCCAGGGGTGCCTGGCGGGACCGGCAATGAGCACCACTGCCGGTCCCGCCCGTCCGCACCTTGTCGGCGAACGTTCCTGGTAAGGAGGCCGTCATCTCCCGGTGGGGAGGCGGTCATCTCCGGGGGCGGCGGCTACCTGCTGCCCGCCTTGCGGGTCGCGCGCAGCCACTCCTTGTTCATCCCGGTGATGGAGAAGAGCGGGATGCCCTTCGGACAGGCGGTGGCGCACTCGCCGGCCAGCGTGCACCCGCCGAACCCCTCCTCGTCCATCTGCGCGACCATGTCCAGGACGCGGGTCTCCCGCTCGGGCGCGCCCTGCGGCAGGACGTTCAGGTGATTGACCTTGGCGGAGGTGAAGAGCATCGCCGCGCCGTTCGGGCAGGCGGCCACACAGGCCCCGCAGCCGATGCACTCGGCGTGCTCGAAGGCGAAGTCGGCGTCCGGTTTCGGTACGGGGGTGGCGTGGGCCTCGGGGGCGGCGCCGGTCGGGGCGGTGACGTAGCCGCCGGCCTGGATGATCCGGTCGAAGGCGGACCGGTCGACGACGAGGTCCTTCACCACCGGGAACGCGGCGGCTCGCCACGGCTCGACGTCGATGGTGTCGCCGTCCTCGAAGGACCGCATGTGGAGCTGGCAGGTGGTGGTGCGCTCGGGCCCGTGCGCGTCGCCGTTGATGACGAGCGAGCAGGCGCCGCAGATGCCCTCGCGGCAGTCGTGGTCGAAGGCGACGGGGTCCTCGCCCTTGAGGATGAGTTCCTCGTTGAGGGTGTCGAGCATCTCCAGGAAGGACATGTCGGCCGAGATGCCGTCCACCTCGTACGTGGACATGGCGCCGTCGGCGTCGGCGTCGCGCTGCCGCCAGACGCGCAGGGTGAGCTTCATGCGTAGCTCCGCTGGGTGGGGTGGACGTACTCGAAGACGAGGTCTTCCTTGTGCAGGGTCGGGGCCTCGCCCGTCCCCGTGAACTCCCAGGCGGCGGCGTACGAGAACTCGTCGTCCCTGCGCTCCGCCTCGCCGTCCGGGGTCTGGGACTCCTCGCGGAAGTGGCCGCCGCAGGACTCGGCGCGGTGCAGGGCGTCGAGGCACATCAGCTCGGCCAGTTCTAGGTAGTCGACGATGCGGTTGGCCTTTTCCAGTGACTGGTTGAACTCCTCGCCGGTGCCCGGCACCTTGATCCGCCGCCAGAACTCCTCGCGGATCTGCGGGATGCGTTCGAGGGCCTTGCGCAGGCCGCTGTCGCTGCGGGCCATTCCGCAGAACTCCCACATCA
>Ga0307513_10008610_pt1 | contig 13016 bp, 11 predicted proteins | sample 15_EM_MG_FD_202174 | JGI IMG/M metagenome (GOLD analysis project Ga0307513, IMG submission 202174) | Populus trichocarpa ectomycorrhiza microbial communities from riparian zone in the Pacific Northwest, United States - 15_EM | ecosystem: Host-associated > Plants > Roots > Unclassified | place...
GACGTACGGCCAGCCGATCACCGAGGGCGTCAGCCACGCGCTCGGTAAGGAAAACTCGAAGCGGAACAGAAACGCCAACCAGTAGGCGCATGACAGGACAGCGAGGTCGAACGCGACCTGAAGCCCTCTGCGAAAAAAGCGCGGCATGAGGTGGGTGGTGGTTAGTGCGATCGTTCAGTCAGCGTGTTCAAGCAAAACGCGGCGGGACCGTAGCACGAGGGGCGCCGGGACTACCCACGAGTTTTTATTGGTGTTTTGCACGATGTGTCTGCCCCGCACAGTGAGCGCCGGCGTAACGCACGTCTCACCTTCGGGTTCCCTCCTAAAGCGCCCATGTGAGTCGATGCACCCCCCGTGGTCTCAACCCGGAGCGTGCGATGAGCGTATGGACACGGTGGCAAGCAGTGATCTGCGGTTCAGTATTCTTCTCGATCGGCGCCTGCGCGCTCGATCCGAGCGATGGCAACGATCGTGACGATGAGCTCACGGCAGCACTGAACGCGAGCCAGCCGCTCAGCGACGGCGCATGCACGGAGGCGACGATGACGTCGCCGACCGCCGGCTTCACCGGCTCGGTGGGCGGGACGATGGCCGTGTCGGCGACCGCGAGCTGCCCCGAGGGCTCCACGCCGGAGTTTCAGTACTGGGTCAAGCCGACCGGCGCGGCGAGCTGGACGATCCTGGGCCTGGGACCGTTCGTCTCGGGCGCGTGGACCTGGACGCCGCCCGCGGCTGGCGGCTGGGCGGTGACGGCGGTGACCCGCGCGGTCGGCGCGCCGGAGTCGTACCAGGCCCGCGCCGCGTCGTCGATCGGGACGATCACGCCCGAGAATCGCCCACCGGTCGCCAACGACGACGCGATCGCGACGCTGCAGGACCGCAGCGGCTCGGTCAACGTGCTCGCCAACGACAGCGATCCCGACGGCGACGGCCTGCTCGTCACCGCGGTCACCCAGGGCGCGCACGGCGCGGTCGTGGTCTCCAGCGGCGTGGCGACGTACACGCCCGCGCCGGGCTTCGTCGGCGACGACAGCTTCACGTACACGGTCGACGACGGCCGCGGCGCGACGGCGACCGCCGTCGTGATCGTCACCGTGAACGCGACGGACGCGGGGTGCGCGATCGCGATCACCGGCCCGACGACCGCGACGTACGGCGAGACGATCCACCTGATCGCGAGCGCGCAGTGCGGCATCGCCGCGCCGCAGATCCAGTGGATGCACCGGATCAACTCGGCCTACGAGATCGTCCAGCCGTTCGGCCTGTCGAGCACGCTCGACTACACCGTCGGCAGGGTCGGCACCAACCGGTTCTTCGCGATCGCGCGCACGCTCGGCGCCACGCCGACGCGCATGGCCTCGAACTTCGTCGCGGTCCAGGTCGCCGACAACGTGCCGATGTGCACGTCGGTCAAGATGACCTCGCCGGCCCCCGCGGCGGTGCTCACCGCCGGCGTCCCGGCGACGCTGTCCGCGACGGGGACCTGCCCCGCCGGCTCGGTGCCGGAGTACCAGTTCGCGGTCAAGCCGGTCGGCGCGTCGAACTGGACGCCGCTGCCGGGCGTCACCGCGGGCAGCAGCAGCTGGACGCCGCCGTCCGCCGGGCCGTGGGCGATCCGCGCCGTCATCCGGCCGGTCGGCGCGCACGTCAACTATCAGATCGGCTCGTCGGCGGTCATCGTCACCGTCGCGCCGTAGCCGAGCGGCTCTGGGTCCTCAGGGCCGCGGCGCCAGGAACGCGAGCATCGCCGCGTTGAAGCCGTCGGGGTCCTGCCACATCGCGAAGTGGCTGGTGTTGGCGAGCACGCTGAGCTTGCCGTTCGGGATCAGGTCCGCCATCTCCTTGATCTGATCGAGCTCGATCACCTCGTCGTGATCGCCGTCGACCATCAGCACCGGCGCCGCGATGCCGCGCAGCTGGTCCTTGGTGATGCCCGTCGGGTTGCGCCACAGCGGTAGCAGCGCGTCGATCAGCCCCTTGTACGTCGTCGGGTTGCCGCTGAGCTTGGCCAGGCGCTCGTAGTCGACCTTGCAGCGCGCCATGTACGCGTTGAACGTCGCGCTCGGCCGCGACCGCGACTTCGAGCCGCTGGCGTCGTAGTTGGACGCGACGACGATCAGGCGCTCGACGCGGCTGGCGAAGCCGATGCCCAGCTTGAGGGCGATCTCGCCGCCGTCGCTCCAGCCGACGAACGAGGCGCGCGGGATGGCGAGCTTGTCGAGCACGGCGATCACGTCGGTCGCCATCACGTCGTAGCTGATCGTCGTCTTGTCCTTGGTGCTGCGGCCCTGGCCGCGGCTGTCGATCGCGATGACCTGGAACGAGTCGATCAGCGCCGGGACCTGGAAGCCGAACTGCCCGGCGTGGCCGACACCGCCGTGCAGCAGCACGACGGGCGCGCCCTTGCCGTAGATGGCGTAGTAGATCTTCGCGCCGCCGACGTCGACGCTGCCCTCGGCGCTCGCCTTGGGCATCGCCGGGACGGCGGGCAGCGTCTGCCAGCGCGGCTTGCCCGGCGCCGCGCTCGCCGCGCTGCCGAGCGCCACGGCGACGACCAGCGCACACACGAGGCGCCGCATCACGGCGCGCCGCGCGCGTGACCCGCGAGCGCCTGCTGGATCACGGTCGCGACGTTCGCGCTCGCGTGGCCGCGGTCGTGGAGCTGCCGCTCGACGAACGCCGCGCCGGCGGCCCGGCGAGCGGGGGCGTTGTCGAGCAGCTCCTCGAGCCCGGCGCGGAGATCCGCGCTGGCCAGCGGGACCGCGGCACCGCGCTCGACGTACTCGAACGCGAAGCCGTGCCCGGGGATCTCGAGCACCCCGATCGGCACGCCGAACGCGAGCGCCTCGAGGCCGACCGTCGAGGTCAGCACGATCGCCGCCCGCGACGCCGCGATCGCGGCGAAGATCGGCGCCGCCGGCAGCACCTTGACCAGGTGGCCGATCGGGCTCGCCGCGGCGATCTGCGCGAACTCGGCCGGATCCTCGTGCAGGTGGTTCTTGACGATGATCGGGATGTTGCGCGCCAGGACCACCGGCGCGGCGGCCGCGAGGAAGCGCTCGAACAGCGCGAGCTTGAGCTGCTTGGTCCCGTAGCCCTGGATCTCGATCGGGTTGGACAGAAACGCGATCGGCGCGCTCTCGAGCCCGTGCTCGGCGAGCAACGCCTTGCCGCGCGCGCGCCAGCCGTCGAGATCGAGGTCGTCGAGCCGCGGCGCGCCGGTGACGCGGATCGTGCGCTCCGCGATGTGGCTCGCCACGAAGTAGTCGCGGCTGCCGTCGCCCCACGCGCACACCGCCGCGGTGACGAACGCGCCGTATTGCGGACCGGCGTAGCCGTTGGGGAGCGGGAACCGGATGCCTTCCTGCATCAGGACGCTGCGCACGCCGCGGCGGTGGAGATCGCCGAGGAGCTCGATATAGGGATAGACCGCATCGTTGGCGACCACGACCACGCGCGCGCCGCGCAGCAGCAGGCGCAGGCGCAGGCGCAGCACCTCCCACACCGCGCGCTTGGCCAGCCGTCCGCGCGACCATGGCTCCGCCGCGGTGAGCGCAGCGGCCGGGCGCGCGGCGGCGCCGTTGCGACGCCGCAGCCGCAGCGGGATCGCGCGGCGAATCGCAGCGACGTCGCGCGGGGTCTCGAGGCCTCTCAGCTCGGCCAGCGAGACCAGCGAGCACGTCACGCCGCGCCGCTCGAGCTCGCGGGCGACCGGTAACATCATCTCGAGGTGATGCCGCGGATTGGTGAACACGAACGCGACGCTAGCTGTGCTCACGTCGACCCCGCCACGAGCTCGGTGTAGAGCGCATCGACCTGCGCCAGGCGCACGACCGGCGACCGTACGTAGGTCGGCCGCAGCTTCGCGTAGCGAAACGACAGCCGCGACGGCTCGCCGGCCCAGCGCCGATCGATCCCGGTCAGGATCGTGCGATGCGCGCGGAACAACGGGACGTGCAGCCGCGCGATGTGCTCGACCAGGACCTCGGGCGCGCTCGCGTACAGCACGTCGGCGAACATCCGCACGTCGCGGCCGCGCCGCGCGGTGACCACGAAGCACCGGCGATCGCCATCGATGATCAGCGCCTGGCCGCAGCGGTAGGCCCGGTGATCGCGGGCGACGATCCGCTGGTCGTCGTCGAGCTCGGCGTCGATCTGGTCCGGGGCGGTCAGCACGCGCACGCCGCGCTTGAGCCGGCTCGCCCCGGCGGGCGGCGCGAACATGATCTTCTCGCTCGCGCAGTGCTCGAACTTGAAGAAGTCGAGGATCTTCGCGATCTCCGGCGACGCCGAGAAGCAGGTGAACGTGATGTCCTTGTGCTTGAACAGCAGGTTGAACATCTGCAGCGTGTGCTTGCGATGCGATCCGTCGACCGCGATGCTGGTCAGGTTGCAGAACCGGCGCAGCGCGCCTCCGACGTTCCGGTCGGCGTAGATCGCGCCGATGAAGCCGCGGATCTGCCCGGCGTCCTCGAGCACGACCCCGAGATCGGGGCGGTCCGGGAGCCAGCGGTACTCGAGGTAGCGCCGGTAGCGCTCCGGGCCGCCCTCGCCGCCCAGGCGCGCGGCGAGGAACTCGGACACCGGGGCGAGGTCGGTGGCGCGCGCGAGCCGGATCGCGGCCATCACCGGGCTCCGAGCGTCACCAGCGCCTGCTCGATCGCGCGGACGCTGGTCAGCTCGACCGCGAGCTCGGGCTCGAACGACACGGCGAACTCGGCCTCGAGCGCGACCACGAGGTGCAGGTGGTTCATCGAGTCCCAGCTCTCGATCGTGTCGCTGCTCGTGTGCTCGGTGATCGACGTCACCGGCACACCGAACGTGGCGGCGACGATCGAATGGATCTTGGTGGCTAGCTCGCTCATGATTCCTCGACAACCTCGAACAGTGGCGTCGCCGCCGGCGCCGTGCCGAGCTCGAGCCACCACCAGTGGGGCCGAGCGCCGAGCGGCGAGAACCCGGCGTCCTGGAAGAACGGCGCGGCCGGCGCGTTCTTCTTGCTCGGGATGAACTCGCCGAGGAGGACACTGGCACCCTGCTCGCGCGCCCGGCGGGCGACCGAGCGCAGCAGCGCGTGCTCGGCTTGACGACCGAGGATCCGGCAGCTCATGAGGAAGCTGTCGAGCCGGTAGCGGCTCGGCTCCTCGCGGACCGCGAGCGCGAGCGCGACGAGGCCGTTGTCGCCATAGCGATCCGACACCCGCATCCACAGGCCGATCGCGCCCTCGCTCGCCAGCAGCCGCGCGAGCTCGGGCTCCGAGTACCGGCGCGTGGTGACGTTGAACTGGTTGGTCTTGCCGAGCAGCTGGACCACCCGCGGCAGGGTCGCGGCGTCGATCTTGCCGATCACGGCCTTCATCTGCAGCGCGCGCAGAAACTCGTCCACCGAGGTCGCGGACTGCTCGAGATCGCGGCGCGCGACCTCGCTCTGATATTGCCCGGCGCGCTGGCGATCCTCGGCCGTGATCACGAGGTGATCGAAGGCACCGGAGTCGTCCAGCGCGTCGCTGTAGCGCAGCGGATCGGCGGGCACGTCGATCACGGTGACCTCGGGGAGCTGCGCGCGGACCCAGTCGCGCTCGACCGGGTTATCGTCGAAGAACGCGAGCGAGTCGACGCCGATGTTGAGGTCCGCGGCGATCGCGCGCAGGCTGCTCGCCTTGTCGTTCCAGTGCACCTGGAGCGCGGCGAACTGATCGCGTGCGAGCACCATGTCGCGGTGGCTCGCGAACAGCTCGTCGACATCGGCGAGGTTGTTCTTGCTCGCGATCGCGAGCAGCACGCCGCGATCGCGGTAGCCGCGCACCACGCGCTGGAACGCCTTGTACGCGCTGCCCGGGTGGTCCTCGCCGAGCGCGATGCCGGCCAGGCCGTCCTCGCCGAGCACGCCGCCCCACAGCGTGTTGTCGAGGTCGAGCACGAGGCACTTGCACGGCGTGCGGGTCAGCGCGCGGATCACGCGCGCCAGCTGCTTGCCGACCGCGAGCTGGGCGGCGCCCGACAGCGGCGTGCGCGCGAGCGCCTGGAGCTTGGCGTCGTACCACTGCCGCGTCCCGACCTCGGTCGCGAGCCGGGCGACGTCGAACATCACGACCCCGGACACCGCCGCGCAGGCCTCGGCGAGCCGGCGGTCGAGCTCGGCGAGCGCGAAGCTCTGGCCGGGCCCGAGCGCGGGATCGGCGAGCCCGGCGACCAGGCGGCGCAGCGGCGCCTGGTTCCACACCACGATCCGGGCGGCGGTCCGCTCGCGCACGCGCGCGCACAGCTGCGCGATCCGCTCGACGTACGCGTCGGTCGCGGTCGGCGGCGCCGCGAGGAAGCCGTCCGCGAGCTCGGGCGCGAGATCCTCGATCCGGGCCGCGATGACGATCACGCTCGGCGCGAAGCGGTGGAGCAGGCTCTCCGGATCGAGCACCTGCTGCTCGAGCTGACCGAACGGCCCGGTCGCGACCTCGGCGGCGATCCCGCGGCGCGCGGACTCGACCACGAGGTACGGCGTCACGAGGTCGAACGTGAAGCTCGCGAGCACGAAGATCCGCTCGGGCGTGAGGCCGTCGCCCGCGTAGCTCGCCAGCCGGCGCGCGGCGGCGAGGTACGCGGCGGGTTTGCCGTCGATCCCCGCGAGGATCTCGGTCAGCGTGGGTGGCAGCGCCTCGGTCATCGCTGGTTGGTGTCTGGTTTCGCGAACGCGTTCATCGGCTGGATCGCGAGCTCGCCGCGATCGCGCAGCCGCGCCGCTCGCTGGAGCACCGCCCCCAGCGTGCGGAACTGGCGATCCATGTCGTAATAGAAGTTAGACGGGTGAAACCACAGATGAAAGATCTGCGCCCGGCGGCGCGCGCGCTCGGTCCCGAGCCAGGCCTTCGCCACCGCGGACTGCGGCAGCACAGCGCGGCGGAGCCCGCGGCGCGCGAGCAGCAACATCGAGCTCGGCAGCTCGACCAGGTCACCGTGGTCGACCGGCGTCACCGTCGCCGGGGGCAACGGCAGGAGCTTGTCGGCGAGGTTCGCCAACCGGCCGGCCGTGGTGCCGAGCCGGTTGCGCGCGGTCATGTGCCAGCCGCGATCGACGCTGCGGAACACCTTGATCCCGACCTCGCGCAGCAGGTCGAGGTGCGCGACCTGGTTGCGCGGAAACACGAACGACGTGAACGCCAGGCCGTGCCGATCGTGGACTCGCTTGGCGGCCCACAGGTCGGCGCGCAACGCCTCGCGGTCGGTCTGTCCGAAGTACAGGTGCGCGTAGCTGTGCGAGCCGATCTCCTGCGCCGTCCGCGCCGCGCGGATCTGATCGATCAGATCCGGCGCGTACCACAGCTCGTCGCTGCGCGGGCGGCTCGGGTCGCGCTCGAGCAGGCGCGCGACGATCGCCCAGGTCGTGGACACCTGGTGGTCGTCGAACAGCGCAAGCAACCGACGCACGACCTCGCGCTCGTGCGCGGCGCACCGCGCGTCGTTGTCCGCCGTCGGCTTGTCCCAGGTGCCCCATGCAAGCTCGAGATCGATCGAGATGCAGAGGGTCCCCAAGCTCATCGCCCAAAGGGCTACCATACGGTCGCCAGCGTGTCAGCACCCCCGGCGAGACCCGATCCCGTCCTGCATCGCACGTTCACGCTGGACGATCAGCGCGCCTTCGCCCGCCTGTCGGGCGACTGGAACCCGCTGCACGTCGACCCGGTCGCGGCGCGCCGCACGATGTTCGAAGGCCCGGTCGTGCACGGCATCCATCTCCTGCTGTGGGCGCTCGACGCGTGGCTGCCCGGGGCCGTCGATGGAACCGCGCCCCCATCCGCGGGCGCTGCCGGCCCGGGGCATGCCCGGGCCGTCGAGCTGACCCGGCTCAAGGTCGCGTTCCGCAAGCCCGCGCTGGTCGGAGCCGAGGTCGCGCTGGCGTTCGCCGCCACCGCCGCGGAGGAGGTGACGCTGACCGCGCGCTCGCACGGTCAGCACGTGCTCGAAGCCACGGTTGCCTGGCGCGCGGCGCCGCCGAGCACCGCCGCGCCGGCCGAGCACAGCTGGCCACCCGCGCCGCCGGTGGTGGTCGACCGCGCGGCGATCGCCGCGCAGAACGGCGCGCTCGCCCTCGCGCTCGATCGCGCGCTGGCGGACGCGCTGCTGCCCCGCGCGACGCGCTACCTCGGTGGCGCCGCGGTCGCCGAGCTGCTCGCGATGACCCGGCTGGTCGGCATGGAGTGCCCCGGGCTGCACTCGGTGTTCGCTGGGCTCACGCTCGAGCGCCGCGAGGCCGCCGCGCCGGAGGTCGAGTACGCGGTGTCGCTCGCCAACCTCAAGTACTCGATGGTCCACCTCGCGGTGCGCGGGCCGACGCTCGCCGGCACGCTCGCGACGTTCTACCGTCCCGTGCCGTTCACGCCACCAGCGCCCGACGAGATCCGGCGCGCGCTCGGCGCGCTCGACCTCACCGGCCAGCGCGCGCTGGTGATCGGCGGCTCGCGCGGGCTCGGCGAGATGTTCGCCCGCTGCGTCGCGCTCGCGGGCGGCCAGGTGCTGCTGACCTACCATCGCGGCGCCGCGGATGCCGAGCGCGTCGTCGCCGGGTGCGAGGGCCGGGCGCGCGCTGCGGCGCTCGATGTCACGCAGCCGGCCACGCTGGCCGGCGCGCTGCGCACCACCTGGCATCACCCGCAGCCGCCGACCCACCTCTACTACCTCGCCACGCCGCGGATCCCGGGCGTCGGCCGCTACCACCGCACCGAGCTCGACACCATGCTCGCGTACTACGTCGAAGGCCTGGTGGCCGCGGTCGAGGCCGCGGTCGCGCTCGGCGGCCCGCTCGTGGTGTGGGTCCCGTCGACGGTGTTCCTCAGCGAGGGCGGCGGCAACGCGGCGTACTGCATGGCCAAGGCGGCGATGGAGGAGCTGTGCCGGCGGCTGCCGCAGATGTTGCCAGTGCAGGTCCGGTGCCCGCGCCTGCCTCGGATCGCGACCGATCAGAACGCCAGCCTGATCCAGGTCGAGGTCGCGCCGCCGCTCGACATCGTGGTCGGCGAGCTCGGCGCGCTCGCCCAGCTCACCGGGTGAGCCGCGCCCGATCGAGCGCGGTGCGGCGCCTCACGACACCGTGCGGCCGATCTGGCGATCGATCTCCTTGCAGATCGTATCGCCGAGCCGGATCACGTAGTCGACCTCGGCAAACGGGGTCGGCTCTTCGCCCTGGCCTTGCAGGTTCTTACCCAGCGCCTGGATGATCTTCACGTGTGGCGACTGCTTCTGCAGCCGCGCCAGGCCATAGCCCACGCGATCCGGCGCCGCGCGAAGCAGCGTCTGCCCCGCCTCGAGGATCGCGGTGCCGAACGCGCGCTTGAGCTTCGCGTCGGTCTGGGTCGAGATGTCGGCGAAGTCTCCCAGCATGTCGACCGTGATCCGGCCCTTGGTCCCCTGCAGCGTGATCGTCCGGCGGTTCTGCTCGCAGTTCGCCGAGAACTCGAACGTCCCGATGCAGCGGTCGCCGGTGAGCACCACCAGCACCTCATCGGCCGGCGCCCCGGACGGTCCGTGCGGCGTCTTGACCGCGGTCACGCTCGACAGCTTGAGCGGCCCGGCCAGCCAGTGCGTCAGGTAGAGCTCGTGCGGCAGGGTCTCGAACCAGCGCCCGCCCGGCAGCTTGTGCGACCAGTGGTTGTCGCCCACCAGCATCCGGTCCGCCGAGGGATGGGTCAGGAACTCGCGATGGATCCGGATCACCTCGCCGATCCGGCCAGCCTCGACCCACGCCTTTGCGGTCTGCAGGCTGCGCACGAACTTGGTGTTGTGAATCACCGCGAGCTTGGTCTTGGTCTTGGCGATCTGCGCCGACAGCCGGTCCCAGTCCTCCAGCTTGGTGACCACCGGCTTCTCCATCACGATGTGCCGTCCGCTCTTGATCGCCTGCTCGGCGATCGCGGCGTGGCTCGCCGGCGGCGTGCAGACGTCGACCACGTCACACTCGGCGATCAGCTGCTCGAGCTTGTCGTACGTGTTGGGGACGCCGAACTCCTTCGCGCGCTTCTGCGCCTGCTCGGTGTTGGTGTCGATCACGCCGCGGACGGTGAACCCGGGCGTGCGCTTCCACGCCTTGATGTGCGCGGCCGAGATGACGCCGCAGCCGACGATACCTACGTTCATGGAGAAATCTGACCTTCTTCCGTCTCGCGACGGCTGTGAGGAATCGCCCGGGATGGGCACGGCGGTCGTGCACCGCAGGGCTCGTCGCTGCCCACCCGAGGCTCGTGTTCGCCGTGACAGCGTCGCATGGCTCCATGCTTAGCTCGGATCGCGCGCGCTGGGCATGAGGAACACGAACCCGACAGACGCGACGACATCGGCTCACGCCTTGTAGCTGGCCCGCCGGCGCTCGGCCAGCCGAGATCGCCGCGTCCGCGTGCCTAGTCCGGAACCAGCTGCAGGGTGATCGCGAAGCTCGCCTCGGTGGCTTCGCCGTCTTTGTCCTTGGGGATCGGGAAGCGCCAGCCGGTCATGAGGTTGCCGATGCAGTCGTCGACCTCGTTGGCGAAGCCCTTCGCCGCGCCCTTCACGGTGCGGCCGGTCTCGTTGATCGTCAGCGACAACGTGACCTTGCCGCGCGCGCTGGCATCCTTCTTTAGGTATTCCTTGTAGCAGCGCTTGAGGCCGGCCATGTACGCCGACTGGATCTTGGAGAGCACGATGTCCGGGGTCAGCGTCGACTCGTCGAAGGACTGCTTGTCGGCCACCGAGATGCGGCCGGTCGGGCCCTGCTCGGTGGTCTTGCCGCCGCCGGCGCTCTGCGTGCCCCCCGGGCCGTTGATCGCCGGGCCATGGCCGGTGCCGACGCGCGCGTCGCCGTCGCCGCGCGAGCCGCGACCGGCGCCGCCGCCGACCTTGACGGCCTGGCCGCCTTCGCGGACCTCGTTGATCTGCGCGCCGAGCTCGGCGCCCGGGCGCCGCTTGCTCATGTCGCCTTCGCTGGTGCCGTTGATGCCCTCGCCGGTGAGGAGATCGGCGAACTTGGCCGCCTCCTGCTCCTGCAGCGCGACCTGATCGGCCTTGCTGCGGCCGCCGTCGTCGCCCTTCTCGGGCGTCTTGGGCCGGTCGGGTGCCTTGTCGGGCTTCTTGTCGGGCGCCGCGGAGCCCGCCGCCGAGCCGGTCTGCTGCGCCGGATCGGGCTTGGGCTGGGTCAGGTCGACGGTGTACGTGTCCTGCTTGAACGTCAGGTTGTACGCGCGCTCGGCGATGCCGTTGTCGGTCTCGACGTCGGTGAACAGCGCGATGATGACGATCGCGAAGTGCACGATGATCGACGCGCCCATGATCACCGACAGCCGGGGATCGAAGCGATCGGCGAAGGTGCCGCGCACCGAGGCCGGCAGCATCGGCTTGGGCTGGCGCGGCGGCTCGGTGACGAACTGGAACAGGATCGTCAGGTCGCCGAACGACAGCTTGCCGCGCGCGTTCTCGGTGAGGCCGACCTGGTAGTAGTCGCCGTGGTTGTGGGCGCCGCGCGCCTTGAGCTGCTCGAGGGTGTTGACCTGGCCGCCGGTGTCGCTGAGCCGGCCGTCCATCTTGGGCAGGAAGCGCAGCGAGTAGCGGCTCTCGTCGAGCGCGAACAGCGTGAACTCGAGCGGCAGGCCCTCGATCGGGATCGAGAACGTATTGCGCATCGACTGGCCGATCGTGACCGGCGTGCGCTCGCGGATCAGCCGCTCCTCGACGATCTTGCCGCCGAGCAGGACGCCGATGCGCAGGATGCGGCCGCGCGGGCCGTTGCTGGGCGGCGGAACCTGGTTGCCCCGTGAGCCGGCGGTCGCCATCAGAACGGCGCCTTTTTTACCGTCGCGAGGATGAGCGGCATGAAGTCCTGCTTCAGGCTCTCCCACTCGTAGTCGATGTTCTTGGCGGTGAGCACGTAGACGACACTGGGCCGCGGGACCTTGCCGCACACCGAGACCACGGTGTCGATCACGGTCACCGGCTTGCCGTTGACGTACTCGATGTGAAACTTGCCCTGCTTCTTCTCGCCTTGCTCGGCGCTGTCATCGGGGCAGCCTTCCGCGCGGGCGAGGGTCGGCCGGACGGCGACCGCGACGGCGGCCGCGAACAGGGTGAGGGCGAGCTTCTTCATACGTCTCCGGAGAGGTTACCGGCGCTTGGCCGGGGCCGCGGCAGGGACAGGGGCGGACGAGCCTTTGGACTTCTTCTGCTGCTTCTCGGCGCGCTTGATCGCCTTGGTCACGTCCTTCATGCGGTCGTCGTAGAGCTTCATGTCGACGTTGGGCATGTTCTTGTACTGATCGAAGTAGCCCTTCGACGTGTTGAGCCGGAGCAGCGTGTCGGACAGCCCGGGGAACGGATCGTTGTCGAGGTAGAGCAGGCCCAGGTTGTAATAGGCGGGGCCGTAGCCGCTGTTGGCCTGCAGCGCGCGCTTGTACGCCGCCTCGGCGCGCCGGACGTTGTCGTCGTGATCCGGCGAGCCCGACGGATAGTCGGCGGCGTGGCCGCGGTACGCCGAGCCCAGCGAGGTCAGCGTGACGACGTCGGTGCGGCCGAACTGGTTGACCAGGCGCTCGAACGTCGCGAGCGACTCGGCGTACTGGCTGTTCTGCAGCTGGTGGACGCCGAGGTTGACCAGCGCGCTGGCGTGGTTGGGATCGAGCTCGACGGCCTTCTTGAACGACAGCACCGCCTGGTCGGGCCGGTTGGTGTGGTCGTAGACCAGGCCGTAGACGTAGTAGACGCTGGCGTTCTGCTTGGCGGCCTCGCGCTTGAACAGATCGTCGAGCACGAGCTCGGCGGTGTCGTAGAGCCGCTTGTGGTAGTAGGCGAACGCGACCATCGCCGCGGCGTCGACGTTGGCGGCGTCGACCTGGAGCGCCAGCCGGGCCTCGCGCAGCGCCGTCTCGGGATCGGGCGTCGCGCTGGACAGCGCCGCCTTGGCGACCTGCAGGTGCTGATCGACCTGGGTCTTGGCCTGCGCCGGATCCGGATCGAAGTTGGGCAGCGTGACCGGCGGGCCCTCGTCCGTCGAGGTGCCGGTGCTG
>Ga0307513_10008611_pt1 | contig 13015 bp, 17 predicted proteins | sample 15_EM_MG_FD_202174 | JGI IMG/M metagenome (GOLD analysis project Ga0307513, IMG submission 202174) | Populus trichocarpa ectomycorrhiza microbial communities from riparian zone in the Pacific Northwest, United States - 15_EM | ecosystem: Host-associated > Plants > Roots > Unclassified | place...
TAATGTCACCCGCTCGTAACGGGGGAGACCTGAAATCTCGGATCTATCGCCTTCGGAAGCGTCTCAGAGCCCTTAACCTCAAGGAGGTCGTTCATCCCTCAACCACAACTGCGACTCTTCCCACGAAAGAGACCTACGATCGTCTATCGACGGACCTGTCCGGTATCACTCAGGAAACTAAGGCACTCCCTCCTCCGGTCCCCGGCACCGCGACAGAGCTCGAGCTACGGTCCCTACGCACGGAACTTTCGGCTTCCTCCGAACTACTTCAAAGCGTACTCCTTCTCTCTGAACTTGCTCACGCAATCTTGACGTGTGACGCCGGACTCAGTGACCTTTTGGAACATCTTGACAGTTTCCCATCTCCGCCTATTGCTGCCCTTGCTTCGACCCATGTTTCCGATCCCACTCTCCCTCCGGAGGAACAATTTCAAGCCCGCGTGGACTTTACGAAGAAATTGGTCGAGGACGTGGAGGCAAAGACGGTGCACGTCGTCCAGGATAGTCGTGCCAGCACCGAAAAGGAGCGCATTCTACAAGCGTGGGGTGAACTAGAGGCTATGTCCGAAGATATCCTCAATGGCGTCAGGTCGAGGCCCTCGAGCACCATCAGCTCCGGTCGAAATAGCAGGGCGTCTTTGGATTCTGTCCGTACCAGTTCCTCTACCAGCAAGAAGAGCAGTTCGTATGCCCAGTTGTCCCGCGGCAGGGACTCTGGGGGATTCCTGGCTCCTCCTATACCTGGAGGTAGGCGAGTAGCAAAGACTCCCGAACCTCGCAACCGAGCAAGCAGCAGGAACTCGATCTCTTCAATTCGTTCGGTATCAGGTCCCACAGACTCCAGATTGTACAAACCTACGTTTGCCTCGCGCCAGCGGACAACTAGCATTACATCCAATATCGGTGTCAGCCCGCTCTCCAAGTCTACAGCGTCTCCTCGGCCTCGATGGAGGGGTGGAACGGTCGACAGCCCTACCCCAAGCGAGTCGCCTTCGCTCTCACGCTCTCACCTTGGCAATTCTACCGTAGCCCGTCCTAGCTGGGCTCGTGCTCCTCGGCAATCGCTCACACACAACCGTCCAACAACCCCACGCAAGAACAGAGGAAGAGAACCCAGGAAACCTTACGTCGCGAACCCCACGAACAAGCTCGATGTTGCAGTTGGGGCAGTGGTGAACAAGCTCCCCGTCAATGTAAATATCAACATTGAAGCAGTGGCCGATACTTGGAAAGACAAGAGCGGAAAATACTGGATCGGCGACCAAGACCCGAAACTGTGTTTTTGTCGTATTCTCCGTTCTCAGACCGTTATGGTACGGGTCGGTGGAGGCTGGCAGGAGTTGTCAAAGTGAGTCTCCGCTACTCTTCAAACCGACTCTGTTTAATGGCCGCCCGCCCGTACAGGTTCATCGGCAGCCACTTCGCTGACGTGTTCCGCGTCCTTCCTGATTCACCTGGGTTCGGTTCCAAAGAGGAGAGGTGGATTAGTGCAGCGAGTCTTCGTGGACCTGAAGACTCAGACACCGGTACTCCATCGGTTCTCAAGACTCCTGAACGGACCCCGGGGCTACCTTCTTTCGCACTCTCCACACCCAGTGGACGGAGTCCGCAATCGATTCGATCGACTCCTTCCCACAGCGGCTCTCCAGGGCTCATGCCCCTGCAGTTTATGCGTCGGGCTGATTATGATCCCTTCGCTCGACCAGATACACCATCAAAATCACCCTCTAGTCGGCCAAGAGGCCCCACAGTCCCTACCCCGCGCCAGGCTTGGCGGCCATAGAAATCGAATCATTTACCTGCAAGGACATTCATGTGGCCATAGTTATCCCTCTTCTGTATCTTTTTGACGGTCTCCCGCTTACAAGTGATATGTATTCTACGCAACTACGGAACTTGACGACAACACTAGGATGACATCTACACTAGTACTTTTAATCTTTTCGGCCTTCCCACTGATAATTATATTTGGTATCTGTTCACGGCTTTGCGAGATCGACTTGAGTGCCTCGATCGTCGCTGTGCATTCTTCCCCAGGCCCACCACCATTGGAAACCGCGGATCCTCCCACTTCGCTCCTCCACCACATCGACGTGGTAAGCTCGTGATGATATGGACATAGAACTCAGATGCAATCAACAGCCGTGTCGTAAAACGGTCACGGACAAGGCAGTAGTGGTTAGTCCTTGAGTTCATCAGCCTACAGACCCAGCCGAACCATTCCGTTTTTAGACTACATGTACGCGCATACCATAATACCATACAGACACCAGACTACTCACGCATTCGGAATCGTGTAGGCTCGCATATATTCTGCAGTACGATCCCCAAGCACAACTCGGACGATCGGGAAACTGACGTGCCCCTCCAGTTGATTGCGCAAACGCGTTATTCAGCGCTGCGCGGCTGTGTCCTGGTAAGTCTCTGTGACCGACATGCTACAGTACCTCACTGATTGCCGTAGCTTGCGAAACATCACTGACTGAACCGTCAGTCCCATTGCCCTTCTTGGTTTCGTTCGTTCACAGGGTACTTTAGCGACGATGTCGTTGTATGCTCGCTGAACCCCACGAACGATTATAAAACCGTGAGTTGGTAATCTCTGGTTCTCTAACGTACAGTTCCTAAGGAGAGTTTCACAGTCAGTTCTTTCTGGCTTATCGCCATCCCTGATTCTGGAAATATGTGGCCGGTATGGTCATTGATGGATGTACCTATTTCTCATCCTGCTGATACTATGCCCAGCGCTCTATCGTTTTGGCAGTATCAAATTCATCAAGAAAACTCATACCAGCAATCAGTGCTCAAGTATACGAACGAAAAGAACGCGCAGCTACAAAAACAACTTGATAACGTGATCAGGGAAGGTCAGTGAGGTTGATCCCCGTCCGGCATGATCTCTCCTCACGCCCGATAAAGCCAATGGGGAACTCAACCTATTGAACAACAAGCTTCAAGGTTTGACGCAGGAGTGTGCGAGTTGGACGGGAACTGATCGTGTGTCATAGCACTTGAGAGGGACGTCGAACTCGAGAAACGCAAGAACAGAGACCTCCAAGAAGCTTCTAGGGAACGAGATAAAGAATACCAAAAGCTCAAAGTATGTTTCTTCTCCTTACTTCCCCCTTCTTACCAACCCCAATTCGCCGTTTATTAGACCCAGTACGATCGAATGAAACGGAAAGCCCTCCTCGGCGCAAACAGTTTTAATCAAGAACCCCCTCTTGAACTTAATCCACCAAATTCCAACCTACAGACAGGACCGCTTAACACCGAAAATATAGAGAACAGGTCCAGGGGCTTCACCACGGTTGGTGGCGGGGCCGGGAACCTGAGTTCCGTTGTGGGTGATATGGAAGCCAATAAAGTACGACTTCCATCGTCTTCCGCCATCGACCATTTTTGTATTTACCTTACGTTTGCAGATGCAACGCACCCCACTAGTCGGCCGAATAAATAACAGTGTCAACGTTGGGATGCAACCTGTCTCAGCTTGGGCACCTCGCCTCAACCCAACCCACAACCCCAACAACCATCCCCACTCCCATAATCACGTCAGTAACAACCGACAGCAATTCCCAGTCCCCCGTCGCGTAGACCCGCCACGAACCAACTCGATATCTGATGGGTCCGACAACGGAGTGGGTTCCCATCCCCGGCATTCGAGGCATTCGGCGATCGCTTCACACAATAGTTGGCCAAACAGCGGTGCCAATATTCCCAACAGAGGTGAATGCCATTTTCTCGCGGAGAACCTCAGATAACTCATCTCTCCTAGCCAAACCATCGGGGAGATTCAGGCCCCCGGCACAGTACAGCGTTGATCGGCGATGACGATAAATGATGGGTACCGGTGATCACAGCGAGTGGATAAGTAATACAAATCTGCGTTCAACATTCGCGATGCAGTCGATAGTCGATATTCGATCATAGATATTATGAAGGCGAAAGTGGAGGAAAGTGGGGTGGAAGAGATATGATGCCCCACTGAAGCAGCGGCTGCGGCGAAGGACCTTATCTCCCACCGGTCACCGCTAGTGTCCTCGGATTTCGTGCGGACTAGACGAGACGTCGTTTTAACGATCACTTGCGGCCATAAAATGAACACTGGGTGTACCCTCAGTCATGTGGATGATTCCCTCAACTGGTTGTTTCCCACCTGAGTCCATGACACGGCACATAGGAAGGCGAATATCTGCGGTTGAAGTATTAAAGGGATGTTCTGGTTCTGTACAACGACATAAACGCCGAGGAATGGCCTGGAAATCCCCATAAGCTAGCAGAGAACAAGTCAATCCTCCGCTCACACGGATAAGGAATGGGGAATTGGGTTTACCGCATCCACACCAACCAGTCGGAGAGACCGTCTGTAGATTTTGAACGGAAACTCTTCCAGATCTGAGGTATAGTTTGTGTGATTCAAAATATGGTGCCTGCCAGAAGCCGGCAGGGGGTTACAAAAAACGGAGTCATGAAACCGAGATGTTTGCAGACCTATGGTCCCCACAATGTTTTCCGTGATCCTGTTAGCGACCATTTGTAGAACCGGTGACAGGGTTAGGTTGGGGGTAAAGTTCCTTGGTGGTTGGAGAGGAAAGACTAGTCTCCTCAAGCAGACCACGTAATATCACTGACGATCACCGATGAGGGATGTAGTTTCATAGTGGAGGAAAGACAATTCCGGGTCGTCCCCGGAATTTCTCCCGGGCGGGGACCTCCGATAACTCCGATGGGCACGGTTAACCGCCTTGAATCTTTCGGGTTCAGTATCTGCTACACCACGCGGAACAGCGATGATTTACAGCATCAAGCTCGATGCCTGAGCGTGTACTTACGTGTAGAGAATATCCACCAAGCCAGTAGCCTCGGACCCGAACACATCAACCCCTCCTTTCGTTCGGTCGTCATCATGAAGCACCTTGCTGGGACCGTCGTCGTCCCCTCGTCTGACCCAGTTCATCGCCTCTAGAAACGACCAGGAGGAAAGCCTGCATCGTCGGTGGTCGATAAAGTTCTCCGTCCCCCGATTTTCAGTCCAACGTGACGATCAGAATGCAAAGGCAGCCGCTATGTACTGTTTTATCGCTGGACCGAGTTATTTCGTGACCACCGATCTGGTCCCGTGGGTCTCGTGGGAGGCTCGTAACAAGACGTGGGTTTTAGGCCTTTGGGACTAGGCTACAGATTATGATCACCCTGGCCAGTCTCGAGGAGGGGATCGAGACAATGCGGATCCACTATTCGATCCGGTCGCGGTTTCAACGCCTCAGATAATCAGGATCTGAGTACTCGTGGGCGGAATCCACCCCACCAGTCGAGACTTGACCGGTGACCAGGCAACGGATTCTGCATCTGCGCAGACGTCGCCTTCGCCGGCCGACCACTGGGTTGCATGTAGACATTGTGGTGGTAGTGCACGCGAGCTGGTTGAACGGTCTCCTGCAAACTCAGGCGCGACGCCCACCTCGGTGTCTGTATGAATTCTCAAAGTAGAGGATAGGGTCGTCATAAGTTACCCATAGACCGCGCAGGGATCACGACCATTGCCTGGGGTTCAAAACAATACAATTCACGGTGAATGGTACCCGGTATGGATTTACAAAATATTCTTCCTGGACCACGGAAGGTCTCTCGGTGACCAAATAGGCGGCGAAATAAATAGTACAGCGATCATACGGTGATAGTACTCCTCAGAGCATCGGAGATGCGGGAATCCCCAGGGAGGGGTTAACCTCGGACCTTGGAGCGAACCGAATTCGCGAGGGCTTCGAAATGGGTGTAGTATTCGTAAGGGTCCATTCAATCTTCGAGGTGTCTGCCGCACTCTTCAGAGAAAGCATCAATCGGTTAGTCATTGTGGGGAAGAACCTGGAGCAGAATTGCTCTCGTGAGGATCTTCGAAGGGTGTCCACTGGAAAAATCAGTACGCACACGACGACCCCGCTACGTATCAACGTTACACAAGGAATAATAATGAGCGCATGCTTATTGATGGGTGTCACACCTGTCACTTACCCTGCCGGCAAGAGCTGAAGATTTGGCTAGGGGAATTTCAGCATCGCTCTCATCACAAGCGGTGGAGATGCTCACCCTCTCCAATAGCAGCGTCATCACAAGCACAAGGTGGGACGCAAAGATAACAAAGAAGTATAGCGTTGTGTCTTGGACAATCTTCCGAAGAATGCGTGGCATCTCGCCATTGAACTTCGACCTTGCCGCGAGAACAACGATCGCCAGAAACACCAAACTGTCTGTTGTCATGTTAATGAGTTGAGATGGAGTACCTCGGAAAAAAAGACGTGAACCATAAAAGAGCGAGATGGCTATGTAGGCAACTTCCACCTTCCAATGTCTGGTGAACACACACAGATGGTATCCCTGGAGGTGGATAGGGGAGAGTCGTTGCGCTTGATTTCCAACAGTTGAGGGCCAACAACATCAGTGATCACTGCCCAGAGGACAAAGTCCACACGGACATACGTCATACCTGGAGCTTTCGCGGTCAATACCACCTGGTATATCCCCAAAGCAAGCTGGGGGATCATGATGCACACGAAGACACCCGTGATGATCACGTTCTTTATCGTGAGGGCGTATATCCTGTAACCCCACGAGAGCAAAGGGGGTCAGATGAGGGTCAACGCATGTCTATTTCATACCTCGCAGTCATGGTAATCTGAGCAATCAGCGTGCACCAAACGAAGAAAATAATCTGCAGAAACGCGGTCTTGCTGCACCTGTCGGTATCGGATAAATCCGATATTGGGACAGTCATTGGGGACTGAACGTATAGTGATCGCTAATCTGGCGTTTAGACCCACATCTACAATGGGACGGAAACTTGTTAGATGCATCGGCGAGTGGCCAGAGAGACACTAGAGCTCTAACCTCATAGGTGTATGCCCACGATTCGTTTGCTGTGATGGAATGGCTTGAGTGAATAGGCTTTGAACGCCATCCGGAGCACACACCAACGGTGAGCCATATCGCATACAGCAGCGGCAGATACCTATTCTGTGCGGGGGTGAGTCTGGAGGTCTGCCAAACTCGGGACGGACCGCAATGCGTACCAGAATAAATACCACGAAGACTTGACGTGGCTCAATTACTGTGAACGGAGCGTTCGGAACGCAGATAACGTACCCCACGACTTCCTCCCTTTCCACGCATACCGCACCTAGACGAGGTCAACAGGGATACTCCTCGTGCGAATATAATGCGAACCTCATCCGGTAGTGTGAGAAAATAGTCGTGGTACAGGATGGTCATAACCGCCATCCAATAGAGCTATGAATCCGGATTGTATCGAGGCTAAGACTCCGACACAAGCTCAGAAACACAGCTTACCTTGATAGAAGTGCTGATCGCAATTTGGTCAGAGAATGGGTCCGTGAAATAGATACAAAAGAGACGTACATATCACGTCCAGCCTGAATAAGTTCATCCACCGAGGAGGACATGGGGGTTCTGGGAAACTAGTGGGGACTAAACGCAGGCTAGGAAGGAGGGGTCACAAACTGGAACTTGCCATCGGATTGCAGCTTATGTATCGCATCGTACAACGGAGCAGCATCTAACTAAAGAAGATCAGCGCTCGGTACTGGAATCAAATGTTGGGGGATCTTGATCAAGAGACGGGCGATGAACTCGGAATTCAACATTTCAACTGATCCTGCGAGATTTCCAACATTCTAGACCCTGAAGAGCCTCCAATGGAGGATTAGTCCATCATCCCACTGAACTACTCCCTGCAGCGTCTTCGTCAATCTAAACCATACACGCTCCTGCCATCAGAAAATGTGGAGGGTACTTAACGGTGCGCCCCGACGGTCGCGGTCAGGATTCTGTGGGAGCCCATCGCGGGGCCCTGGCTTCGACGGTGGCATGACCCCAATTTTCCTGGCTGGGCCGTTGGTGCAGTCATCCTGGAGGGGACCGGGGAAGGCGAAAACCATGACAGGGTAGCCAAAATACCCACCCGATCACTGCCACCTACTGTTTCACCACGTCTCCCTCTGGCGGAAAACTCTCGTTGTTCAACCTACATGTTCTTCCATCAGGGGGTGCCGGGTGAATGGCGATCGGGCTGCTGCGAGAACTTGATGGCGAATTTTTTTGGGAGGCACACCACGACGAATATTGGGAGATGAGATCTTGAGAGGTTGAATGATTCGGGCCGTGAGTGTGGTCCGCCGTCCTGAGGTGATCTTGGTCTTGACTTCGTGGCACACACAGCAGCGGTATCCCGAATTGAAAGTAACTTGAATATCGACAAGCTGGTCGCGGCCTGGTGTTCCCGTTTGGACAAAATCGAGATGACTAAATTGGTTGTCGCATTCGGATTGGAATATTGATTTGGGCCGGCGCCTGCTAACGGTGGACCAAAGCCGGCTTAGGGCAGATGGTGCGACACTCTGAGAGCACTGAGGGCTGCGGTCGGCAAGAACCTTGCTTGCGCAAAGCTAGGGCTCATGTAAACAATTCCCTCTTCTACGGTGTAAGCGTATGTACAGACCAAATATTTGACTCGAGACCCATTTTCCTCCACAAGAGCTTTGCCGTATCATCCAACCTCTCAAGATCTCGTCTCTAGATATTCGTCACGGCATGCCTCCCAAAAGAATCACCACCAAGTTCTCGCAGCCTGATCGCCATTCACCCGGCGTTCCTTAATGGAAGAACATGTAGGTTGAACAACGAGAGTTTGCCGCCGAAGGGAGACGTGGTGAAACAGTAGATGGCAGTGATCGGCGGATAGTGAAGCTATCCTGTTATGGTTTTCGCCTTCGGGCCCGGGCCAATCCAGGATGTCCCACACCAATAGCCCGGCCAGGAAAATTGAGGACACTTCACCGTCAAAGCCAACCTCAGGCCTCCATAATCGGGATCCGAGTACTCGTGGGCGGAATCCACCCCACCAGTCGAGACTTGACCAGGCAACGGATTCTGCATATGCGCAGACGGCGCTTTCCCCGGTCGACGATTGGGCTGCACGTGGACATCGTGGTGGTGGTGCATGCGAGCTGGTTGGGCGGTCTCCTGTAAACTCAGGCGCGACGCCTACCTCGATATCTGTATGAATTCTCAAAGTAGAGGATAGGGTCGTCATAAGTTACCCATAGACCGCGCAGGGATCACGACCATTGCCTGGGGCTCAAAACAATACAGTTCACGGTGAATGGTATCCGGGATGGATTTACAAAATATTATTCCTGGACCACGGAAAATCTCTCAGTGACCCAATGAGCGACGAAATAAATAGTACAGCGATCGTATGGTGATAGTACCCTCAGAGCATCGGAGATGCGGGAGTTCCCAGGGAGGCGTTAACCTCGGTCCGCAACTCGATGTCTCGGTTGGACTTTGGAGCAAACTGCATTCGCGAGGGTTTCGAAGTGAACGTAGTATCCGTAAGGGTCCATTCAACCTTCGGGGTGTCTGCCGCTCTCTTCAAGGAAAGTATCAGTCGGCTAATCATTGTGGGGAGGAACCTGTGAGTAGAATCGCTCTCGTGAGGGTCTCCGAAGGGTATCCACTGAGAAAAACCAGTACGCACACGATGACTCCGCTACATATCAACGTTACACAAGCGTAGTGAGCGCATATACATTGGTGGGTGTCACACTTGCCGCTTACCTCGCCGGCAAGAGCTGAAGGTTCTGCTAGGGGGATTTCAGCGCCGTTCTCACCACAAACGATGGAGATGCTCACCCTCTCCAATAGCAGCGTCATCACAAGCACAAAGTGGGACGTAAAGATAACAAAGAAGTATAGTGTTGCGTCTTGAACAATTTTCTGAAGAATGCGTGACATCTCGCCTTTGAACTTCGATCTGACCGCGAGAACAGCAATCACCAGAAACGCCAAACTGTCTGTTATCATGTTGATGAGTGAGTTGAAATGGAGTACCTCGGAAAAAGAGTGAACCATAAAAGAGCGAGATGGTCGTGTAGGCAACTTCCACCTTCCGATTTCTGGTGAAGATGCACAGATGGTAGCCCTGGAGGTGGATAGGAGGGAGTTGTTCTGCTTGATTTCCAACAGTTGAGGACCAATAACATCAGTGATCGCCGCACAGAGGAAGGCGTCGTACCTGGAGCTTTCGTGATCAATACCACCTGGTATATCCCCAAAGCAAGCTGGGGGATCGTGATGCACACGAAGACACCTGTGACGATCACGTTCTTCATCGTGAGGGCGTACATCCTGTAAACCCCACGAGAGCAAAGGGGGTCAGATGAGGACCAACTCATCTCTATTTCATACCTTGCAGTCAAGATGGTCTGAGCAATCAGTGTGTACCAAACGAAGAAAAGAATCTCCATGAACGCAGTCTTGTTGCAGCTGTCGGTATCGAGCGGATTCGACAACAGGACGGTCATTTGGGACGTTGTGGGGATAGGTGTGAGTGTCTAGTAATCATTAATCTGGCATTTGGACCCACATCTACAATGGGACGAAAATCTGTCAAATACATCGACCGGTGGCCGGAGACACCGGAACCCTTACCTCATAGGTGTACGCCCACAACTCGCCCGCTGTGATGGAATGTATCGAGTGAGTTGGTCTTGACATCATCTGGAGCACGTACACATGGTGAGCCATATCGCGTACAGCAGCGGTAGGTACCTGTTCTGTGTGGGGGTGAGTCCGGAAGTCGGCCAAATTCGAGATGGAGCCACAGTGCGCACCAGAATAAATACCACGAAGACTTGGTGTGGCTCAGTGCAGTGAATGAAGTGTCCGGAATCCGGTTAGTAACGTACCCCACGACTTCCTCCCCTTCCACGCATACCGCACCTGGACGAGGTCAACATGTACGTTCCTCGCGCGAATATGATACGAACCTCGTCCGGTAGTGTGAGAAAATAGTCGTAGTACAGGATGGTCCTAACCGCCGTCCAGAAGTACTACAAATCCAGATCTTGTCAAGACCAAGGTTCTGAAACAGGCTCAGAAACACAGCTCACCTTGATAGAAGTACTGATCGCAGTTTAGTCAGAGAACGAATAGAGACAAAGGAGACGCACATATCATGTCCAGCCTGAATAAGTTCATCCAGAGGGGAGGACATGGAAGTTCTAGGAAACTAGTGGGGGCTAAACGCAGGCGGGGAAGAAGGGGTGACAAACTGGGACTTTCCATGGAGTTACAGTTTATTTATCGCGGCGTACATTGGTGGCAGCACCGAACTGAAGGAGATCAGGGTTCAGCACTGAATAATCGAATCTTGAGGGACCCCGATCAAGGGCCGGGCGATGAGCTCGGAATTCTACATATTCATCGATCCTGTAAGATCCCTCTGCCCCTTCGTACATTATATCTCTTCGCCTGCCCGGGTTCGCGGTGCTTGACTGCAGGGTTGTAGGGTGCTTGTGTTCACAGGGGGGGCGCTTCCAATGATATTCCGAGTCGACAGAATTTCCATATCCTCACACGGGAGCTGGGCCCTGTCCTTGCGTTGGTACTACGTGTTTAGACAGCGGAGTGTGGATGATAGACGACATAAGTGCAAGGGCCTGCCGGAGATGCTGTCGAGCTTGTGGTCGGGGCGAAGGTCGCGGTGACGAGATTACAGCCGACCTGGACGTTGAGAAAAGCCCGCCGTCAACATCATCCTCAACACCGGAGAGGCCCGGGGAAGGTGGAAACTGTAACTTAACGGCATAACCCCAATACCAGAGCACCGCCACTTACTGTTTCACCGCATCTCTCTCCAGCGGCGAGCTGTCGCTATTCAACCTACACGTTCTTCCCCCAAGAAGCCCCGGGTGGATGGTGATCAGGCTGTTACGAGAGCTTAATGGGGAATTGTTTTAGAAGCGCACCGTGATGAATATCGGGAGACGAGATCTTGCGGCGAGTTTGGATGGTGCGGTGAACCTCTGGTGGCGGAGAATGAGCTTCAGGTCAAATATTTACGTCCCCGTACGCCGTAAGAGAGGGAATTATCCACATGTGCCCCAGTTCTGCGAAAGGGCCACAGTAAGGCCATTCAATGGAGGTCGGACGAGGAGGCTGAGGTCGAAGAACAAGGGTTTCAATTGTGGAATTGGGCGGATTACAGCTTCACCGATCATCGATCAATTAGCTTCATTGAAGGCCTACTACAGTCATGTATCTCCCCTATCCCTCGGAGAACCCGCTCTATGCAATACATCGAGGTTCATCAGAACTGAAATAAGACAACTTGAGCCCATGGATTTTGTGTCTTTAGTAACACTGGTACTTCGGTTGCTCTATCCTGATAATCTGTATACAGCCGCCCGGTGCGGCTCTGGAGAGTCCCTCAGCCCATCATCCCGTTCAGTCATCACGATCGGAATCTTTCCTACTGAGATCATCATCACCAGGCGAAACATGATGTCCCTCTGATCTTGAACTTGTTCTCGAAGACACTCTCAAAGACTCAAGTACTCGCCGGTCACCTTCGTGGGCCCGATCATCACATTGACAGGCAGAAGTTCCGACCGGTGTAGCAGCCCATCATCCATCATACGCGAAAATCAGCTCGTCTACTATACGGCTGACCGCCGTGACACGCTGGGCCGTCCCAATCCTGAAGGTGCCCCCGCGTGTATGGAGGGTGCCCGTTTCAAATACCTCGCCGAAAACACCAACACGAACAGTACCGGCCCCAAGCCGCGGGCCCAAACTAGGGACCGGAAGGTGGTGGCAGAAGTTGGTATGTTCGAGCCAAGGAGGAAGATATCATAACGCTCTCGTAGATCTCCCGTCACTTCCGATGCAGTTTCTGGCGTTTTCGGGAGCACACTAAGTCCGACGGTTAAAAATCTCTCATCATCTAGCAGGATGCCATCTCTTTCGGTTCTGGTTCCTGGACTACTAGCGGCGACCATCCACTCGTGCCGAATCGTCGAGTTCGACTGGAACGAGGCGGGGGATCTACTGGCACGTCTCGGTGGTCGCGACCAATCCAAGGTCGTGCCTCCGTCACTCCCGGTAGGTGTTGATGTGGAGGTTTGGCTTCATGGTGAGACGTCCTGTTCTCGAA
>Ga0307513_10008612_pt1 | contig 13012 bp, 7 predicted proteins | sample 15_EM_MG_FD_202174 | JGI IMG/M metagenome (GOLD analysis project Ga0307513, IMG submission 202174) | Populus trichocarpa ectomycorrhiza microbial communities from riparian zone in the Pacific Northwest, United States - 15_EM | ecosystem: Host-associated > Plants > Roots > Unclassified | place...
AATTTAATTATTTTATAATTTTATAAAATGAATTTTTTTTAAAATGTTTTTCAATAATTACCGACGGAATTACCGACGGAATTTCCGTCGGTAATTCCGACGGTAAATCCGTCGGTAAATCTCTCGGTAATTCCGTTGGTAATAAAAAAATTATTACCGACGCGTCTGTTCCGTCAGTAAATCCGTCGGTAATTCTATTACCAACGGATTTACCGACGGACAAAACATTACCGACGAACGATTCACCGATGGATCATTTCCGTCTTTGATTCCGTCGGTAATATAATTACCGATGGAATATGTGTCTTACACCGACGGAAAAATTCTGTCGGTAAAACTGTTAAATCTTGTAGTGGTTCCTTATGATGCCTCTTAGCTCTCATGGCATCACAAATGATCTTCACTCCTGCATTGTAGGGTAACGGACGTCACGTATAGTGAAAAGAGACTAGGATTTTTTTTTTAATTTAACGTGGGTGTCCGGGTCAGCTTGCGCGCACCTCGACTAATCCCACGGGCCCTGAAGTTAACGACCATGTAAGCCTCCAGTGGCTATCATATGAGCAACCATAGGGCTCGAACCTGAGACCACAGAGAAAGCAAATCTCTTGGTAAAGAGACTAGGATTTTACAAATACCGATCGAGGCTACAACCCTAAACAGAACTTTATTTTGAATATTAATTATATTAATTCTATTATGAAAATAAGCTATTTTTTCTAAGGTAAATAAATGGATAGATAATTTATAGTTTTTGTTTATGAGAAATGTATCAAAATAATATTTTTTATTTTTAAAAAATTATTTTTAAAATTGGTATATATAAAAAAACAATATGAAAATATAAATATAAAAATAATTTTTAATAAAAAAATAAAATTTTAAAATTCTCGAAAGTAGTTGGACTGCCACCAAATTATTAATTTTTCAATATATAGTACGTACTCTGCTTCCATGAAACAATATTTGACTTCTTTTTTCTGGTGAATTATATGAACACATCATGAAGAAATCATCATGTCGAACTATCTATCATCATTAATTTATTTTATTTGAGAATCGTATAAAGAAAAAATATAAAGAACCTCTAAATATATTTTTCAAACTCAATAATATTATAAAAAGTTATTATTTTATTTTTGTTTTTATTTTAATTCTTGGCTGGAGAAGAAGAAGAAGAAGAAAACGTGAAAAATGACATGTCATACAGTCAAATAAACATGGATCATTCGTTCATTAAAGCAATACGAGTCACATCTCCCCCTTCATTTATTTCCAAACTCTCAACTTCCACCCAAACATTTAAGGATTTATTTTCTTATTTTTTAAGAAAAAAAATAAAATTACCAGTGAAAACCTTTCACTCATGGTCTGCATGCTTCTGTTGTCATGAAAGCTAGTGAAGAGAATGATTAATTTACAATAAAGATTAATAAAATAGACGTTTTAATCCATTGAATATTCATGAGAAATTGTTTTAGGAAAAGTTTGCATATTATATATATATATACACACACACACACACACACATAATTATTGCTATTATTGCTATAAAAATCTTTAATCTTATTATAATCCAATGATTTTAAAATATCACTATAATTATTTTATTTAAAAAATTATTCTAAAATAAAAAAAATTAAATGATTAAATAAAAAGAAGAAGAATTAAATGATTATAATAAAGGCCAACTCCAAATTGTTTTGGTAGATTAAATTCTTTGACTTCCCCCCATAAGCACTATCATCCCAAATTCAAAACATACAGGTACCTTAAACCAATATATCTTTATAGACTATGTTCGTCTTACCTGTTTTAATTTCCATTTCTTGGTTTTTTTACATTTATTAAATATTCTTATAGCTCTGTCTATATACAGCCATGTTCTTGAACTTTCTTTGATTTGGTATCCATAATTTTCTTTGATATATCATTCTTGGTAGGTACGGTTTGGTGGGTCTTCGTCAAAATTGTTTCTTTTTGGCTTCTGGTTTTTGTTGTGTGCCACATAAAATTCTACTAGCTACATGAATATAAGAAGGCTTAGACTTGGCTGGACTTTAAAGACTCCTCTTCGTGTCTCTTTGCTTTCTTGAGCACTGAAAGACAAGCTAAGGTTGCCTTACTGTCTTTGTTTCTTTGTCTTTTTGGATTAGAAAGAAGATGGTGCTAGTTGTTTATTTTCATTTTCGTGGAAACCAAACAGAAAGTTATTTGTTCTGCTGATTGGTTTCTACTGGTCTCATCTTCTCTCGTTGACTCGGTTTCCATGAGTGTTGACTAGCTGTTTGTCTCTTCTTTTGTTCTACTGAGTTTCTTGATGTTTTGGCTGGGAATAAATTTACCTCCTTTTGCTTGCCTGGAAAGTTGAGGGAAAGAACTGAAATAATCTAAAGCCCTTTAGGATTTTTTTCCAGTTTAGTTCTACCCTTCACTTCCCTGCACTTTCTCAGTGACCAGATACATCGGTTTATGTTGAATCAAGCTGTCTAACCATCTGTTGTCCTTGTCTTGAACAGGGTAATTTCTGAGACATCTACATAGAAACATTGCAAGGAGTTTGATTATTGAGTCATGGACAATACTGGAGGTGGTTCTTTCATGAGGAATAGGAGATTGGAGAGCTTCCTGGATACAAATTCCACTCCAAATGGGAAACAAACCCCAAAGATTTTGGTGAGGGAAGAAGTGGTAAAAAGTCCCAAGAGTGATGTTTATGTTGAAGATGATGGGTGGATTTCTGCATTGATATCTTGTGTAAGGATTGTGGTTTGTTTTTTGTCAATGATGGTCACAACATTCATTTGGTCCTTGATATTGCTCTTGCTCTTACCATGGCCTTATGAGAGGATCAGGCAGGGAAATATTTATGGGCATGTTACTGGTAGAATGCTGGTAAGTGCCATTGTTTTATTATATTAGTTTTTCATGCTTGCTTGTGCTCTAATTTTGAAGTTGATATTAATTCTGTCTTGTTGTGTTCAATGCATTTGTTTATGAATAAATAATTAACCATCAAGAAAAGCAGAATGAACGTTTGTGTTTGAATCCTGAGAAAATCGAGGGAGAAAACAAAGGGAAATCTTTGCACTTCATGAATTTCTCTCTGTTTCTCTGTTTCATGATTTTATTTTTTTGAGGTCCCAGATTCAATCTTCAAGTTTTCATCCAGAATATTTAATTTTGCTCTCGTACTGAATTTATGCAAAATGTTATATATAAGGTACATAACAAATGAGTTTTTTGGGGTTATCCTAGGGAGAGGCACCTCTTTTCTCTGTTGCTCAAAAGTGGTCCGGGGCTTGGTATTGATTATAGGGACATATCTCCTGCAGATTTTTGAGAAATATACGGTTCTCAGTGAGGTAGGTAATATGCGGTGCTCACAAAACAAGACAGAATAAGCTTCATGAACTACAACCTTGTCGTTAGATTATTCGGTTTCGGCTAACAAACAATTTCAGCAATGTAGAACTTATCTATAATGCTAGAAGAATCTATTGTGGAAGATTAAATGAAATGGCACTTAATCTAGTGGAAGAAAATGTTAACGAGCTTCTGATAAGCTGTTATCAGAGCTAGCTGATCCTGGAAATGGAACCTTTGACTGCTTTGGAGTGAGATGAGTGTTGGTTGTATTGAAGAAATGAGGCCATCTAAAAGTGCACAATTTTCATTGCAGATGTGGATCTTAGGGAATCCTATCAGGATTGAAGGCCCTGAATTTTCAAATGAGAGGGCCATTTATGTCTGCAATCATGCTTCTCCTATAGACATTTTCCTTATGATGTGGTTGACTCCCACGGGCACTGTTGGCATTGCAAAGAAAGAGGTATGCATTCAGCTATCTGGTGACAACTCGTCTGGATAAATTAATCTGTATCTTATAAACCTGCTAGTGATACCACATCCAGATTGATAAGCTCTATTAACGTGTAGAAACCACCCTTCTGGGTGCTACCTCCTTACTTGTAATAAAATCACCCTGTTTCATGAGTGATGACATTGTTAGACTGTGTATCTGACCTCATAACTGATACTTTTGTTTTTTGCAGATCATATGGTACCCTTTATTTGGACAACTTTATGTATTGGCAAACCATCTTCGAATAGATCGCTCCAATCCTACTGCAGCTATTCAATCCATGAAGGAGGTGCTCCATCCACTTCTCCATATTATTGATGATATCTCTAGTCTATACATCTAACCAGTGATTCTTGTGCTCAGGTAGCTCATGCAGTAGTGAAAAACAACCTGTCACTCATCATTTTTCCTGAGGGGACTAGATCAAAAAATGGACGATTACTACCCTTTAAAAAGGTGCTTTCACAATTTCATCATAACATTCTGGAATGATGCTGAACTTGAGAAATTATTTCCCACCTGACATCATTTTCGTGTAACGTGTTCTATATATATATGTTGCAATTCTGTTGTAAGACTTTTATTGTTCATTGAGAAAATGCTTCAGTGATAAATTTCCTTGCTTGATAGAGATTTCCAACCTTCCATGCATGCCTAGTGAGCTGCAAATGATGCCATAAGCAAGATCTGATTTCCTCTCTGCTTTCGTCAAGTACTTCTTAGTTATATTACGAAGACCAACGTAACAGATATAAGTATCGAATCATAATTCTTGCAGATAGAGCTATGAAGTAAAGAGAAGAATCCCTTTAGTTAACTGAATTGTAACTTCGGACCTTTCTTTCCCAGATGTGGTTTTCCAAAACGTCTGTGTGTTGTCCATTGTGAAGATATTATACATCGCTCTTTTCCAAACTTGCATTCATACTATATAATTAACCAATTAAGACTCCCTCCCCGTTTTTGGGTGTTCCCTTGCAGGGTTTTGTTCATTTAGCATTGCAAACGCGCCTCCCAATAGTTCCAATGGTCTTTACAGGCACCCATCATGCATGGAGGAAAGGCGGCTTACATGTTCGGCCAGCGCCTATAACAGTCAAGTATCTCCGGCCAATAAAAACTGATGATTGGACAGATGACAAGGTTAATGACTACGTCAGACTGCTCCATGACATATATGTTGAAAACCTTCCAGAGGCGCAAAGGCCTCTTCATTAGAAGGTACCAGAAACAGTCACACTTCATGGTTGAGGCATTTCTTTTTTGTAATTTAATAGTCTTGGAAAGTCCCATGCTAATAGCTATTAAAAATAATCATAGTTCACTTCTCGTGTCTAGGCCACAACGCGTCTGGTCCATTGCATTTCCTAGTACCTCCTAAGCCTTACTTTATAGCCTAGACCCAACACCTAGTTCCTTATGATTTTTTTATTTACACCTTAAATATACAAGAATTTCTCATGACCTACCACATTCTCATCTTATTAATATATATATATATATACAATATATTTGTCTCACATTAATGTGGTTCATTTCAGTATAAGTATACCCTTCAAGTGAAGTTTCACGAAGCTTTTTTAGGTTACCCAAAGAGAAGGCAAGTCCACGTAGGCATATTTGAAGAGGTTAGGAAATGCTTAAGATGAAAAAGTTGCTTGAGTCAGTGGTCTCAAAGGTCTTAATAAGTGAGGTAAAGGAGCATACTTTGCAGAGAGTCTTATGCATTGCTAAACAAAAGTTTGTTTAAGATGAAGCGAGTTATCGAGAACCATATATGGGTGGAAGAGGCAAGTGTGCTACGACACGAACCTCCTTGTTTTTATAAAGAATGCCAAGTAAAAAGATCGTCCAAGCAGCATTATTCTTCTAGTGGGAACCCAAGCTCAAGAAAGAACAAGAATGGACCAGATCGTGGGTGTTTGGTATATCCTGAGAGGTTTTTCACTCCTCTCAACACCATTATCACTATGGTCTTTACCGCTATCAGGGGTAAATAGTTTGTCCAGTATACCCCGTTTATGAAGGTAACTCCAAACACTTGCACCCCTAGGAAATTCTACATATTCCACTAGGACAGGGGGCATGATATAGAAAAGTGCTTCACCTTGAAGAAAAAAATTGAATGGATGATAGTCAAAGGCTATATCCAATAGTTTGTAAAAAGGAATCTTTATACCGAACAAGGTAAAGAAGAGTCTAGCCAACATAACCAAGCATTGCTTGAGATCAATATTATCTTGGATGACACCTCTACAGGGGGTGACAGTAGAAGTGAAAAAAAGAGTATGAGAAGCAAGTCCTTACTACTACCCGTCTTTCAAATGCATGACATGATCCCATCACATTTACTCTTGAAGATATGAAAGGCATGACTTTTCTCCATGATGATACTCTAGTCATCTTTACTATCCTATATAATCATCGTGTTTATAGAGAGTTAGTGAATGAAGGTAGAGTAGTCAACATCCTCTTCAATTAGATAATGGCACAAATAGAGATAAATCCATTAAGATTAACTCTTGTGAAGACTCCTCTCATTGGAATCATAGGTTTACGCATATTGATGAAGGATGCTTTAGAGACCCTTATTACCATCAGCACTTATCCCAAGTGCCTAACTCTTCAGCAAACCTTTATGGTCATTGATATGAGTTTAGTTTACAATGCCATTATAGAATGCCCTTTCTCCATCGAATCAACACGACCATTAGCATGACCATAGTATGGGGAAACCAAGAATCCTTTAGGAAATGTGCCTCTTCATATCTGAAAGATAATAAGGCCTTGGTAGTATATCAAGGTAATGATTGAGGTTTCTGAAGAGTTGAAGGATATGTCTCTCATGGAAAAAAAAGACAACCACATAGATGGAATTCATTTCAGAACCAAAGAAAAAGCAAGCCTTGATAGAGCTCTTCAAAATCTAAAAAATAAACTTTATTTTTGGGCATTTAAATATGCCCAGGACCAGCCTCAGGGTGGTCACACATCAATTAAAGGTCAACTTAGCCTTTTCCTCCACCCGTTAGAAGAAGATAAATTTTAAGGTTGAAAGGTAAAAGACAATAACTGATGATGTGAATAAACTCCTCGCTGCTAGATTCATTCGATAGGTAATGTACCCTGATTGGTTAGCAAATATGGTAATGGTGAAGAAAGACAATTGTAAATGGCGGATATGTGTGGACTTCACCAACTTGAACAAAGCTTGCCGAAATGATAGTTCTCTCCTCTCCAAAATGGATAGAATTATAGACTCCATGGTTGGTTTTGAATTCCTTAGCTCTTTGGATGCTAACTTAGGGTACCATTAGATCTTTATGCACCTACATGATAAGAAAAAAAAACATATTTCATAACCAAAAGAGGGATGTTTTGTTATAAACTATACCTTTTCGGATTGAAAAATATCGGGGTCACATACCAGTGAATGGTAAACAAGGTGTTTAAGCACCCATTAAGGAGGATTATAGAAAGGTGCACAGATGGTATGTCAATGAACAACATGACATTTGAGAAACATCTCCTGAGTCCCTTTGTACCTCATTTCACGCTAAGTTATCATGCTCTATGCAAAGGTTAAATACTTCACATGATTAATCTCCATAAAAAACACATGTCATGGCAACTTAGTAAAATGACTTAGAGAGAAGTTTTAGAGAGTGGAACTTCAAGAGTGGAATGAAAGGAAATCCTTATATAGTGGGATGCCTCCCTTATCCTCTGCCATATCGACGACACATGTCACCATCTGTTACAGATCCCTAAAGTTGAAGCCAATATTGTTATAAAATGTTTCTTTAGGTCATCTAAAATATACATTATTTTAATCGTGGTGCAATAATCCATGTGTGAATACTCTTGCGATGTGCCTTGAGATATACCATTATTTTCTCATACTAGGAAAAACTAAGAACCTCGTTAAAGAAAATAGGTATATCTTTTAAAGTCTTTAAAATAAAAATACTGCAAAGACTTGGAAAGCTACTGATAGACCATATAATTTATTAGTATTTTTTAAATGGTTTTTGGGCTGGCTTAAAGCCTATTTTAATGACAGCTCAAACCTTAAAGGGTGATCTTTAAAGCGTTTTCGGGCCTGACGTTCATAAGCCCCGGCGCCATGCTTGAGCCTAGGTGCATGTCTGGCTCGTGGGCTCATGCTTGAGCCTAGGGGCAGGCTTGTCCCTGACATATGTAAGCCCATACACCAAGCTTATACTTGCCACTTCTCAAGTCTAAGCCATGCGTCTAGGCCCATTACACATCCTAATGCCTCTTAGGCCTTGCTTTATGGCCTAGACCCAACATTAAGTCCCTTGAGATTTTTTATATACACCTCTAGGTGTAGAAGAGTCTCGCATGGTCTACTACATTCTCATCTCATATATATATATATATTTGTTCCATATTAATATTTATATCAATTATATTTGTCCCTCATTAATACTATAAGGGTCGAGTGACTCTCTACCTCTCTTTTTAAGGTAAGAATACAAGGTTTATAGGATATAAATACCACATAAATCACTCAGGTAAGAAGTTCACAATTTTCATTCTTAATACATATACCATTTTCTTATACAACATTTATTTCATATCAAAACAAGAACAAACAACCTTGTTCTTAGAATTTAATGATCTTTTGTATATTTATTACATTTTTCCTCTACAAAAATATTGACTTTAGTGTTTGAGAGTCTCTAAATCCACCAAAACAGAACTTTTTTGTAGGTATCAAGATTCTTACATCAAGAGATCATCTTCATTTGTTATGGAGAGTGGATATAATTTATGGACACTTGATTAACTCATTATTCAACCACCAAAATACCTTATTTCTAAGCATCTAATTTTTTGAATGTTTTTATATATATATATATATATTCTTAATCTCAATAAAAAAAATCAAAAAAACATTTCTTAAAATAAAATTAGACTTTGAATTTAGGAATTTGATTGATGTTGGTGCTGCAAAAAAATAGAACTATAAAGACATCATCTTGAAACACCATTACTCTTAAAGTTTTTTTTATGGTTGTTGGTTCTTTAAAATTAAACCCACTCTTCACTTAAATCCTATGAAACAAGGAGTTAGTTTTCACAGTTGTACTAATTAGTTGAACATTTGTTTCAAAGGACAACAAAGTTGAATTGAAAAAAAAACATAAAAAAAGGTTGAATCACGTGGGACAAAATCTATGATTACTCACACTAATTATGATTTTTATACATAAATTATTTTAGATGAATAACAAATTGGTATTTGATCCTAGTTGATGGAGATGCATATTATTAAAAGGGAAAAACTCTTATATATTCAAGGTAAAACATCATGGAAAGTCTTTATTTGAATATTATGAAGTGTTAATCAAGATTTCCTGAGAGTTAGACCATCGTGATAAAGTTATCATGAAAAATCCTAATGAAATTGCAGTATATCAAAAGTCCATCAAACAATTAAAGGTATACATATTTCTTATTGGATTGGATGGTGACTTTGAACAAGTTTGTTGAGAGATTTACAAAAAGACTTTTTGGTTTGTTAAGAGGTAGTGCATCATATAACTTTGAAAATAATAGTGGAACACTAGATAACTTGCTTGTATTACGCTGCAAATTGAATCAAATATTTTTTAAACATAAAAAAGAATGTGTAGGGTGCGAGGAACTCTTTGATATTGTCATTAAACCCGATCTAGTGGGTCAATCTTGCAACCTCTTGTCTTGATTTCTTGCTTAGCATGAGTTTCAAATTAAATTATGTAAGAGTTACCCTAACATAACTTAGTCGACTCGACAGGTCTAAAAGCAACTCTGACAATCAGTAAAAACATGGTTTGACTTTTAAAAAAATTCAATATGACATCTTATTTTTTGTAAACATTGAGATAACGATATATTGGATAGATATGGGTCAACCAGGCTTAACCCGTCAAATCTATGACCTGAGTCATGGATTTTATTAAGTTTAATAATTTACGATAAAATAAATAGATACTCGCAAAATCGAGGACCAACTCAATATCAAGATACTTTGTAAATTGAAAACATTGTTTTTAAAATAAAAATCTATCATGGACTTGAAACAAAATTAAAAAACGAATACTAAAACAAAGTCTTAGTATCTTGTATATGATTGAAGACAAAATTGATAAATGTGAAAAAACAATTATATAGAAAATGTATTGAAAATCTTAGAAAAATAAATTTTATATTAATTATATATTCTTGAGTTTTTTTTCATATTAAGCCCAAATTAATTAGAGAAGAATGTTAACATATCCATAAAACCTATAATATTTTTTGGAAAACATAACAAAATTGAAACACAATGTTAATTTTTGTATAGTGTATTTAAATCTAAATCTAGGCCCACATGATTGGTCCTCTATTATTTTTTAAGAGATAGACAATATGTCATTCATCATTTTTAAAATAATAATAATAATAAATGTCCATGACACATCGTCTATAAGCCTAGATTTTAGGCACCTAGAGGTGCTTGGAAAATTAGGCTTTGGTGTTTTGGGTTTTAAAAATCTATTTTTTTAACTTATTTCGACCAAAAACACCTAATAAATGCTCTTCGTACCTCAATAAATCAATCTTTTAACTCAAAACACATTTAAATTGGTCCAAAATTACAAAATCAAATTGAAAAATATTCTCTCTCAACTTTGATCTAACTTTTCATACAAGTTGAAGGTTTAAAAAACTTTAATGAAACTCCTCTTGTTGAATAAAACTCGATGACACCAAGATTGATCTTTTTTATCATCATAATATGGTCAATCAATGACTTTCTCTCTTTTTATTGTTATTCGATGAGTTTCTCTCTCATATATTAAAATCATAGAGTGAAATGTTAAGAAAACAAATTTTTAGACCAAAATTAAAATTTCAAAAACTATAAGGATTTTAAAAGAATAAAAAGGAAAGTATGTGAACTTAAATAGTATGATTTGGTGTGAATTTGAAATTAGTCATAAGATTTCTTCTTATTTTATACGTTGGTCCTCTTTGTTAAATTTTGTCGTTATTGAACAAATTTTAAAAAAATAATCATCCATTATAGAAGGCTAAAATTGAAAAAAAAAATAGGATGAAATTTGATAAAAAAAAATTTAGAGTTGTTTGTGATTGCTATAGTGAAAAGCTTATGCTTTTTAGCATATTTTGTAATTGTAATTCTAATGTAACATTGAATTTTGCATTGTACGCATATGTATAATATAATCCAAGTTTTTTTTTATCAGTGATCAATATGGTTCGTTAATGAGTGTCTATCCTTCATACAAGTCAATAACATCTAATGTTAGCATCATACTTTTAATTTCAAATCAAAATTATAGACCTTGGGCGATCACTGATGTGGTCATAAATTTAATGAGCTTTAAAATTAAAATCTCCATGTACTTGCACTAGATTTGCCCATATAATTTTTATTTTATACATACGGGTATTCATATATTGATTTTCTATCCATATCCATACCCTAGTTATTATCAATTGGATAAGAATTATGTATCAAAACTCAACAATTTTTTATGGTTGTTTTGTTTTATTGTGTGTTGTAGAATAATTATATCTATAAGTGATTGCAAAATAAGGTGTGCTTGTGTAGGATGGGATAAAAAGGTTTCTCCTTGAAAAAAAAATGTTCAAGAACTAGTGTGTTGTTTTCGTCTACGTTAGTTATTGTCATTTAAAATCATAGTGGTGAGACCCATGATGAAACGACCCACACAAAGGTGTTATGTTAGGAATCTACAATGGGATAGCTTACACAAAGGTGTGTTAGGAACTCATGATGAGATGACCACGTAAAGGTATTAGGGACCCACACAAAGGTGTTGTGTTAGGGATCTACAATGGGATAGCTTACACAAAGGTGTTGTGTTAGGAACTCATGATGAGATGACCACGTAAAAGTATTAGGGACCCACTCTAGGGGTTGCTGATGAACAAAAAAGTGTTCTTGATGGAGGATGGTTTTTAACTGAAGACTAAACTTAAGGATGAGTTACTTCCAACTCGTGGAAATTAATATACGAGCTGTTTTAGAAAAATAAATATTTTTCTATTTTTATTTTCTTATTCTAAGTTTTTTTAGTTTTTACTTTATGATTCTTTTCTAGTTTTTTTCCTATTCGAAGGGGATAGTTTTTCTAGTTTACTTTTTTTTTATTCAGTATTATTAGGGTTTTTTCTAGTTTTCTAGTTTTTTTTCTATATAAAGGGTTGTAATAGTCTTTTGAAAAGTAAAGATATAGAAAAATAAAAATTGAATATTTTAAAAATATCTATATACTTATGATGTTCTTGGTATTTAAAGATTTTAACATGTGACAAACTTCTTTATCCTTCATTCTCGCTTGCATCATTATCCAATATTAGTTTCCTACCTATTATAAAAATAAAAAAAAAACACTGAAAACCACTAGTCTTATATTATAGCCTTAGACTTATAACACTGTGGATTGGAACAATGTTATAACGTTTAAGCCTTTCTTTACAAAACTGAAAAATGTTACTTTTAAGGGTGTTTTTGTATTTTCACAGGGATTCAATTGACATTTCTGAATTCATTAGAGCGGGTGGATTGGCCTTCATATAAATTTTTGGTACAGTGTAATGGCTTTTTTACTCTTAATAGCAAAATAACTTATACCTATCACTTAGGGATATTTTTGGCATTTCAAATTTAAATGTAAAATGAATTCACCAACTTACACCTAGAAGATAAAAAAAGAAAAAGAAAAAGAAACAAGTGTGCAAGAGTATTTATGTATTTTCCTTTTGGTTTTTTTGGTGATTATCAAATTGAGGGAGGGGTCGTTGTGTCTTTTACCAGATATATAATATTATTTAAATTATTAAACTTGGGGCTCCAGAAAATTTATGGCAGCACGTGTGGCCAAATGGTAGCTTCTAAGGTGGTAATGGAATCTTCTCGGTGGTGCCTGCCTAACCAGGCAGTGCGTGTTTCTTCTCTGTCTTTGGTTCGCCATCAATGACCGTTTCTTTTTCTTTTCTTTTCTCTCTCATTCTAGAAAAGTGTGTTGTCCATAAAAAAATTCAATGCAACCCTTTAATTAGTTTTGTCTTTACATTTGGCCCCTGATCTTTTGATTAGTATTT
>Ga0307513_10008613_pt1 | contig 13012 bp, 18 predicted proteins | sample 15_EM_MG_FD_202174 | JGI IMG/M metagenome (GOLD analysis project Ga0307513, IMG submission 202174) | Populus trichocarpa ectomycorrhiza microbial communities from riparian zone in the Pacific Northwest, United States - 15_EM | ecosystem: Host-associated > Plants > Roots > Unclassified | place...
TACCCAAGTCTTCGTGATTGCCTAAGCATTGGGCCATTATAGAGTCAAGGGTGAAGCCTCGCCACAACAAGACACCCATCTCCCTATATTGCCCGAGTGCTCTGCACGGCTCGCAATAAATTTCTGATAGCTTTGAATATTAAGTAGGCGAACTCGTCGGTATCATTGAACCCTGCGGCTGACCCAACGATAGCAGCCTCTTCACCATGTGTGGTCATGTAAAAAGATATCTTCCCTTGACGTTAAACGTTGTAGAGGAGGGTATCGAGGATGGGGAGCAGATTCATAGTCTGGAATCTGGCGGTGTAACTGAGATGGAGGGGGGCCACCAACGTTTGTATATATGAACAGTCTGAGAGCAAAGTCCTTATCCATCTGTTGTGGTCGTCAGACCCGAGGACGAGAGAAATAGAAGGGAGTTCGCACTTCTGGCCGTGCCGCCATGGAGAACTGAGCCATCCTTTTCTAAGATGCGAAATGCTGGTATAGGACCATTTCTGACAGAATCGAAGAAAGACAGCTCTGCAGTAACAGGCGTTGTTTGATCCGGTAGAAACTCCTTGGAGTCGGTCGAGTATCGGCACCACAGGGGAGTAGCACGAGCAGCATGCACGGTAGATAGAGAGGCGACGTAGTGGCGTAGGGTGATGTAGGAAGGGCCTCATCGTCACACAGGAAGAGAGACGGCCAGTCCAAGGTTGAACAAGCGTCACACGGTGTTTGGTCAGACCAACGCAGTCCAAACCTGGCTCCCGCGCCCTCAACCACGATCAGAGAATGATTCCCTTGAACGCTACTGCCGGTCCCTCAAATACTCAACCATCGACGACAAAACCGATGGACACGGCGGAGGCGCCAAGCGGGTTTGCCACCCTTACAAATGGTATATCCTTGGATCCAGACGACGAGGATCAAGATGATAGCATGGACTGGGAAGAAGTGGACATATTGGGCACAGAGGCACCTGAAGTACAGCCTATTACTGAGGTGGAAGTGACTTTAGGCGAGAATCAGCGAGTCAAGAGGTCGCGCAAGTAAGCGTCCGCAGGGTTCGGTATTTATGGTCTCTGACATTGCTCAAACAGAACCGATACTGGGCTAGAACGTAGGGCACGTCTGCTTTCCCATAAGCTACACACGGTTGCGCTTTTAGGGAGCTCCTCTATTCGTAATCGGTGGATCAACCACCAGTTATTACATGTTAGTGTAAGCACTACTCTGTACTCACAGGACCTCTACATCAGTTTTGCAGGCACGACTCCTCTCAATCACCCCCCTCCCATTGCAGACGTCGTTTTTTATGATTCACAAGAAAACCCAGCCCGACCCTATTCGTCGAGCGCGTTTGTTCGAATCGGCTTTGTTCAAACTTGCTGAATGGTGGCACTCGACCTTCCGCGTCATCCCGAATAAGGGTGTTCGAAGCCAGAGTTTCGCACAAGTGCAACAAGCGATGACAGAGTGCAAGGGGACGAGTCTGGTCTTCGATTCTCAAGATACCAAAGGGAAAGGGAAGGTAGTAGAGGACGTTGAAGATCCATGGAGCGATCGTTTGCGCTCACCAAAGAGTCTCATGAAGCACGCTCTCCTCCGCGAAGGCTCGGCGGAAACCAGCTCAATGCTATTCACTTCCCTGTGTCGTGCCTTGGACATTCCAGCTCGACTTGTCGTCAGCCTCCAGTCTTGTCCATGGAGCAGCAGGACTGCAATTGGGAAATCCGAACCTCCACTTGAGGGATGGCCGCCAATTATGTGGACAGAAGTGTTTAGCAGGCCTGAGTGTCGGTGGATACCTGTGGACCCTATTCGATATCTGATTGACAAACGCAAGTTACTGGAGCCAACCGCAAGCTGTCCGGCTAATCGGCTTGTGTACGTGGTTGCTTTTGAGGAGGGTATGTTGGATTAGCCTAAATCGTAGTTATAAGACTCACAGTCCTCTTTTAGACGGCTATGCACGAGATGTAACATTGCGCTATGCGACTCAGTTCGGTGCCAGAACCATGAAGTCGAGGCTCTCAAGTAATCGTGGTCAAGAGAACTGGTGGCTGGCAATTATTGGTCTCTTCAAACGCTCATATCATCTCGTAAGCACATTCTATCGCCAGCTCCAGCCGCTCATACTATTTCAGAACCGCGACGACGTTGAAGATGCTGAACTGCGGTCACTCCAACATATTGAAGGAATGCCGGCGTCTGTTTCCGGCTTCAAGGATCATCCCATGTACGCCGTTGCTCCTGTCTGGGAACTTCGACAACTCACGTTTATGAAGGTTCGCTTTGACGAGGCACCTGCGTCGGGACGAAGTTATCTATCCTTTACAAGAGATTGGTAAATTTAGAGGCGAACCTGTTTACCCCCGAGCAAATGTGCAACGGCTCAAGGCGGCCGAAGGTTGGATGCGAGAAGGACGCATAATTTCCATGGGGCAGCAGCCTCTTAAAAGAGTGAAGGCACGGGCTACTACCATAGAACGGAAGAGGATGCTCGAGATAGCGAAGACTGACGGCGAAGAGGGAGAACAGCAAGGGTTATACGCAAAATGGCAAACAGAGCCTTACGTACCTGAGCCTGTCGTTGATGTACGTGCCTTACCCTCTCGTCCACTCGTTACTGATATTCCTTTTCTAGGGGAGAGTCCCAAAGAACGATTTTGGCAACATCGACCTATATGTGCCAAGTATGCTCCCTCAAGGAGCGGCCTACTTGCCCAGTAAGTATATTTATATTCATTTTCTCCACACACTTATCGGCGTTGAATACTGCAGTGCGAGGTATCGGGAAAATCGCCAAGGAATTTGGGGTGGATTTCGGAGAGGCCGTAGTACGTAACGCTGCCTCGCCTCGACACCCACTCCTCACTATGGTTCCAGCTTGGGTTCGAATTTAGAAAGGGACGGGCCAATCCCATCATCCAAGGGATCGTAGTCGCCGAAGAGAATGAAGAAACTTTGCGAGCCGTTCGTCCATACCCCTAACAGAACTATGCCTTGCTCAACATTATTTAGGCCTACCAACAGAGAGCCGAAGCAACAGAGGAGAAGGAACGGCAGAAGAAGTACGAACGAGTGATCAAAAGGTGGATTAAATTGGTACAAGGCCTTCGGATACGCCAGCGTCTGAAGATACAGTATGGGGATGCCCCGAACGCCGAAATCCCCACTTGTGTGAGTTGAATGGTCGTGCCTTTGTTCTGTGTCTACACGAGCTTTCAGGACACTTCTGGCATGGAAGAACAGCATGTTGTCCAGCCTTATCATTTGCCGCGGCAGAAGTACCCGAGTATTACCTTCCAAGGTAATGAGCAAGAGGATCACCTACGTGGATTTCTTCCTCAAAAGGGATCCTCTGAGAAGGACGACGAGATGAAAACCCACCCGGATTCATTGCAAATCAACCGGGACGCAACTCCGCCTCCTGAACTTGTGGAGGATGCTTCGAGCACGACTCGCAGCAAAACACGAGTTGCTCCCCGAAGGTCTGGCAGGAGAGCTCCAGGCAAGCGGCGCAAGACCACTAATTCTTCAAGCGAACATGATGAAGAGCCCTCAACTCATCGAATCACGCGGCGTACCTCTATTCCTCCAGCGCGCAGTCTCCGCGCCCGCAAAACTAAGACTTATACATGAGGGATTGGAGAGGCGATCCGGACGTATTAGTTGAATGATAATAGCACCTATCACGGATACAGATATTTTGTTATGCACGAGGTCCCTGAGGCTGAGTAGTAGTTTCCGCGGCCCGTTCTCCCGGCTCCGGAGCCACAATGGAGGTTTCTAATGGAAGGAGAACGGCAAACGTGAGATAGGACGTATGTCCACGAACTTCTGAGATTGGCTTGGACATCGGGACTTTGTGATCCGTATTCTCGATCCGAGGCTTTGGACAGGGGGTGATGGGAGGCTCGGCGGCGCGGCCAGCCTCCAAGTCGTCCGTACCTTCCTGCGCAGCCTCTTCTGCATTATCTTTTCGTCTCTTACTCAGTGGCTCGTCTTCGTCGGGCTCTTCACCCGTGCCTTGCCGCTTTCGTTTCCTGTTCTGTTCCCTGCATGCTTGTATTTGGCGCAGTCTTCGTTGCTCGTTGCTGATTTCCTTTGCCTTGACCCTCGCGATGACCTCAGAAACCGTGATTGGACGAGGGAGTTGGTAAACATCATGAGGCCGAATCGAGCTCTCGTACATGGTAATGTCTAAGGTGCATAAATCCACAAACCGCTTATGAAACAATAAGTCGGGCCCACCAGTGAAACTCGCGTCGTTGAGAGCCGTGACGGTGCGAAGCACCTGTTCAAGGCAAGGACTGAAGCAACAAATCCGAGCGACATGCGACTTCTGTTCGGGTACGTCAATATGCAACGACGTATATGGGTTGAGGATCTTCACCTTCATTGCCCGTGTAGCGTGTGGAATCGCGAGCCAAGGGGCCGGTAAGTCAAGGAAGACTTACGGGAGTGTCAGAAAACGGCCAGACCAGCGAAATGAGGCTGAGCCACTGACCCGCATCCGCCATATCCACTAAGTCGTCAAAGCCTTGTTGACAGACATTACGATGTGAAAGCGTCACCATGGACATGCCATGTCGCGCAAACTCTTCCCTGGGAAAGGAAGGTGCGGATGAGATAGACTGGTGATGAGAAGGGAGTGTTGGCCATGCACACTAACTTTGCGATGGCCGCACGCTCTTGATGGAACTCGAAGGAATGAAGTTTGCCCGCAGATCCGATGGTGCGAGCGACCGAATGAGAAAAGGAGGCAGAGCCAGTACCTGTGCAATGAGTTAAAACCTGAAGCGATAAGCATGGGCGATTTGGGGCCGGTGGGCGCAGCACGTGGAGATGAGGACCCAAGATGAGGACTCAAGATTCGAGTCGAGATCTGGGGACCGGAGGTTGACGGACCTGCTTCAATAACGACGCTGCCAGGCCTGATGGAGAGCCAAGTAGTGATGAATGCGATGTCTGCGATGTAAAGGATTTGCGTCCTATGCGGCAATGCGAGGGTCCACAGCTCTGGTGTGGGACGTAAGATGTAGACGAAGCCCCTGCCGTTGCGGGACGCCACTTTGGTGCCATAGGGGACCCCGATAAAATCTGAGTGTCTGAAAACGCCGAATTTGTTATTTAGTTCCAGGCGAGGCGTGACCACGAGCGGGAGGAGCGAATTGCGGTTCTGCAGCAAGTGGCAGCGAGGGTTAGAAACGACGACCGGTGCGGACGAGGGACGAAAACCACGAGGCTACCATCCAGACTATGACCAGGTTGCCAGCAGCAACCACACGGGATGCATTCCACATGTTTTCCCTCTAACCAACGGACGCCACCACAAGCTCGTCCCTTCCAGGTTGGACAGTGTCTCAGCAAAGCGTTGTGATTGCAAGAGTCCTTCTCGCGGGTGGGCTACTGGCCTCTTTCGCAGTCAGATTGGTGGTAGGAGCTCAAGTGCTTCTCCTCGCTCACAGTCCGATGCAAGACGCGACGAGTTCGCCCTGGCTGTCCAACGGGGCCGAGGGAGGCGAGGAAGACGCCTGGTCAGATCAAGAGTCCTTCTACTTAAGTCCTCACGACGGCGATGCCGCTAGTCCGTCGCACTCTCTCGCCAGCTCCAGTCTACCGGAGCCCATGGACGCCCTCGACGGTCTTTCGTTTGGTAGGTCCTCTCAGCTCTCAGCTCAACACTCACCTATCGGCGTTCCTCTACTTACCCCGAACCAATCCAGTCCTCATGCAAGACCTTTCTGCCGAGGTAACCTGTGCACCACATTATCTTATCACATCCTCATGCCTTTGACTAGGCAAAGCCAATCTACATTTCCGAGAGCATCCAAGAGTTACTCGGCTGGAACCATAAGCGCGACTCCTTTTTTGACCTCGTTCATCCCGAAGAAGTCGCTGCGGCTCGCGCCCTCCACTACAAACTTGTCAAGGACAATGCGGCTGCCACCTTGACCTACCTCCGTCTCAAGCATGCAAGTGAGCTACGGCCGATGCAAATCATTGTTCGCAGGACTTACGAATCACAGGTGGTGAATGGGCACTTTGCGCGCACAATAGAAGCGTCATTCACGATGTGAGGTCTCCCCTCACTCCGGTCTCCATAATTTCGATTGACTCTCCCTGAAGATGGTGATCGGCAGCATCTCTTTGGCCACCAACGGTCCCAAGGCCGCCTTGAAGGCTGCAACCGCATCCGAAGTTTTTGTCTTGACCCCCGAAGCCTCCCGGTTCGCCTTCCGCGTACGTCGTTTTCTTTCTGCGAGAGATGTATCCGGGGCTGAACACCCCTTCAGAGGTGGACAACCCCACTTAGTGTTCCGACGCCAAACCCTATCTTTACCGCGTCTGTTGTGGACCAGACGATCCCGATTCACGACCTGCCTTCTCCCTCTGTTCGGGTCGGGCTGCTTTTGAACCGCTTCAGCACCGACATGCCTGTGATGCATTGCACCAATAATCGGATCGTTCATTCCGACGTCGTCTTTAATCGCAGCATCTATGAGGTGGTAGAGGAGCCTGACGTGCGTTTCGCCCGTCGGTGATGTCGCGTTGTTGATGCCTTGTTGTTGATGCCTTTGTTCAGTTAGGACCACTCAAGTCAACGATCGAAATGGTCAAGAATTGGGGTGCAAGCGAGGAGCCTGGGGACGGCGGTGTCTGTCCTTGCGCGTTTTCATTCCTTCGTGACGTGATGGTTGGGTAAGTACATACCACCACTTTACCCAACATATTACACCAACGGCATCGTATTTGCCGCCGATGTACTAATACTCGGGCGGTAGTTCTCCGAATACTCCCAACCGCATGGACGCCACCGTCTCAGCTCATTCCGACGCAGTCATTCTTGTTGTCAAGCCACAAGGAGACTAATAGAAGCTCGTTCTTCCCACAACATCTCGGCTTGACAACATCGATCGGTTGTTTGTTCGGTTAGACGATCGGAGGGATGCGCGTTGACGCGTATTTCGAATGGACAGTTGTAGAGCATGCATCTCCTTCCCTTCCCATATTTGTAGCGCTAGCGCTGTATCGCTTGATCCTACTGTCTGCGGGTCATTTTCCATCTTGATGGAGAAGCCACGACCTCGCCCGCCTGTTCTTTTGCTTGTAGCCACGCCTCCAGTTCTGCGTCCTCTGTAAATTGCATTGTTTTCTTTAACCACGGTTCCCCGGTCTCGCGGTACGAAAAGCGGAGCATATCCCAGGTTCGTGCACGGAGGTGCTGCGTCGTCGAGCGGAGCAATGACAATAGGGCGGCTTTTCGAAGAGGGATGTATGTGGTAGGTTTGGGTGTGGTGCTCTGGAGAATCGCTTCGATCTCTTGGTCGGCCACAGCAACCAAGGAAGCAAATTGTAGAGGGTTTCCTGCCGCTGCGGCATATGCCAGGCGTTTCAGCCACTTCGAGGTTTCTGGGGGTATCTCAGATGGCGTCTTGGCAACTTTCTTCAAGACGGCCTGCGTGTGCAGGTTACGCGAGAGATCGAAGAGGACATCCAGTACGGTGACATAAACGGGGTTGTGAACAGTCTTTAGGGAGACATTTTGTCGAACGTAGATGGTGGGTAGTTGATTGAGTGCTGCCGAGATCTGGGCAGGAATTTGTGCGGCGGTCGCAAGAGCGAGAGAGACCTCGTACACTGAGGAGCAGTTAGTCCATAGTCAGGGTGACGATAACTTGTTTTGACCTTCTATAGCAAAGTCGTCCTTGCGAGAAGCAGCCAAGATTCCTTCGCGGAGCTTGCCTTTTCGATCGACAGATTCAGCTGTGCTGCGGGGATTGGATATATTGCAATACGCACGAAGGAGACGAAGGATATCCTCTGAAGCGTCCTTTGGGATGTTAGTGGGGTTGTTCTCGAGTGTGAGTGTGTGCAACTGTGAAGCGGTGGATCAATGGCCCCGAGATCGATCGGAGAGATGTGAAATGTGGATGCCTTTTGCTGGATGTGGGTGTACACCTCGTTCTGGGTGTTGTGGTCTTTGAGGCTATTTTTAGAGCATCAGACGAGGTTGTGTGGGGCGGCGACGTTGGACGTACGAATCGCCATCTGTGGCGAGGCCACTGCTTCTGCTGACTGACGGGAGAGCGTCGATTCTGCGAGCAGAGGCGGCGGCAGCAGCAGCGGTGGCGGCAGCAGCGGCACTGGGTGGGCCCCTGCTCGAGTACACAGCCCTGCTTGAGGCTCTGCCCGTCGAGGACGACATGCCGCCGCTTGGCAGTGGGCAGTGGTGGGGTGGTGGAACAAGCACTAACCGCCCGCGCTGCCAATATGCAAACCTCACTCCCAACATCTTGACCCTGACCACCTCGACAACGACGACAACGACGACGACGAATATGAGGGCATCTCTCCTTTCTCTCTTCTTCGCCGGGGCCGCACTTGCCCTTCCCAAAATCACCCGCACTGGCAAATATCTCTACGACGAGTCGGGTAATCGTTTCTTCATCAAGGTTTCCCATTCCCTCCTTCCCTCCGAGACGCTCGCGCTCATCCTCCTCACACCTAGGGTATTGCGTACCAGAAGGCGGGTACCCTCGGCCCCGTCACCGACGGCGGCTTCCCCGAGCCCATCAACTTTGTCGTACGTGCCCTGCCGACTCTTACTTCCTTACTTGCTCACTCCTCCCCATAGGACGGGTAGGTACCCACAGAATGCCCCTTGGCTCTCCCTAACCCCCACCCAGCCTTGCGGATCCCGCCGCGTGCAAGCGCGACATCACCAACCTCCAGAAGCTCACGGTCAACGCCATTCGTGTCTATTCCGTCGACGCAGCTCTAAACCACGATGATTGCATGAGCCAGCTCAGCGCAGCTGGCATCTACACCATGTTCGTCCTCTCGGCCTGTTCCACCTGTCGCTTAGCGACTGAGCGTCCCTTTCTAGCATTGACTTGTCCCTACCCGTCAATGGTTCTATCAGTAAGCTCGCTTTTCTTGCTCTCCGGTGTATTTCTGACGCTTATTTCCAGGCCGCGCTACTCCCACCTGGACCTCAAATCTTTTGAACCTCTATCTCGCCACCATTGACGCTTTCCTCAAATATGACAATGTTCTCGCCTTTAACATCGGTAACGAGGTCGTCATTGATACCAATTCCACGGTGTCTGCCCCCTTCATCAAGGCAGCAGCCCGCGATGTCAAGGCGTATCTGAAGAGCAAGAGCTCCTCGGCTCTCGTCGGCTATGCCTCTACCGACGGCGCTGGATGGAGGGACCCTCTCGCCGACTATTTGACCTGCGCCTCCGCCGACACCTCAATCGATTTGTGGGGCCTCAACGACTAGTGAGTTTCCAAAAGCCGAGTTCTGGCACTGGTTTCATTTAGGTAACCCCCTTTGTGCAGTCGCTGGTGCGGTGCCTCCGGTTCTGTCTCGTCCTCCTACCAGGAGTCCTTGACTTCTTTCGCCAACCTCCCCGTTGCCGCCTACTTTTCTGAATATGGTTGCAACACCGAAACTCCTCGTACTTGGACTGAAGTCGCGGCCATATATGGCGATAGCACGGTTGCCCAGGTTTATAGTGGTGGCGTTGCATTCTCGTATTTCCCCACCAACGACGCCAAAGACTTTGGCCTCACCACGTTGAGCGGTGATACTATTACTACCACAGCCGAATTCGATAACTTGGCGACCGCATTAACCAAGATTACCACGTTCATCAGCACACCTGCAAAGTCGGCAGCCACCCAACCAGCCTTCCCTACGTGCCCACTGGCGAGCGATGCCTGGACCGCTTCTCCCAATGTGATTATCTTCTCCTTTTCAGATCCTTCGTCTGACCGACCTTGTGTTTAGCTCCCTCCCACGCCCAACCAAGCGGCATGCGATTGCACATGGAAAGTCGCGCCATGCACCTTCTCACCTCAAACTACCAACCAGAATGCTCTCTTCTCTCCGCTCTTCGCATCAGCGTGTACCCTCCTGTCCCAGTCTGGTGGCAGCTGCGACGACATCAACGCCAATGGTGCCACTGGCGTTTACGGGCAGTTCTCTTCCTGTGACAGCGGTTAGTTCATATCTCTTTGTACGCTAAATTTAGTATTTACCTCTTACCCGCGTAGCAACCAAGTTGACGCACGTCTTCTCGGAGTTCTATCTGGCTACTAACGCGAATGCTCAAAGCTGCAGCTTTGCGGGTAACGCCACTGTTCAGGCCTCCGTACCGACCGACGCGGCCACTATCAAGTCACAAATTACTGCCTGCTTCGACAACCCGGCTGTCTTTGTCCCATCAGCCCCGACCACGACACCCATTCCTATAACCACCACTGGTGGCACCACGACCGCCACCCAAAATACTGGTAGTGCAGCCAGCCTCCTCTCCAGTGGTCAGGCAATTGCTATCGCGGTCACCGGACTTGTCAGTGCATTGGGCGCATTCGTAGTCTTGTAAACATTTACTCCAAGTCGTGTTTGCCACTCAGTAGTTTCGCCTTATTTCTCGGTAGGACTCTTTTGGACTCTTGCATGCATACGTTCCCTCATAAACGACGTTCGTTTGTCTCTATATTTGTGCCTAATAATCCAGTCACTATCGCTCTATGGCTCCGTCTATGCCTCGACTCGCAGCAGTAAGCCGTCGAAAGAGGGACGGACCCACATACGCGGCTCTCGTGGAAGGTGTTCTATTGCGTCCATTATGGCCTTTGAAAGACCTCCCTCTTCCCACTTCCCGGTTTCAAGCACATCACCGATTCTCTCCCAGTCGTCGTGGGTGATATCGTGTGCGAACCCAGTGAGATATGTTTTTGGAGCGTTAATGCGTCTAATCGCTTCTATTGATTGCGCAAGACCGAAGTGTGATATGTGCTCTCTTGGTCGCAAACAATCGATGATCAGAACTTGAGGTTTTAGTTCACTAATAATCTTGTAGGAGTCCTCTGGGATTCCTGACGCGTCTGCTATGTAAAGTAGACGGCCTATAGATAATCCCATTGAGATATATGGCTCCCCTGCTTGTTCTCCGAAGAACTGGCCGTGGTGTACTGTAGGACGTTCAACATGGACTAGTGTCAACGTGATTGACGCCATACCTGTGATTGGCACTACATCTACGTTGCAGATACCTCCTGAAATGGTGAATACCTGCCCGGGGTGAATAATGTGGTAGATAAATGCAGGGACCTGATGGGGGAGCGAAGGGTAGGCATGAACGAAGCATCGAGTCGCAGATCACGTACATCACCTCCACCTGAAGCGTGTTCTTTAGAAACTAGATAGGGGAAAGCTCGACTTATATCGGTGAGGGTCTGCTGAGTTAGGTAGATGTCTATCGAAGGCTGAATCGCCCCTTCTAAGGTCCAGCCTCTAAGATCGTCGAGACCGTTTACAGCTATGGGGCCTGAAGTTAGGTGCTGATCAAGCGTGCTCCGACGATCGAGAAAACCTACCATCGGCATGCGCATGAGTGATGAGCACCGCGTCGATTTTCCGCAAGCCGTGCTTGGGAAATAATTCGAGTGCTCCCTGGATCCATGTCTTGCCCACGTCGACTACGATAGTACTGTGCAAGCTGTCAATCACCACTCAACGTGAATAATTATGAAAAAAACCTGCACTTCGTCCTGCCCGTTTCGACACCGAGCTACGATCCCAGTATTACCTCTAACATTTTTTCCGCCGCCCAGTGTTCTCGTTGCTGTGCAGCACGCGCATTGAGGTTCATTTGGAGGGCGCGTAAGGCACGCTACGAGCGGCAGTCCCGAACTGGTTCCAGTGCCCATAAACAGTACCTCTGTCGTCATTGAACCGTCTGGTCTGGCAGTCATCGATGTGGGGCAAGGATGACCGGAGGGAAGAAGGGGCAACATAAACAACTGAGATCTATCGTTGCAAAAAATACAAGGTTGAACGTGATCACCATGGGTTTGTGTTACCCATTCCAAAAACCTTTGGCTTTCCTCGTCCCAGTCCAGTCGCTCGTCGTGGGCCGCCTAGCTGCAGCAAACTGCCGTATGCCTGCCCGTGTGACTGTCCATCATCCATATCTTCGATATGAGCGGGGGTATGTTGCGTCCACTTGAGTTTCACAGCTTCTGCTATCGCGGCGAGCTCTGAGTCGATCGTGTTAGTGTCCGATTGCTCAACGGCCATGAGGGCTTGTAGGTGTTCATTTTCATGTTGGAGCCGGACGAGTTCGCATTCCCGTTCGAGGGACCATGCTTCCTGAGTTTGTTTTCCAGGGAAGAGGTAGTCTTCGTCGTCGCTACTACTCGAGGAGGGGTCCTCGCCACCGGTAGCACGAAGAGTTTGGCGGAGAAGATTGGATATGTTGCCGAGCGCGACGGATATAGTCATCGTTTGTGAGAGTTCTCGCTGCATCACCGTAGTCTCATGATTGAGGAGCTGGCGTTCGTACTGGCGAGTGAGGGCAAGCTCGTGTTCTTGCGAAGCGTGCTGAAGTGAAGATGAGGTGGGTGTGGAGCCTCGGGGCGGAACATACTGCATGCGTCCTGAACTTGCTCATGATAGTTTCGAGCGTCTGTTCGTACTCGCGAACAAGCGCATTAAGCTGCTTGTTCTCGTTGAGGAGGTTCTGGTTTTCGGCGAGGACAGAGGCGTTGGTCTTTTCGAGTTCTGCATTGTATGCCTCTGGAGTGGGGTATGCTTCTGGAGGGTGTGAAGAGCTGGAAGGGAAACCCACTTGCCTTGAGAGAGTTCAAGATTGAACCGGCGCAGGGGGAGACCGGTGCCAGAATGGAGGGCCTTTGTCTAGATAAGAATCGAGTGAGAAGACTGTAGACAGTGGAGAGCGACGTAGGGAACCTTGAGGACGTCTGCCTGAGCGCGGAGCTGGGCGGTGATGGCTCTGTTTTCCTGGAGCTGGTCTGAGAGGGCTACGGTGAGGTTCCATATCTTGATGAGCTCGTTTTCCATTTCATGTACGATCATTGTGATGCTTGTGATGCTCGTGATGCGGGGCGGTTGCAGGTGACCAGCTTTGGCGACCGGTTTGGCTTTGACCCATCACCTTTTAACCCGCCCACGACCTGGGTTTCCTTGCTCACCTTGGCCACC
>Ga0307513_10008614_pt1 | contig 13011 bp, 17 predicted proteins | sample 15_EM_MG_FD_202174 | JGI IMG/M metagenome (GOLD analysis project Ga0307513, IMG submission 202174) | Populus trichocarpa ectomycorrhiza microbial communities from riparian zone in the Pacific Northwest, United States - 15_EM | ecosystem: Host-associated > Plants > Roots > Unclassified | place...
AGGATGAAGGCTTTCCGAGGCTGAAAGCGTATTATGAGCGCGTGGATGCATTACCGTGTGCAAAGGATGCACGGCCAAAGGGGTATGATAAGCTTGGGAAGAGTTTGTTCCGAGAGGTGCATGAAATTGCGGAAGAGCTAAAGGAAGGTGAGGCGGATGGGCTTCCGGGAAGTTTTTTTGAGGCGAAGATGAGGCGAGCGTAGCTATTTTGAAAAGTAAATGCCTTCGTTGAGAAAAATAAGATATTTGTGCAATATACCTGCGGGTCTGGGCTGGTGGTGCAATAGTTCTAGTCCGCCTGAGTCCTAAATATGTTAAATTGTGGATAAGCCCCTTAACCGGGACATAATAATATTAGGGTGGTGTTTTCCTGCTGGAACGCAATATACATATATTCTTTCAATCGATCTATACTACGGTGGAATTACAAAACCCAGTTCGATGGAGTCGATGCGACTCGATCTTTACCAACCCGCCTGTCTGCACTTCACCGCCACGTGTCCGTGTAAAATACAACAATGTCAATGGAGAATTGTCCAAGTGTGAAAGGCCGAAAGGAAAAACTGCGACATGTTATGAAGGGGATGAATGACCAGGTCCTCTCGGATCAAGATATGGAGGTGGTAATTCATGAACAATGCGCCCTCCATCGCGGTGTTGGAACACGATCCCACCCTCCACTTCTGCACTATCCATAGGCAATAAAACAGATCCAGGATGCTCCACCTCAGGCAACTGATTCGTGCGGCCCCCTTCTGTTGCCGTGCGATGGCCTTGTATCGAAGTGGTGAGAATGACGGTGGTTCCGGATGTACTGGGTTGTGCATTGGCATTTGTTGTAGGACGTGTGACGTGGATGGGATCACTGTTAGAAGGGAATAAAATAGGCGGAGTAGAGCTTTGGGGACAAGAGGAAGTGTGGGATGCGCTGGTCACTGCCAATGCTGATGGTCCGATTATGCGTGATGGCTCAAGGTCTGAGTTGGTGGAAAACACTTGATCATGCCTTTTTTCCACCTCGATGAATGGGTGGGGAGCAAGGGTCACTGTTTTTTGTTTCCGCTGTTGGCGTCTTCGCATCCAGAGGAATGTAACGACACCTAGCCCAACCAGAACCAACAATGCCAGTGTTGTACATATGCCAATGATTATCGACTTACTTCGTTTGGGTGCAGCAGTGGCCGGCTGTGAAAGTTGCGGATTGAAGGTCACATATCTACTTGTGCTCACGAGACCGGTGCAATCAACATTCCTTGATCCTGTGAAAGTCCAAGGTCGAGGGATCGTTGGTTTTAATATAAATAAACATTCCCCAGAAATGAAACCTACCTTGCGTGCCGACTATTTGTGTATCAGTGGTCGCCCATTTGCCCGTCCTGAAAAAGGGAACTTATGCCAACTCATGACCATCAGCAGAAAAAGGTACCTACGAGTCACTGACTGCTCCTGTTTGAAATGAAACAATCAATCATCAAAGAATGTTCGATTAGCTGCCATACATGAACGTAAGATCACGCACCAATCAGTTGGCTACCTGGGTCGGCGCGGTTGATGTACGTGAAGGCATTGTCGTGATAGGGAAGTGTGGTATTGAAATTTATTTGCGACTCGGGCGATGCCAAAGTCAAAATATAAGGTGGCACACCCCCTTTCATGGTAAATCCCCACGGCTGGCAGGTTTGCAACACATCTGTAACATCCACTGTGACCACGAAGTCGTTGATGCCTCCCCCAATGGTCTTCGGGTAGGTACACGTTTGTGTTGGTCCGGCTTTAATAATTTCTTGAATAAGACAGCTTGAGAGTTGTGAAGACAGAGGGCATACCGATCACCTGCATTATCTGTGGAAAAATCCCTGAAGAATTCCCTTGTGCGTCGACTACACTCAGTAGCAGTGCAGAACCTGCTATTGTGTGAGTTCATGGGCGGGGTAACAGTCAAAATGGACGCACCGATGGGGTGGGTAACCGTCCAACTGAGACTTGTCACATCTGTGCCAATGGGGGTCGTTACTGTTCTCTCTCCCATCCCGAAAGCTATCATGTAGTATGGGGGTACTCCCTGGATAATGTTGTCACCTGATTTGATAGTAATTGCGAGGGGGAGGCAAGTTGGTAAAGTTGTCGAGAGTAACTAAGGAGGAGAAGAGGCAGTGGTCATGACAAAGGGAAGGAGAGGATGAAAGTGAGGTAACTCACATTAGACGTAAAATTCCATTCCAAAGTCGCTCTCTCCTGGGCCAAGCATGGTGCAATGCAACTCGCGAGATAAACAGAAAATAAATAGATTGATAGAGGTATTGATATCCCTGGCCGTGCAGTTCGAGAGCGTATGATTTGAAAGCTGTCTAGCATGATCGTCCTCCTTAATGTAAGAGAGATGGAAAAAATCCCGTTGAGAAGTACCCAGCTTCGAAAGGCAGAAGGTCTGGGAGTTACCACTATTTGACGATGACCCCAGGCTAGTAATTAATGGATCTATAGGCTTACCCGCATGATGCAGGATTACGACAGTTTCCATATATCAGATTTCGTGACAAAATTTCCCTACCCATCTTTTGATCTCTCGCCGAACTGATCGAAATAAGTACCACATGGAGTGAGCCGCTGAGCTCTAATCTCAATTGAGCAAGATCAGATCGAGGCCGAGAACGTGGGAAATGAGGGGTGAAGCCCGCTATAGCTCCCTCCAATGGGTGTCGATGATTGTACTAATGTCAATGGCGATGACAATGATCTCATCTTCCTCTGACAATCATTTGACTCTGAGCGCCGGACAAGAACTCGTGCCGATGCCCGAATTCAATTCATATTCTGGAGGCATCCGTAGTATACCACATTATACTTATACGTGGCAGAATATGTACCTGATAAAGCAATAGTACGAAAAGAAACCGTCAGTCTGGTCATCTCACTGACGAAAGCGACATGGTGCGTGCTACATCGCCTTTGAGTTGGAAGCCACTGAAAATGGGTCCGTCAATGATTCATGATCAGAGTTAAGGTTTAAGGTTTAACCCTAACCCGGACAAAAGAAAAGCTTTACGGTAAAAAGAATTGTGCGTCGTGTCCAACGCATGGCCTCGTCGGATGTGCTCATGCAGTGATCGATATTGGCTGTGCGCTGCCACTTCCAGCTGCGTCAAAATCTCCGATCTTGAGAGCAAGTGAGTAATCGTTGAGCATAGCGCATTTCTTTTTCTTGTCTTTTGACATGTCCCCTATTCGTGTTAGGAAGAATCCGTATATATATAAGAACTTGATCAAACCAAATGTCTTCCCAAGTATAGCAAAAGTGTAGTGCTCCGGCCCGTCCTACGGCGCTCATGTCAAAGGAGCCTTCAAAGGCATTGATAGGTTGACAGCTGAAGAGAGATGTGAACTTTAAGCGCCCTGTCGCTATGTATCTCGTGCGACCCAAGATAGCTGCACAGCCATAGCGTTCCAGGATCATCTAAGAATAGTAACAGCGAAGATAGGAATTCTGAGCACACAAACGTAAGTATTGATTAATGACATTGGTACTACCCACACCACAGCCCTGTTGATGACAAGCGTTGCAACGTTGAAGATCCAGAGATTGCGTCAGGCTCTCAGACTCGCCACTAATCCAATTCGATCTCTTCGCTTTACTAAAATCATCGTTATCGCCCACACCGCTCTCTCGGGAGACTTGCTTCTCATCTGACCATGTCAAAGTCGTCGCTGTAGGCTGTGCATGACCTTGTGCCAGCGCGTCGTGTTTGTACAGTGTACAGAATGATCATTATCCTTGCCTACGACGTACTGTACGGCCTCGCCTGATGTGATCCCACTGCGCAGACCGGCCCACTCCACCGCGACTCAATTGCTCATGTTCAAAGTTACAGCAAACGATGAAAACGCCCTGTTCCTGCGATCGTGAGGAGACCGGTCCCTGACGGCTACACCGTTGGTTAGTCTTCAATTTTTCAAACAGACTAAACTCCTTTATGCATCGCTAAATTCAGCCACTGTCGTAGACTTCTACCCATCAATAGCCGTTCTGCACTCACGGGTGAGGAGATATTATGATGGAGTGAGGACGCTCTCATACTGATATCCTCACCAAACCTTTCGATTGGCTTCTTCCATTCAGGCAGCTCCCTGCGGAAACGTTGAAGGAGATCAGAGATGCGATCAAGGCTCCTGAAAACTCAGCATCATTCGAACAGAACTACTTACACGCAAAGATATGTCTATTATTCTGACTAGTACTTTTCACCATGACCACTGATTAAAATTATATATATAGAAACGTGAGGTGGAGATATGAGCATTGGGAGAGTAACCGTTGATTCTACACCAGTAATGGCAGTTTTATTTTACGAAGTGCACGCATTGTACCTACCTCTATTTATTGGCCGCGAATCATGAGGTTACTGTCGACGTTTGATCGTCTTATCCAAGTCTTATCTCCCTCTGATGGTGGGGGGACACATGAGCACCATATAATGTACTGTGCATGACCGAGGAATAGTAGAGTAATGTAAATAGGTCCAGGGTGAGGCCTGATTTGGACCGTGGGATCGTTGGGCCCGCAGGGAGGCGGGAACAAGTACCCTGATGGGCATGCCTGATGAAAGTGTGCCCGATGAGACCAAAGAAGAGGCCCGCGCAAAAGCCCAAGCCAGCGCTTGCGCTTTTCATACTTGACCCTCGATAATGAGAGAAATGTGGTTAGGCACTCCGTCCCCATCTTCGACACATTTGATGCCAACCTGTGGGTTTACTTGCGGAAGCCTCGGGAAGGTGTGTCGTGGTTCGTCCACGCCGTGACGCTGACGCCGCACGAAATTTCTCTAAGTCTCAGAAATTCACTGGCAGCTGTGCACCCGCTCGTGATTCCAGTCGGAAAAAAATTATTTTCAGAGGTACAAATGATTTACTACTCGTACTGGGTAATTATAAGGTAAGTCTATCTGGTTTGGACCTCTTTCGGCGCTCATTCTCAGGAGGGATGTTCTCCTCGGTGAAATTGGATATTCGAAGCCGTTTATTTGGATTGTCGGGAACCCGTATACTGTCCTGGGGTGCTGGATTCGGTGAATCTGGAGGGGGGGAATCCACGACACAAGTTGGGAGTGGAAGGAAGAGCTCGGGTTGTTGAGATGAATGCGCTGTGGCGGCAGCGGGGTCAAACCTGAAGCGGGCTGAATAATCCACGTTGCGGTAGGGGTAGCCTTGGTCTGAAACATCCATAAAGTCGAAATTATAGGCTCCGCTGGGACCGTTTGAATGCAATGGCCAGCTTAAGTCCATGTTCTCAGTGTTGCTGCTGAGATCACTGGCTATCGAAGGTGCAGTGTCGAAAGGGTGAATAAAATTGTCGTCGGTGGATGTATTTGCTTCGTTGAACTCGGCGCCAACAGTCGAGGGCAATAACGGATCGTTCAGCATGTCGAGGTATGACATGCCATCGTCTTCAGATTCCGAGTTCCAGTATTCTGCGGCCGTCGATGCTATGGGCACGAATAAAATCAGGTCAGAAAGTTATGGGCTTGAAGAGGTGTAGGAATCTCACTATTGAGGGTATAGTTCGTGTATAAGACCTCGTTTCCTCGACTTGAGAACATTGGTCCAGAACCTAGTGGTGAAAGGTTGGTGTTTGGGCACGAAAAATGGAGAATCTGCCACGGCGACGCACTAGTAGAGGTCTCTGTTTCTTCATATTCATGGGTTGCGCTAGAGGATTCATCCGAACGTGCGTCGGGATCATCGTCTTTTTCAAATTGTTCCGCTGTCAAGGAAAAACGGTCAGGAAATGACAAAGGTCTGGAAAGGTGGACATACCTTGTTCCCACTCATCTGCCACACCATTTCCAAGAATAAAGCCACCTGTTTCGAAAGAATCTTCTATAGCAAAAAGACACGACAAGTTGAGTAGACTTATTTAACAAAGGATTTGAATGTACCATCACCCAGCGAGCTCGTCGCCTCCGATTGGCTGCGGCTAACTGTCAGGACTCTGCCACTCGAGCTGGCCTCTGTCGCCATTGGTCGTCGTTTGGAGGGGGCCCTGGTGTTGTTAGCAGTGGGCTTTCCAGTCGCGCTGGCGGTTACCTCCTCCTTCTCCTGTGAAAGGAGCTTCTGAACAGCCTTCGATTTGCGTCGATTTTCCTTCTCATCGGCGATCTTCCCCCGTAGTGTACTTCTCTGGTCATACAAATCGAGGCCCATTTGGCCGCCCAAACCTTCATCTGATAACTGCTTCAAGGTTCCTTTGTAGCCACGTTGTTGGTTGAGCGATTGATGACGAAACTCCTTCTCTTTTTCAATACGGGCATTGAGGGTGGCAGTACTTCCCTGAATCTCAGCCGCCTCACGAGTCTTTCGTGCAACAACATTGTGACGTTGCGAGCCACGGACTTGACGATGAAAGAGCTCCGTGTGTCGATTCCTCAGGGCTCCATTCTTTAAGCAAGCTGCTACCTCTTCTGCAGCTTGTTCATCAACGAGGCGTGCGCTAGCAATAGGTTTTAGATAGAAATCCAGCAAAAAAAAAGGATCTCGCACGACTCAATGCCATCAACAGGGGATAAGCCGATTCCCGTCAAATTGTTTATCCAATGATGTTGGGTTTCACCCACGTTGGTGGTCGCTGGCGTCGTTCCCCAGTGTTTTGGTGTGATTTTCGATTGAGATCCGAGAATGCAAGGAATGATCCATTTGCTTTTTATCTTGTGGTTCCACCAGTCTGAATACGGTTACCATTTAGAAAGTCAATTCCTGGGACAATTATCAAAAGGCGTTACCGCTAATTTTCTTGACTCCGAGAGCATGTACAAATGTGGTAAAGTCGATAAGCTCGGCTTCATCTTTCATATAAGGGAAGTTCAATATTCGTTGAAAATCGGCTGCAGGCACAAGGGATTTGAAGTCAAGGACACCACTAGAGAATGTCGAGTTATTGATGTACATTCATCAAGCCCAAAATAAACGCACCGCTTCGAATGAGTTAAGCAAACCCTCACAAAGTACGGCAGGAGTTCCTCTGCCACAGTAACATTAATGCCACTATATCCGACATCATTGGTGGCCAGAAAAGATTCCCCAGCACCAAGAATCTGGGCTGCCTCCATATCAGCACCCATGCAAAGAAGATTTCCGTCCGGTGAGAGCCGTTGAAACCTGAGTGGCTTGCCGGTCAAAGCTAGGGTTTGAGATTGAAGCTCGTCAAATAGGCGTCGGTAGTGGTCCGTGTGGGTTTTGTCGATGTACACCCGCGCTATCGTGAGAGCTAGACATGACAGATGTTAATTTTAGAATGACGGGCACGAGATAGAGGCCATACCTCAGGGTAATATATGACCAGCTCCCACTCGTTTAGCGTCTGGACCCTTTTAAATGTTACATCGCACTCAAATGAGGTCACTTGGTGGATAAGGGCTAAAAGAGATGGGACGCATGTAAATATGATTGTTCCGCCGTCTGGAGTATTTATGAATGAGTGGACATATCGATCGGAAGGTTCCTTAGATAAATCCTTCCGATAGAGCTCGTAAACACCTAAGAAGTATAATATTTCAGCCAAAGATTGAAAACGGGCTCGAAACTAAACACTTACCAGCATGTCCGAGGCCCGCAGGGTATATTTTCCCCTTTACGGCCTGGATCATATTTCGCTTCAACCATCCGTCATACAATGCTGGATCAAATTGACCAGGTCTCTGTCCGCCGAGAAGAATTTTTGTCATTGGGGCTGCAAATACAAATCCATATAATTAACTCCAGCTGCCGACGATATGAACCAGAGTTCGATCTCACCTTGATCGACCTTTCGGACAGTGAGTGCACCATTATTGCCTGCTGCTTCAATACAGCGCGTATAAGCTTTCCTCGCTTCAAATGACGCTTTGGCAATTCGTGGTATAGGGTGGTTATGCGGGATATTATCTGGATGGACCACAAGGGCAAATCGAAGGGTGGGGTCGACTGGGACAAACATTGTGAGGCGGGATGGACACGGATAGTTTTTGATCTTAGTAGACGGGGTTGGCGAGACTCCGTCCTTGATATGCGGGTGAGCTGTGGCGCTGAAAGTAAGTAATACTGAGGTGTATTATCGAACTAAAAACATACGGCAATGTTTAAGCTTGAAGCCAATGTGGCCAGCGACAACTAAACTGCAAGGATTGGTATCCGTCTCCTCAGAATCCAGTGGGGTACCGTTCATGAGTTTGGAAAGCAGATGTTCATCAACGTCGTCTGGGATGGCATGAGTCTTGTGCCCGATCTTGAATTCTGTTGTCCAACCGCCACACGAGATCCAATATTTATGATTTCGGCCTGCTTCTCGCTAGATGGGAGTTTGTGGAGTTTCAAGATCACTTGAATGAGCAGCTTACCGAAGTTTTTTCTTTCATCCTGGGTTCACCAGTGCAACGCCGCCCATTATTATCAATAGCGGAGCATTTCGCTTGACAAACATTCAAAAATCTGACAATAAGGTGTTACTTGTACTCGCAAGCAGGAACAATAGAAAGAGACCCACGCTGCTGCCCGTTGTTCAATGCTGCTTCGTTCTGCAACTCGAGTGGCCTGTTGAGCTTCAAAAATTCTGCTCCGCGGTCCAGGATCCAGTTCGTTGCGCGTGACATTAAGAAGCTCCGGGTCAACCTCTGCGCATGCATAGCAACCTTGGCAGATCAGCCGAGACCGGCGGCACACGAGGCGTTCATGTCCTGGTTGAAAACACACATGGGGAGTAGAATCGGAGCTTCCACTCCCACCCTTCCAACTGTCCTGGTTCTGGAATTTACTTCATCAATCGGAGCAATACATTTTGCGGCTAAACAGCGCACCTTGTTTTTGATCAATGCATCAGGCCTTCGAGGCGTCGGGTCGCCTTCGGACTTGGGAATAAGAAACTTTTCATCCTGCAGATCAACTATAAATGCAGTAGCAACTTTTGGGATAGGGAAAATGTAGGGAATCTCTGAGAGATATTCAACTCGCTTCACCCAGAGCTCTGTGGTGACCTGAAGGTCGCCTTCAATGACAAATGACGTGATGTCCGAATCGGTCCAGACTGTTTCTGATTCCTGGATGAATGAACCACGGTCAAATGCCGCACTGGACTCTGCCTTGGGAACGAGGGTGGCCCGATTGCGCGCCTGCCCTTTGGCCTTGGTCGCTGCTGGCTCCTTCAACCTTACTCTCATGCCCTCTTTCTTCACACTTGGCTTATTCTCTGATTCGGAATCTGAAGAAATGACGATCACATCCGAATCACCAGAAACTTCGTGTCGCAGGTCCCTTTTATCTAAATTTGGCTCGACCTTGATCTCTCTGACTTGCGGGACCATTGTTTTCTTGACAGTCGCGTTAACAACTAGGCTTGCTCCTTCTAAATCGAGGTCAGATCTTGGGCAGCTCAGTCAACTGGTAGATTCACCAGATGTCCCCTCCGCTTCGAGCTTAATCTGAACACGGGCGGACTGCTCCTTTCGTTGTATGAATTCCTTCAACTTCGGAATGTTGATCCATCTATGATTGAGAAATATCTGGGCATTGTTGGAAATGAAGTCGCTTGAGAATGTCTGGTGGGATAAAATTAAATTTTGTGTTCGTTACACAAGTATCTAGCTAGTACCTCATCTCGGAAATCATTCAAAACACGGCTTGACAGGCTGTCGAGGAGTGAAATATCGCTGGCTGTTGACATTTTGGTATGAGTAGGATGTTGAGAACTGTGGTGGGAGACAGAAAATAGGTATTTACCATTGCAACCCCCATTGACCACCGAGCCGACCCGCCAGTGACTACTTTCAGCCCGCAAACGATCTTTTATAAACAACACACTCAAAAATACACCGAACTTTTAAAAAATGATGATACGCGACATATGTTTCTTAATTATTTCGGTGTGTCGCAACACATGTTGATGTGTCGTGCTCCTTATCTGTGTGTGCGTGTCCACTCTTGTATATCCTCCTGGCGACCCCGAGTCGCGACAATGCTTTATTTATATCAAATACCAACAAGAGGAAATTTCGTTCGTTCAACTTGTTGTTCCCACCAACATGCTGGTGATTCGTACTCTCGGAATCAAACACGAAATCCACACTCCGTCGATCCGTCTTGGTCGTCACCGAACGTCGCCGTGCAGTCGATCTTGAGCCAGCCGCGCCTCCTTGCTGTTCCCGCCTCTCGTCCTCTGACCTCCTCGTCGGCGACTTCCACCGCTGCCTAACCTTCCCAGACGGTTTCCACTGCATGCCTCCACCCAACCCCACACCCGTGCTCCGAAAATGCGATCCAGAAACGGGTCCAGAGCCTCCAGACACCGCCAACGAAGGAAACACCGAGCTCGCTTCGCTACGACCCGACGAAGCAGAAACAATCCCCTTCGACGTAAGATGCAAATTCGAGTGATTGAGTGGTTGCTGATGCTGATGCGGACTCTACAACGACGCACACGATTCAGGAAGCCCCAACGACAACAGACTTGCCGAATTCAGGAGGGGTGGGAGGGAATACGGCAGCGGGGGGGGGGGGGGACAGCTCCTTTTCCACTGGGATTCAAGAACCCCCCACGCGAAGAACCCGGCGAAGGCGGTAGAATCCCAAAGCCACCTCCCGACTGCACCCTCTTATGTTTCCCCACCAAACTGATTCGCCGCACCGAGTCCATAGACCCCCTCGGGCCCTCCTTGGTAGGCGTATCATGGTCTTCCCGATCCTTGGATTTGTCGCCGTTGAGTAACAACCTCGAGAACAATTTCTGCCTCGCTGATTTCCATAATCCTCCTCCTCGTCGCTATCCGCAGCACCTTGACCCAGAGTCCCGTTCGGAGTTGAGGAATATGACGATGACGTGGATAATTCATGCGTAAAATACGACATGGAGGTTCTTGGACGAGGAGTACGGTCAGGGGACGTTTTGTGATTGTGATTCGGCTGGAAGGAACGATAAATTAGAAAATGACTGGAAGGAAATGAATAGTAAAAAAAAAACAATCAACCTCTGAAGGCGTTGAACTCATTCCTCTCCGCCTCCTTACGCCTCATTTCTTGACGCTCCCAATACGACTCAGCAACGTCGCGCCACCTTTAGTAGGCATGGTCTTCGTAATCCCCGAGCCATCATCACCAGCGCAGAAGGCATCGCCAAAGCCAAGGGTTGAGTAGGTAACGGCGGTGTCGGCTCAAGGACCGAGAACGAATACCGATGGGCCATGTCAACCAACTCGATTCTTCCCTCTGAGTAGGGACGGTTCTTCTTCCTTAACCGCCTCCTCTCCCATTCTTTGTGTATAGGCGGCGAAGAGGGTAAAAAATCCAGGCCGGACATTAGGCGTGGATGGGGACCGTAAAAAAGAGGGGTCGAAGATGAATAGGTGCGGATGGTATTTGGGATGGAAGACACACTGCCCGTTGGAAAACGAGGAAGAAGTCCAGGCGACGGGCATTGGTTATTAGCGGCGAAGAACAGCATGAGTGGCGGTAACCAAGGATTCGCGGAGGCAAACCGAGAAAGCGCAGCGCGCCGCGATCGAGCAGTGACAGCCCTATCCTCGTCTCTGCGCCCAAATCCCGCATCCAACTCATCGCGTTTCGCCTCCAACTTCGAAATCGTCATCCCAACTTTCCGTGTGTTCCGCTGTAGTGCTAGTTGGATGGTGGTTGGTATCAGGCATATCGGGTAAATTCGAGTCTTCCATCGCGCTGCTCGCCATAGAGAATGTATGACATTACTGGTGGTCCGTGGATGACGGGCGGCGTTGGGTATCGTTAGAGGGTCGTGTCCGTGGTTGGTTGGCATGACTCTTCGTATTACTTGGCCTCACATTCCCCTGTCCAAACTCGAAATCTCCATCCCTGTTCTCTGAGGGTTCCAAACGCGTCCTTAGTCAGAGAAACATGCTAAACAAGGAAGAAAACGCACCTAGGGTATGGGCTTCATGAAGAAGATTGACAGCTACAGCTGCCATGCGGGTTGTCGTCGCAGTGCTGGTTGGCTGATTCGTTGTCAGTGGTATTCAGTCGCATAATTCACTATTCGTATCCAATATAAATCGTTTTGTTGATTCGTAAGGGACTCGATCGTGACTGAAAATACTTGCCTGCCCTTGGTGGCCGTAAATCTGGTCGGCTCTGGGGGACGGCGTGCGGACAGGGGGTAGGGCAAGTGTGAGGAACAGAGGGAGGCCGTTACCACACATAGCCAAACAGCGACTCGCTTGAACGGTTGAACCCCTCATGCTAGAACTCTACCAAGATTCTATACCTCACCTATTTTCCTTTTGGAATTGGAATCAATGGGATGTACCACCCACTCCATTCCAAGTTCTTCCGAAAGAGAAATCCATTGGCATTGACTTTGAATGTACATTTGCATGCAGCCTTGAGGATAGGCTCATTAGTTGGTTCGACGGCAGTGGCTATTCGGGAACGGATCTCAATCCCACTCTTTTTAAGGCCTATCTGCAATCCCATTACTACTATTCTTGTCGTCACCCTCTGCTCTCGCACTGGGAGTTCTTCCAAAAATTTTAATCTAACGGGAGGGTTGTTTTGGTACAATGAAAGACGGTAACGTCTCCCGAGTTCGAAAAGGGTGAACGAACTCCGTTCGTTCTGGGGTTCGTAGAAACCGGTAAATATGTAGGTTTAGATGTAAAATGTATTGGTGAGTCGAGGGGAGGAAATCGACTGAGGAAAACTACAAAATGCATAGGTTTTTATACTATGGAAAGAGATCTCGAGAGAGATTCGTTGTACGAAAATAGAAGAGAAATTAACGGTGTGATATTGTGACGTGGTGGAAAGTATCTGCGCGTTCCAAAATAGTCTTACCGCCAAGTAGATTCGAAATCCCGATTGTGATAATGTGAAGAATGGAATGAAAGGCGGGATTTACCGACGTAGAGGATCCGCGCTCCTTACAACAACATGATAAAGGTATGAATTCAGTGGGAATCATCTACTACTGGAGACCTCCTTTATACCTAAGTAATCAGGTGATGAAGAAACGACGTAAAACAAGAT
>Ga0307513_10008615_pt1 | contig 13011 bp, 4 predicted proteins | sample 15_EM_MG_FD_202174 | JGI IMG/M metagenome (GOLD analysis project Ga0307513, IMG submission 202174) | Populus trichocarpa ectomycorrhiza microbial communities from riparian zone in the Pacific Northwest, United States - 15_EM | ecosystem: Host-associated > Plants > Roots > Unclassified | place...
ACAAAGATGATAGTTTTTTCATTTTTTGCCAAAAATTATCAACCAATAATTTTCCATCTTTTTCCGAGTTTTTCAGTGACTTTTTGTCAGTTAAAAATATAAAGATTTTTGGGGTGATTGTAGCCCGACTTTGGGGTATCGAGTCTCCACGGAGACAAATTAAAAAAATAGAAGAAAATATTACATAGTGACAAATTAAAAGAATAGAAGAAAATATTAAATGATTTAATAGAGAATAAAATCTAATTTTAAATGCAAATTAAAATAAAGCAGAGTGACTAATGGAGAAAGCACAACTGGAATTCTACAAACAGTAGAGCGTCGGGAATCACTTTTAAATAATTCAATTGGAAGTTCAGTTCCCAGAATTTCCTCTTTTGAAATATCATTCATCACTTTTAAGAGGATTAACAGTGTGGTTACGGGTGTTTTTTAAATAATTTTTTGTATTAAAATATATGTTAATAATATTTTTTTATTTTTAACATCAGCACATCAAAATGATCTAAAACGTACAAACCATATTAAATTTTAGCAAAAAAAAAATTCAAATTTTTTAGAAACACAGGTTGAACCGCATCCCAAACGGCTCCTAAATACGCAAATGATTATACCTATTAAGAAAATTCAACGACAACAACAACATACTCAAGACCAATATTACAGTAAGGAAATTAAATCAATACAGATAAATAAATGATCCAAATATAATCAAAGAATTAATCCATTTAATAGAAGAAACATGACTGAATCCATAAACTACATTAAGCCCTTTTCCTTCCTTGTTTTTTTTTTTTTCTTCTCTGGTGCAATTCCCACACGTCTCCTTGACGCCAAATGCCCTTCTTTTCAAATTAGGCAGCCCTCTTTTTTCTAAAGGAGGCAGCCCCACTTTTTCATCACGTCTCCATGGTCCACACGTTTTCATCAAAAACCTAGATTTTGGGACTTCTGTGGCAGCGACGTGCATGCTTTAGTTCTTCTTTTTTTGAAATCCTCATCAGAGACTAATTTGTAGCCCTTCAAGAAACCTTTTCAACGCGTAGAAATCCGTTGAAATCCTCATCAGAGACTAATTTGTAGCATCCGACATGTGAGTGGAAAGTTTTGATTAAAATACTTAAAGTGCATCCAGGCAGTTTCCAAGAGAATAAAAACATTACTATTTTAAGTGCGTGCAGGCTGGTTCAAAGTGAATTTCACGACTCCTGGGCCTTGACTCGTCTGTGAGAGCTTCAACTCTACATTGAAAAGTTTTTTCTTAAACTGTGAGAGCTTCATAATAAGCATAATAAGCTTATTGAAATAAATTATTATGATGAAATTAAAAATAAAAATGATTTTTATAAAAAAACAGAGAGACGCAGTGTTTTCTCTATTGGTACATGGTAAAAGTCTGAGCATATTTATTTTTTTTATTTATTTTTATTTTTATTCTAATAATAGTCCTATTATTTCTACCACCTAGAAATCGAGAATGCTAGTTTCATTCATCAAGATTATAAATCCTCTATTTAGATAAATGAGTAGAAAGGACAAAAACCCTAGTGCAAAAGAGCTATAAACTAGCCCAACAAATCATTCCCAGAGAAGCAAAAGCCAGAAACAAATCATACGGGGTTTAACAATTATATATGCTCGTCTTTAACTTTACTTTGAAGTGTATAAACTTTCACACTCGTGTGTGTGTGTGTGTGTGTGTGTGTGAAGCTTTGTGGTGGCTAAAGAATACATTTTGGAAAGTTGAATCAATAATATTGCCTGTGCTTGTCAAGGAATATAACATCCCAAATTTTACCACTAATATTGCCTGTGCTTGTCAAGGAAAAAGATTGACTGTAGAGAAAAATTGAAGGAACGTCATCCTCGTGGATGCTATAATCTGTAATTATTGGCAAGGCTTTAATAATCACAGCAGCAGAAGATGATATATTGTACAAATAGATTGAAGAAACAGGAGGCCTACGCATTTAATTAATTTGGACTTCCTCGTGGATGCTATTCCTTCCAATATGGACTCAAATCGTTTTATATCACTGCTAGGCAGATAGCAGAAGGTGAAACCCGAGTCACATGTTTCAAAAATTAGTTTGATTTACTTTTAGTTTTTTTTTCATTTAAAAAATTATATTTTTTCAATATTTTTTAATATTAGGATATGAGGTGAGTTTCATGATTTTGTTTATTATTTTATAGAGTTATTTCGGTTTAATATCCTGTTCACGACATAATCAAGTTAACCTAGATTTCTTTTTCTAAAGGAGGCAGCCCCACTTTTCATCACGTCTCCATGGTCCACACGTTTTCATCAAAACCTAGATTTTAGGACTTCTGTGGCAGCGACGTACATGCTTTAGTTCTTCTTTTTTTGAAATCCTCATCAGAGACTAATTTGTAGCCCTTCAAGAAACCTTTTCAACGCGTCAAGAATCACAGCAATCCGACATGTGAGTGGAAAATTGTAATTAAAGTACTTAAAAGTGCATTCAGGCTGTTTCCAAGAAAAAAAAACATTACTACTTTAAGTGCGTCCAGGATGGTTCAAAGTGAATTTCACGACTCTGAACCTTGACTTACCCTTTAATTTCAATTATTTTTATTCACATTTTTGCATTTATTCCAATGATAGAACATTTAGAATGCAATATCGTGCACTCATCAAAACCCCAGGAACGCCATCAAGCTTTAGCTTCAAACAACCAGAGGGAGCTTCAGTGCAGTAGAAAACTTCAACATCTACTGTGAAGCTTGATTTGCTATCCAATCTGCAAACAACCAGTTTTCCATTGAGGGAGGACTTCATATTCTGGGGGTAGAAACCCCACGAACGCAATCAAGCATTGGCTTCAAACAAAAAAGAGGGAGTTTCAGTGCAGTAGGAAACTTCAACATCCACTGTGGGTCTGTTTAAAAATGTAGTGCAAACGATATTTTTTAAAATTTTGAAATTTTAAAAAATAAAAATTACTTTATTTATATTTTCAGACCGTTTTAATGTGCTGATATCAAAAATAATTTTTTAAAAATAAAAATATTATTTTAAAATATTTTTAAATGAAAAATATTTTGAATTGCAATCACTACTATAATCTTAAACATATCGTTATGATTTGCTATCCAATCTGCACACCAATTCTCCATTAATACAAAGATCTTTTTTTTTGTTGTCGGAGATTATCAACCAATCACTTTCTATCTTTTTTCGAGTTTTTAGGTGATTTTTTTATCTCATATTCATGAACTAAAAAGTAAATAAAATAAAATTTTAGATCAAAATTAGAAATCAAAATGCAAAATGCAAAATGCAAAAGCTTTAGGGACCAAAATTTTAAAAAACACACCCAGATTGACTGCAAGGAATCAAGAAATGTCCAATAAGTTGCTGGTTTACATTGCAGTGGAAAATTATACGTAGACTTAGCTTTTTGATGATTAAGTCTCCCCGTTGTGTCTTTCACGAAGGCTTTGGATGAGATTATAGAGAGAAAATATTGAGCATTCCTTGGAAATTTCAGTGGTTATTTAATTAATGGGACCATTGAATTCAAACTGGTGTTGATGAATAAGTCAAAAGTCCAAGAATCGAGTGGCCAAGAGAGAAATTTACGTGATTTTGTTTGTTTTTTCTTTAGCCAAAAGTCCAAGAATATTAAATGGCCAAGAGAGAAATTTATGTGATGTTTGTTGCTTGTGTAAGTACATATGCCGTGGGATTCATCATTGGCAATTTGTGTTATCCTCAACTAGTGGGTAAAGCTCTTGAATTAATACATCATTCTATGACAATCCTCAATTTAGTCCTTTCATGTAAGATTGTTACAAACTTTTAAATAGAAATCATCGACGGATTTGAATACAAGGCAAAACTAAGAATGTTTTATGCATTAAAGACGTCACTAAAGAAAACAATAAGGACCCAATCGTGAATTGGTTATAAGTTGGGGGCTTGTACGAAGCTAGCCCTTATCCTAACCAATGAAGCAAGTGGGATATCCAATTTGCTATAGTGGTGGGTGCCTATGTAGTGCTACGCTGTATTTTGAATATTTTATTTTTAATATAACAAAGATATCCTAATAATAATAGCTTTTAAAAGCAACAATAAAAATTTGGAATTTTTTATTTTTAATATAACAAAGATATCCTAATAATTTTTTTTTTTGGGATTTTCATCTTGGAGAAACTCAATAGTATGAAAATATAGTATTAATCGAACTTCAAATTATAATTATTTATCTATCGAGTTTAAAAAAATATATATAACAATTCAATAGTCTTAAAAAGATAATGAAATAAAAAAAATGAAAAATGTTATTTATGTATTTCACGACTGAATTTCTATTATTTTTTATTCACATTTTATTCAAAGTGAATTTCACGACCCCTGGGCCTTGACTTGTCTGTTTAATTTCTATTATTTTTATTCACATTTTAGCATTTTATTCCAATGATAGAATTTATTTAGAAATATATTAAAATAATATTTTTAAATTTTTTATTTTCTATATCATAATATCAAAATAATTCAAAAATATTAAAAAATTATTTTTAAAAAATACATTGTGATTGTAAAGATCAATCAGTTCTGACAATGCTAGATTCAAATGAGAGTGAGGCTCCAAATCTAATTACGAGCAATTACTAATTGGGATAAAAAGAAATTAAAAGACAAATTACCCGAGGTGATTTTTTATTTTTTAAAATTTATTTTTAATATAGTACATTAAAATAATTTGAAAATATTTAAAAAAATTAATTTAAAATAAAAAAATTTAATTTTTTTCAAAAATAAATTTACAATAAAAAATAAAAAATGATATTAGTATTTGTCTGGTGGCCTCTCTCGGGACACAACGCTGCACTTCCTAAAATGAAAATATTAAAATCGGTAGGTGCATCAGACCTCATCCTCAATTAACATGAACCCATTCTGTAGATTATTAGTTTTTATTTTTATTATATTTTTCAATCCAAGTATATACTCCATGGCTGGACCTTATCGTCTTGATCCAGGAATTGATTGCCAACAATCACTTGGTACAGTAAACAGACTTTTGATGTTTTATATGACTGAGACATGGTTTGATTTTGCCTGTCCAACCGTGTTTTTTATAAAACTATAAAAAATTTTTGTTTTAAATTAAATTTTTTTAGTATTTTTATATCATTTTAATTTTAATATAATAATATTAAAAATAAATTATAAATAAAAAATACTTTAAAAAAATAACCATTACATAAATATTTTACTTTTCATGGACTAAGGTATATTTGCCTTTCCATTTTTTTTAACAAAGAAGAAAAGTAAAATTCAGGACTTTTGACAGCATGGTGTACTATGGTGTGCGTTTATTTAAGAAAAGTCAATGAGCTTGGAGTACGATGAACGCCAAACCCCTCTCGTTCAAAACATCTCATCATCGAACTTTTCCATACCCATGGAATTTATTTTTTCCCCAACTCCCTTCTACAAATTTATATTTTAGCCCTCGATCTATAAAGTATGATTTGCTATCCAATCTGCACACCAGTTTTTCTTTAACACAAAGAGTAATATTACAGTAAGGAAATTAAATCAATACAGATAAATAAATGATCCAAACATAATAAAGAGGGTCCGTTTATTTGCGTAGTTACTTCTGCGTTTGAAACAACCACATCAAAACAAACATTTGATAATACTCAAAAAGCAATTTTCTACTAGTAAGTCTCATCATCAACTACGGCACAACCACAGGTTTACAAGAAGCAACTCTTTGCTGCTTCCTGTGCTAAGAAAACCTATGAACAGTGGAGCCATGCTGCTCCACTGTTCATGAGTTTTCTTCAATGAACAGTGGAGCATGCTTCATAGTTCCGGGCGGACCAGTCTGATTCAAAGCTAAAAATACATTGAACCGGGCCCGACCCAATAAAATAAAAAAATATTTTTTATTTTTAATTGTGTTTTATTCAAAAAACTATTGTTAAACATTATTCAATGACACTACATAAATTAGACGGAGATCGCTTGATGACGTAGCATTTGCAGAATTTGATCGCAATCTCAATTTTGTTCCTGATTATATTTTACCTGATGTTGTTGCACTTTTAAGAAATTTAATGGTACAATAAAAAAATATTTTATATAAAATATTATTTATTTCATGATATAATAATAATAGTTAAATCTACAATATTTAAATTAAAAACAATCAATATTAATATTTTTTTTGAAATTATTTTATAACCTCAATTTCAAAAGCATATTTAACCAAACATATTAAACTATTTTTTGTTCAACCTTAATTTCAACCACAGTTTTAACCAAATATATATAAATATCATATCAACCTTAATCATTCTTTTGATTGTTACTTATTTTATTTGAAATAATTTATGAAATGTTAATTATTATTATTTTAATTTCTTCATCTTTTATTTTTTTTATTTTTTAGATTTGTTCTCTATTATTTTGATTATTATTTATTTTATTTGAGATAATTTATGAAATTATATATTTTTTTAATTTCATTCTCATTCAACTTTTTAATTTGTAAGATTTGTTCCTCATTATTTTAATAAACTTGAGAAAAATAAAACATTAATAAGTTATTTTCCAGCTCATTTTTTATGATATAATCAAATACTGGAAAGTGTTTTCCAACTTATTTTCCATTACACTACCAAACATCACAAAATAATTCACTTTCCCGAAATTCATATACTTAACGAAAAAAATTATAAAAATATAAAATATATAAATATATATAAAAATATAAAATATGCATGCATATATTTAAATTTATTCTTATTGGTTTATTTAAAGACGCTAGATTCAGCAACACCATTTATTTTTTTTGGGTTACGTAATACTTACCAACGCCAGAGTTGAAAGTATCCGTAGTCGAATATTCACTAACGTCAGAGTCAGGAATATTATAAGCAAATCATTATAGCATAAACTAATAAATGTTTAGCAATTTAAGACAAAACCGGCAATGCAGTCTGTCTCAAATAGAATATTTAAGGAGTGATAATATCTTTTCTTTTACGTAACCAATCCCGTATCATAGAATCTATGTTGACCAATTAGGGTTCCTATTGATCATAATACTAGGTGATGACTCCTTGAACAACACCTTTTTCCCTAAAAGAACAAGATGCCAAATATCTGTTCTTTTTCCATAATTAAGAAATCCGTTCTTTCCTTTTAAAACTTTTAAAACCGCCGCGATGCCGGGTGTGACAATGGTTATTTGTAAAGAAGAAACTGTAATCTGACCATTAACATGTTATAAAATAATTAATTAAATTTCAAATCTTTTGTTTTATTAATGTTGACTTAAACTAATAAAATCAACTCATGACACTATTGATTTTATTATTAATTAATTTTTTCTAAACAATATTGTTTTAATTTTTTAAAAAGATAATTCAAAATTCTTGCAAGGAAACTATATTGAATTGATCTATATCGGCTTGAGTTAATTTATCAAACTTAATTTACCAAACTTATAAACCAGTCATGTAACAAACTGTTTTTATAAATGTAATCACATGTAAATAAAGTTTAATAAGTGTAGAGACACTATTGAGTAATTTGGGACCAAAGTCTAGGACCTCGATAATACTTAAACAATAGTAATGTTCCTACAATAACAATGACGGTACATAACTTAAAGAATATATATATACATAACTTAAAGAATACACACACACACACACACACACACACACACAAAGCACAAATAATAATAATTTTGGATGCAAAACACAGATGGAGCAAGAAATTAATCCCAAGAAAAATCCAAATATAAGTTATTCCAACTTTCTTTCTATCCCAAGAAATCGAGAATGCTAGTTTCATTCATCAAATTATAAATCCTATAAACTATATTATAAGATATAGAATACCTATAAACTATATTATAAGATATAGAAAGCTAACGTGTGGAGTCTGTGGACCCACCCAATGTTCAAACTTTGAAGAAGCTGCCAAAAAAATGTAAACACATGAATATGAGAAAGAATAGCATATTTCAAGTTTCTTTTAAAAATATATTTTTTATTTAAAAATATATTAAAATAATTTTTTTAATTTTTTTTATATTACCACCTCAGAACAATTCAAAAATATTAATGGCAAACAGTCACTTGATATATTTTTACAGGCTTTTGATTAGCCTCACTCATCTAAACCCTGTTATTGGTTAATGGTTATCAACAACTCTCCATCCCGTGGCCTTTCTGGCCGTCCCTGAAACAACCAAACCCCTGGAAAAAATAATAATATAGTTGAATCATGTTTTTAAAATAACTTGATTTTTTTTTATTTTAATTTTTTTTTTAATTTTCACATGTTAATGCTAAAAATAAATTTTAAAAATAAAAAAATTATTATTTTAATATATCTTCAAATAAAAAACATTTTAAAAAATAATTGCTACCATAATATCAAACACTATTTTAGTCACAGTTTACCTACTTTTCCAGTTTTAAAAAATAATTAAAAATAAAATTCAAGATTTGTGTTTTTTTTGGGCAACATGATGCACTGCTGTTATACCTGCATTTTGCCAATAAAATAATAAAAATTGATGTTTTTGTTATGGTTTACCACCTTAACAAACGAGGTTTTAATTGACTCGGGTTGTTGGAATAACTTAATCTTATGACAAAGTTTGTTTTTAAATATATATTCTCCAAATCTTTACTAAATTATCAAAATAACTTTACAACATTTTTAAGTTACTTAATTTATTTGGTGTAAGATAATTTTTTTAATATAATATTATAACTTATGAATTATTTATTAAGTTAATTCAGATTAATTATTTTATTAAAATAATATCATTTTTTTTTTAGTAATCCAATTAGATAGGAACTAGATTGGTTTGATTGATCGATTAAATTCCACCCAGTCAATATCCTTTGCGTTGGGATGCTCCCACTCCACTACTGTCTCCCACCATTCTTTTGGATATGTAACTATGTATTGTAGAGAAGGGGGAGGGGATGACTGGCCATTTTCAAGCAACGGGAGACTCTTCAGCTTCTCATAATACCTCACACCAAAATTTTCAAGAGAATTGCAAATCAGTTTTGCACTGCAAATGCTTTTCAGTTCTGGTAAACGATACAATTCCAAAGTTCTTAACTTTGGGAGAATGACTTCCGTGATGGAATTAGAGGTGCTGCTTTCTTCATCTGTTGTTCCTATTATCTCCTCCATTTTGTAACAATCCTCAACACCAATCATTTCCAGGTTTACGAGGTTTGGCAGCAGCACAAGCGGGAACAGCTTCTTCATACTTTCACATCCACCACAATAAAACTCTTTAAGACGAGAAAACGTACCATTATATGATGGCACTGGTGGTGCAGCATAGCAGAACCAAGAAGATGAAACCAAGCTCTCCATGTCATTGCAATCTGTAATGGTGATTTTCTTCAGTTCAGTTGCATTCTCCAATGACAGAACATCACATAAACTTCTTGCATCGATGCATGCACAAAACAGTCCTTGAATGCCATTTAAGAACATGACCTGAAAATCTCCATCTCCGTTGATACTCAAAGTATCCAACGCAACTGTTTTACTTGGAAAACCTTCAATCCATTGCTCCCAATATCTAAAATCCACCATTCCTACTAAAATTTTATATGTGCTTAATGATTGGATCCCATCCCGAGATCTGAGATACTCCATGAAGTCAGAGAAACCTTCGAAATGGCATTCCAAAGTTTCTAAATTTCTCAAGGATCCTACTTCCTTTCCTTTAACTGTTATCGGAGCATAACATTCCTCAAAAACCTCTTCTAGTACAAAGACTTGCAGGTGAGAGAGTTTTGGCAATATCCCACTAGGAAACTCCTTTTCACCACATCCATTCATTCTAAGATACCTCAGCTTGGTTAGGCATTCCATTCCTTGCGGCATCTTTTCAAGCGCAGTGCTAGAGAGATCCATCCTCTTCAGTGCCCTGAGCTTCTTTAATGATGGAACATGTCTTAAATTCTCACAGTTTTTGAGCAATAACGCAGTGAGACTCACCAAATCAGAGATAGAGTCTGGCAAATTTTCAATACCTGTGCGAGACAGATCGAGGACCATGAGCCCATTCAATTGCTTGAAAAATGAATCCGCAACAAATCTCAACCCACTGTTATCACATAGAAATAAAGTGGACAGATTTGGACACATTGGTGAATGGCTGGAAGGAATTTCTTCGATCTCGTTTTCCATTAATGAAACCATCGTCAGATTCTCCGTCCACTCCTCTGCATCTGGCAACTCTTTTAATTGTGCACCTGCTTTGACCATGCCTTGAGAGTTCTCTAGCAGTATTTGGATGGCCATGTCCCTAATCAAGTCATGCATCTTGACAGGTCTACGAGCAACATAATACATATTAGCATTTTCCAATAGGCAGACATATTCAAGCCTATTAAGCATCGCGTGGCCCTCGTCAAATGCATCTCCCCTGCTCCTCTTTACTTTAATTATCCCCTCATCGATCAAATAACCTATCAACTCCTCCCTTTCAATCCAATGATCTTCAGGAAATAATGCACAGTACAAGAGACATTGTTGTAGTGCTAAATCACCTAACCGATCGTAACTAAACCTCAATAACTTGAATACTTCCATGTCCCTAAATTCTGATTCTCTCAATTTGTTCAATGTATTTCTCCACTCATGTGGGTCATCCACTCCCCTCAAGCTTCCTGCCACTGCAATAATTCCCAATGGTAAACCAGCACATTCCCTTGCAACAGCTTTCGCAATTCCTTCCACTTCTGGTGAAAGTGCTACATCACGTCCAAGTTTCTCCATGAACAAAGTCCAAGCTTCTTCCTCATAAAGTGGCTTCACTTTGATTTTGTGCTAGCAAGCCATCCGATGACAAACTGTTTTTGATCAAGTTGTCATAATCAGCAACTGTTTTTGATCGAGTTGTCATAATCAGTATGCATCCTTCCAACTTTTCAGGAATTCCCACTTTGTATAGCTCAAAATTGTTCCACAAATCATCTAAATTGAGAATTCATTTTTGTTTCTTCCTTAGTTCTTCTGACAATTTGACAGCTCTATGCAGTTCATCATTTTTTCTTGAAAGATCTATATCAAGATATTCAGCAATAAGATCCTGCAATCTGTTAATGCTGAAATTTTGAGACACAGTCACCCACCAAACATGATCACAAATATCTGGTTTTTGTAGAAACTTATTATGGACATGTTGCAGTATTGTGGATTTACCAACTTCCCCCATCCCATAAATGCCAATGGTTGAGACATCCCCATCCATTAACAAAGAGCATATCACCTTCGTATTCTCTTCGAATGCTTGACCCACTGGCTTTGTAGAGCTAGTAGGTAATGGAGCTCCTATAGTCTTGTTGTATTTCAGACTTTCAGAAGATCTAGCTCCAGCACCAACCTGCACTGATCTTCGACTATTCTCCACATCCTCCTCCACTGGTTCTGTCCTCCGTCTAACCCGATTAATTCTCTCTTCCCCGGCACCTTGTTCCAGCACCCCATGAATTCCCGCTTGTACCCTTCCAGCACCCCCCGCCAAATTGCCAAGTACTGCATTGCTTTGTTCCAACGCGCGATCCGCTGGTTCTGTCCTCAGTCTGCTCTCGAGTGCCCCTTTGGAAACTCTATCTTCTTGTGCTCTCATTCCCGTCATGCTTACTTCGTCGTTTCCTGCTATTGCTTGTGAAATTCCACAATCATTAACATTGACTGAACTTGCTGTGATTTTCTGTTTTTTGTTAGCAGCTTTCCAGGCTGCTTCTTGAACTTCTTTAGGCACCCCATGACAAATGGCAACATTATGCCCTTCCTCTCCTGATAAATGCCATTTGATCCTTGAAATGGAGGTTTTATTGGCAAATGTATGTGGACAAAACTTACACTTCATGCTACCATCAGTCCTATCTTCAATATAATTCCAAAATGGATCCTTTGATCTAACCATTTCAACCTATATAAAAAAAAGGTAGGTCAAAATAAAGAATAAAAATTGATGCAAGTTACACCATATCTAGATGGATGAGAAACTACTTCTTCAGTGTTGTTACCCTTATTTTGCTATTAAAATTGATAGTTAGTTTATTGCACAATCATAGAAGGGAATTAGTTTATTGCACAATCATAGGAGGGAAAAAGACGACGATAATTCAGTTATACTTCTTACTTGTTGAGTATTTAAACCCCTATTTTGACTTTGCAGGGAAGTGCCAAGGCCAGGATTTGAGGCATTTGGCGTAGCAGTTTGATTTTGCAATCCTCGGACTTGGAGGTCATCCATCTGTGACCTATATGAAAATGAAGTGATCATATTATAAAACCTTTCGATAATTGGTAGTCTCTCTTAAGCACTAAAAATCAATGGTGTATCTAATTATCAAAAAGGTATTAATACTGTGTTAAAACACGACAGCATATATATTGCCAAAGTTTGATCAGTACCTAGTAGAGTTGTCAAAGTTTTGAGGCACGAAGTTCTCCTGTTGCATATTGTCTATATTAGGAATTGCAAAAGCTTGATCGACTTGTCCTTGATTAGGAAAATGTTGAATCCTGAATCCAAAATCATTCGCAGACAATATGAAGCATTACAAACTTATGTTTAGCTTGGTGGGTTCATGTTCAAGCTATGATGTTTCTTTCCTGATTGAAAAACTAAATTCTTGGAGTTCAGATGCCTGAATAATATTCAAATAGTTAAACTTAGAACTGTTATTCTAACTTGGTTGATTTTCTAGTTCCATTATGTGCACAAAAAGAGAGAGAGAGAGAGAGCTCAGAAAGACTTGAAAGATCCTCGTCAATTTTGGTTTATTGTTTTCATGATTAAAAAAGTGTATATATATTCGAGGTTAATACCATTGATTCATTGGAGGATGAGGTCCAGGTAGCATCGCAGGCACTTGATTGCTCATTGGTAACTGATAATTAGTCAATTGTTGGTCCCTAAATTAGCAACACTTGTTAGTAATTTCTTTATACATATG
>Ga0307513_10008616_pt1 | contig 13011 bp, 13 predicted proteins | sample 15_EM_MG_FD_202174 | JGI IMG/M metagenome (GOLD analysis project Ga0307513, IMG submission 202174) | Populus trichocarpa ectomycorrhiza microbial communities from riparian zone in the Pacific Northwest, United States - 15_EM | ecosystem: Host-associated > Plants > Roots > Unclassified | place...
GCCTTTAGCATCACGGCGACTGCCGCCGCTCCCAGCAGCATGAGGTAAATGGCGCCGAGGTCGGCCAGCGTCTCGCGCAGCAGGAAGAACAAAAGCGTGCCGACCAGCGGCCCTTCGATAGTGCCGATCCCGCCGATAACGACCATGAAGATGACATAGGCGGTCCAGTCGTTGACGCTGAAGGCAGCATCGGGCGAGATGCGCAGCTTCTGCAGGAAGATCAGCGCACCGGTCATCGCTGTGAGGCCGGCCGTCAGCACAAAGATGGCCAACTTGGTGCGCGCGATGTCGACGCCGAGACTTTCCGCGGCGATCTCGCTGTCGCGGATGGCGCTCAGCGCGAGGCCGGCGCGCGAGCGCAGGATGATATACACGGCGGCCAGGATTCCAACGCCGAGCCCCAGCGCGGACCAGTACACAGCCATGTCGCGCCCCTCGCGCGTGGCGGCAATGCTAGCCACGATACCCGCCGGCAGGCTGGTACCCGAACCGCCACCCAACACCGAGACCTGGGCGAAGCTCAGCCGGAAGACCTCGGCCGCCACCCAGGTGCCGATGGCGAAATAGGCGCCTTGGAGGCGGAAGAGCAGCGGCGCCAGCGGCAGTGCCACCAGCGCGCCGATGATGCCCGCCAGCAAGATTGCCAGGAGCGGCGGTACGCCGAAGAACATGGCGGCGGCGAACAGCGTATAGCCGCCAAGACCGACGAAGGCCTGCTGCCCAACGGAAACCAGCCCCGCATATCCGGCAAGCAGGTTCCACAGGCTAGCGAGAGCGAGGAAGCTGTAGATCTCACCCAGCAGTCGCAAATTGGCGCGCCCCGCCCACCAGGGCGCGGCAATCAGCACGGCGACGAGCAGAAGGCTGACGATGCCAGCTAGGCGGCTCGCCCGCGTCGCGCGCTCGACCGCGTAGGCGCTCACGGTCATCCATCCATCCTCGGAAACAGGCCACGCGGGCGCACGATCAGGATCAGGAAGAAGACGAGGTGACCGGCGAGCACCTGATATCCTGGGTCGATCTTTGCGGCGAGCGTCTGCGTGATGCCGAGCACGATGCCGCCAACAAGCGTGCCCCATAGGCTGCCCAAGCCGCCGATGATCACCGCCTCGAAGCCGAAGATCAGGCGCAACGGCCCGGTCGTGGGATCGAAATTCGTTCGCACCGCGAGAAAGATGCCGGCCAGCGCCACGATCGCCGCCGAGAGCGCCATCGCCATGGCGAAGACATGGCCGTTGTCCAATCCCATGATGCGCGCGATTTCGGCGTCGTCCGATGTGGCGCGGAAGGCGCGGCCAAGGCTCGTGCGCGCGAATAGAAGCTCCAGCCCGGCGATGACCGCGACGGCGACGGCAAACATCAGAACCGGTAGCACGCCGACGCCAATTCCGTTTCCGATGTTAAGGCTCGCCGTTTCGATGGGGCCGGCCGCGAGGCGGCGGCTATCGGCGGTGAAAACGGTCAGGAGACCGTTTTGAAGGATCACCGATAGGCCGAAGGTGACGAGCAGCGGGGGGAGCAGATCGTTGCCCAGCGTGACATTCAGCAGGAATCGTTGCAGCGCATAGCCGAAGGCAGCCATGAGCGGCACCACGATCAGCGCGGCAGCGAACGGGCTGATGCCCAGCGCCTGCACGACAACCAACGCGATATAGGCGCCAAGCACCACGAGATCGCCGTGAGCGACGTTGACAAGGCGCATCACGCCGAAAATCAGCGAAAGCCCTGCCGCGAATAGGGCATAGAGACCGCCGAGCAGCACGCCTTGCAAGACGGCGTTGACCCACGCCATCTATCTGCTCCCGAAATAGGCGGCGATGATGTCGGATCGACTGTAGTCGCCGGGCTTCCCGGCGAGCGAGACGCGCCCCTCCTGCAGGCAGACGAACCTGTCGGCGGTGGCAAGCGCGCGTGTCACGTCCTGTTCGACGAGGATGGCGCTCATCCCGCTTGTAGCGATAGCGGGCATCGCGGCGTAGATGTCCTTGATCACGGTGGGCGCGAGACCGAGCGAAATCTCGTCGAACAGGATAAGCTCGGGGTTCGCCATCAGCGCTCGGCCGATCGCGACCATCTGCTGCTGGCCGCCCGACAAGGACGGCGCGGGCTGGCCGCGCTTCTCGCGCAGGATGGGAAACAGGGCGTAGACCCGGTCCAGCGACCAGTGGCCCACGCGCCCATGCTCACCGCCGATCACGAGGTTCTCCTCCACCGAGAGCGAGCGGAACAACCTTCGGCCCTCCGGCACCAGGGCGATGCCCCGCTTCACGATGCGGTTCGCGGGCGCGCCGCCTATTGCCTCCTCGCGATGGACGATCATGCCGGGCTCGCAGGCGATCATCCCGACGATGGCTGTGAGGGTGGTGGACTTGCCGGCTCCGTTTGCGCCGATCAACGCCAGCACCTCGCCGCGCTGGAGGTCGAAGGACACATCGAACAGTGCCTGGAAGTCGCCGTAGCCCGTCGAGAGCTTGCGCAGACTGAGAAGCGGTTCAGCCATGAACAGGCTCCGCCGCTTCGAGGCCCAGATAGATGTTGGCGACCTCGGCGCTCGCCATGATGGCGGCCGGCGCCCCCTCCGCGATCTTGCGGCCGAAATCGAGCACGGCGATGCGATCCACCACGGCGATGAGCGCGTGGACGACATGCTCGATCCAGATGATGGAGATGCCCTGCGCGCGCACGGTGCGGAGCGCCACGATCAGTTCCTGACACTCCGCTTCCGTGAGGCCGCCGGCGATCTCGTCCAGCAGCAGGAGGGAGGGGCCGGTCGCCAGCGCACGGGCGAGTTCCAGCCGCTTGCGCTCGATCAGCGTCAGGCTGCCGGCCAGCGTATTGGCTTTGCGCGAAAGGCCGGTGGTTTCGAGAACCGCGATCGCACGGTGCTCCGCCGCCTTGCCAGCAAGATCGCCTCCGAAAGTCGCGCCGACGAGGACGTTCTCGAAGGTCGTCATTCCGGTGAAGGGATGCGGGATCTGGAAGGAGCGCGAAATGCCAAGGCGGCAACGGCGGCTTGGGGGGAGGCGGGTGATATCGCGATCCTTGAACAGCATGCGGCCCGCATTCGGCGCGGCAGTGCCGGCGATGAGATTGAACAGCGTCGTTTTGCCAGCGCCGTTCGGCCCAAGGATGCCGAGCGCTTCGCCCTCGCTCATGTCGAAGGAGATGTGGTCGCACACGACCAGGGCGCCATAACGCTTCACCAACCCTTGCACGCTGAGTATCCGCATGGGGCTCCCGTAAGACGCGCAGACGCCTCCCGGCATCCACTTGGATGTCGCCGATCACAGGAGCATGAGATTGCCGCCGACAGGAATGGCCGGCGCCGTCTTATTGGTGGTGATGACGAGTTCGACGCCGCTGCCCGTCTTCTGCCACTGCCCAGCGACGAGCGGCGTCTTGGTGACGTTCTTCACCGGCCCCTTGCTCCAGTCCACCGGGCCGACGATGGTGCTCAGCTTCGTCGTGCGGATCGCCTCGATGATGGACTTCGGATCGCTAAGATCGGCGCTGCGCGTCACCACATCCGCCACGACCTCGAACAGAGCGTGCTTGAAGCCGATGGGCTGCGTCCAGGGGCGTTTGGCGGCGGCGACATAGCCTTCCGCAAGCACCTTCGCGCTCTCGCCGGTCAGGGACGATGCGAATGGATGGTTCGGGGACCACCAAATCTCCGAGGACAAACCCACCCCGCGATCGCCGAGCGAAGCGATCACCGAGGGAAAAAGCAGCGCCTTGCCGATGGTCACGATCTTCGGTCGCAGGCCCTGCTGGCCGGCCTGGGACCAGAAGGTCGCGAAGTCCGGCGGGATCATATTGCCAGTGACGATCTCCACGCCGTCTCGCTTGAAGGCGTTGATCTGGGCGGAGAAGTCATCGGAAGCGGGCTGATAGCGGCCGGGATCGGTTAGCTTGAATCCCGCGCCGGCGAGAGGCCCCGGAAACCCGCGTTCCTTGTCACCCCAGGCGTTTCCGTCGGCATCGTTAGGAAAGAGGCCCCCGACAGCCTTGCCGACATCGGGCTGATTCCAGAGTGCCAGAAAGGCCTCGATGACATCCTCCAATCCCCAGAAAAAATGGTAGGTCGTCTCGAAGCCCTTCTTCGGATCGCCATTGCGGCCGAAGAAATAAGGCTGCCAGGGGCAGTCCGTGGTGATGCATGGCGTGCCGTTCACCTCGGCCTGATCCGAGACCGGGTTGACGGTGTCCGGCGTTGCGGCAGCGGTGATGATGTCCACCTCATCCCTCAGGATGAGTTCCGCAGCGACTTCGGCGGCGCGGTTCGGATTGGATTGCGAGTCCTTTGAAATGATCTCGACCCTCACTTTGCGGCCGTGATTGTCGATGCCCGATTCCAGGATTTTTCGCAGGCCCGTCAGCACGTAATCGTCGGCTTCCGCGAAGCCGGCGAGCGGGCCGGTGCGCGGGCTGACATGGCCGACTTTGATCGTGTTCTTTGCCGCCAAAGCGCGGCCGCTGCGCAGCACAGCCGGCGCGGCGATGGCCGCCAGCAGCGATGTCTTCAGCAATGCTCGACGCGAGACCGCGGCTTTAAGAACCACCTCCGGAATGCGTATCATTTGAACCTCCCGGGCCGCCTTCGGCGGCGTTCAGCTTCCTCAAATGCGCGAAGACTTGGCTGCGGAGGTCTTGTGCCTCCTCTTGGGTCCAGGTCCGAAAACCTTCGCCGCTTTTCACGCCGAGCCTGCCCGCCGCGACGAGATCGTCGAGATAGGGAGAGGGGCCAGGCGTGCGATCGAGATGCGGGATGACCGTGCGGTGGATGTCCTGCGTGAGGTCGGTGCCGACAAGGTCGGCGTTTTCCAGCGGGCCGAGCACTGCGAGGCGGCGGCCGAAGCTTGCCTTCACGACCATATCGACGGTTCGAGCATCGCAGATCCCCTCGGCCACCAGCGCTATGGCCTCGCGCCAGAGTGCGTGTTGCAGCCGGTTGCCAATGAAGCCGGGCACGTCCTTCATGACGCGCACGGGCGTTTTCCCCACTGCCGCAAGCAGTGCCGTGATCGCCGCGATGACCCGCGTATCGGTATCCGGCGTGCCGATGACCTCGACCAGGGGCACCAGAAACGGCGGGTTCCACCAATGCGTGCCGAGCATCCGCGTACGCGTTGCCAGCCCTTCGACGATGGTGCCGATGGGGAGGACGGAGGTGTTGGATGCCAACACTGCGCCCGGCGGCGCGAGCCGCTCCAACTCGGCGAAAATGCCGCGTTTCAGTTCGAGCTTTTCCGGCGCCGCCTCGAAGACGTAATCCGCACCGGCTACCGCGTCGGCAAGGTCGGCATGGCCACTGACGAGCGGCAGACAATCCACCGGCTCATCGAGGTCGCGCAGATTGCTCTCGATCCGCGCATGCAACGTATCGAGCGTGGCCGCGATCGCGTCGTACACCCGCACGCGCGACCCGGCGCGCGCGAAAACCTGCGCGATGCCGTGGCCCATCAGGCCGGCGCCGATTATCGCGATATTCGGACGCTCGCTCATGGTTCACCCCGCCGTATAGCCGCCATCGGCGTAAAGGATATGGCCCGTGTAGAAATCCGAGGCGCGCGAGGCCAGGAACAGCAGCGGCCCCGCCAGATCCTCCGGCTCGCCGAGGCGCCCTTTCGGCACTCGTGCGAGGAAGCCTTCGCGGACGGCTTTGGCCCTCTCGTCACCCTCGAACATCCACGCGGTGAGCGGCGAGCGGAAAACAGTCGGCGCGATGGCGTTCACCGTGATGCCGGTTGCTCCCCATTCGCAGCCGAGCGCGCGGGTCATGCCGTCCACCGCCGATTTCGACGCACAATAGGCGGTGTAGCCCGCTGGATGCCCGAGAAGGCCGCGCGCGGAGGACATCAGGATGATCTTGCCACCCTCACCCTGCTCCAGCATCCGCTTGCCGGCCGCCCGCGCCATCAGCCAGGACTGGGTGACATTGGCGTCCATGACGTCCAGGAAGCGCTCGGGCGCCATCTCCACGATCTTGGCGACCTCATTCTTGCCGGACGCGACAACGAGGATATCGACACGGCCGAATTTCGTGACGGCGGCATCCACGATCCGCGCGCAGGAAGCCTCGCTCGACGGGCGGATGTTGACGCTTTCGACCTCGGCGCCGAGCGCGCGGCATTGCGCCGCCACCGCGTCAAGCTCGGCCACCTTGCCCGCGCTCAGCACGAGCCTGGCGCCGGCCCCCGCCAGCACCTGCGCGGCAAGCGCGCCGAACGATCCGGACGCGCCGGTGACGATGGCGACTTTGCCGGTCACGTCGAACAGCGATAGCGGATTGGTAAGGACATCGCTCACGGCGTCACCCCAGGTGGGTAGGGCAGCACGACGATCATCGTACACACAGAATTGGAGCGGTTGACGATTTCGCGCGTCTCGCCGGCGGGAATGGTGCAGGAGTCGAGGCGGCGCAGCACGGTTTCCTCGCCGCCGACAATCACGCAAAGCTCGCCTTCGAGGATGACATAGACCTTCTCGATGGGCGAGGCATCCGGCCCAGCGCCGCCGCCGGGGAGGAAGTGCGAGAGCCCGACCCACTGGTTCCTAGGCCCCTGCGGCTCGAAGCCTTGCAGGCGCAGCGAGCGCACATCCCGGTGATTGGGTGCCTCGTACGCCGCCGCCTCATGGAAGCGCTTGACGAACATCAGAAGGCCTCCCCCTTTTCGATGCGATAGGTCTGGCCCCTGTCGATCATCGCGACGAGGCGGATGATGCAGCCGTCGCCCCGGTCCCAGTTCCAGGGGAAGAAGGCGAAGGTGCAGCGCTTGCCAGTCACCTTGTCGAGGTCGCCGCCGACATTCTCGATGCCGAGAATGCCGTTGATGAACAGCTTGCGATGCACGGGCTCCCATTCGGGGAAGTCGTCCCTCCAGTCGCGGCCGCCGGACCATTCGCGATATTCCTCGGCCAGATGCGGATGCAGCGGGCCGTTACGCTGCGGGCCGATGGCGGTCGCCAGCGGATGATCGTTGGCCTGGGTGTCGTGGCCCACCACCTTGACCTTCTTCTCGACGAACCAGTCGGCGGCGGAGGGCACGAAACCGGGGCAGCGGCAGAAATAGTCCTCGCTGTCCTCATATTGATGATGCCAGCCGGTATTGACGATCACGACGTCGCCGGGCCGCACGGCGCCTCCGGCCGCCTTCTCCAGATCGTCATAGGCGATCGGCTCCCACATCTTCTTCGGCAGAGGAATGACGATGCCGCTACCGAAGAATTGCGGCAACGGCACCTCATCGATGAAGGGCGTGCCCTGCACCACATGGGCAGGCGCATCGATATGGGTCGTGCTGTGCATGCTCGTCGTGATCCGCTGCGAGAGCACACCGGACTTGGCCATGTAATGGATGCGCTCGATCTTCACATCCTCGAAATACGGCCAATTGGGCGACTGGTAGCCGAAGCGATGCGACAGGTTGTAGAATTCGAGGCCCATGGAATTGTCGAGGTTGTCCTCGAACTGGACGCCGCGAATTGTGACGGGCATGTATTCCTCCGCTGCTGCGTTTCGTCCCGGGCGGCAAATTGGCCGCATCTGTGTTTTTGTGGCTCGCAATACGATACATATGTACCATATGGCGGTCAATTGTGGTGCTTGGGCTTTTTTTGCATTGGGATGGTTTCCTGTGAGGGGAGACAATGAGGACGGACAGGCCGTGAAAGATGGCGAGGAGCCGAGCGGCTCGCAGGGGGGAATTCAGGTCATCGCGCGCGCCGCGGCTATCCTGCGGACATTGGAGAGTCATCCCGGTGGCCTGAGCCTGGGACAGATCGCCAAATCCGTGGACCTCGCGCGTTCGACCGTTCAGCGCATCGTCGCCGCGCTTGCCGCTGAGGACTTTGTCATGGCCTCCGGGCCGGGGGATGTGCGGATCGGGCCGGGGCTGGTGCGGGTGGCGGCGTCGGTTGCGTCCAACACGGCGGAGCTGATCCGGCCGCAGCTTCGCGCGCTTGGCGAGGAGGTGGGCGAGACGGTGGACCTCGCTCTGCTGTCTGGAGGCTCGGTCGTGTTCGTGGACCAGGTTCCCGGCCGCCGGCGGCTGGTGGCGCTTTCGGCGGTCGGCGAACGCTTTCCGCTTCATTGCACGGCGAACGGCAAGGCGATCCTTGCCTGCTTCTCACCACAGGACGCGGGCGAACTGATCGACAAGAGCCTGGCAGAGCATCCCGGCTTCCCCTTGGCGGACCGCTTGGCGCTGGAACGCGAGCTGGATGAGACGCGCCGCACGCATCTGGCTTTTGATATCGAGGAGCACGGCGAGGGAATCTCCGCCATTGGCACGGCGCTGCTCGATGTGTTCGGACGCCCCATCGCCATCTCCATCCCGGTGCCCTCGCAGCGTTTCGAGGAGCAGCGTGAACTGCTGGCGAGCCAGTTGAATGGCTTTCGCAACCGGCTGAAGTCCACGGTTAAGCGGTAAGGTTGGGGGCGGCGGGCGAAATTCATCACACGGCGGCACGCACCATCTTGACGACGTACCGCATTGCAGTACTCTTATGCCATAATGCGGTACAAAATGCGGCATGAGAGATCGCAGAACCGCTCGGGAAGAAACTCGGGAGAAACGCCAATGAGCGTCACGCGCCGCGCCATCTCCGCTGGCCTGACGGCCGCCGCCATCTGCGCGTCCTGCAGCTTGGCCTTGGCGCAAACCTTCGAGCTGAAAGTCTCGCACTATTTGCCGCCGAATCATACGTTCCAGAAAGAGCTGCTGCGCTGGGGCGAGGAACTTGCCACGCAGTCGGGCGGGCGTCTGAAGCTGAACATCTATCCCGCCTCGCAACTCGGCCCCGTGAACCGGCAATTCGATCTCGCGCGCAACGGCGTGGCCGATATCGCCGTGGGCCTGCATGGGGCGACGCCCGGCCGCTATCCGCTCACCGAGCTGGTTAGCCTGCCTTACATGCGTCCAGCGGGCGGCAGCAACAGTGCGGTGACATCGCAGCGCCTCAGCGCGCTTGCGTCCGAATTCCTGGCCCACGAACATCAGGGGCTGAAAATCCTCTGGATGGCCGTCACCAACCCGCTGATGTTCCATACGGCCAACCGGCAGATCAAGGCAGTCGCCGACTTCAAGGGCCTGCGCATCCGCTATGCGGGCGAGCAGTTCGCTCAGATCATCCCCGCGCTCGGTGCGGTGCCGCTTCCCGTACCGCCCGCCGAGACCCAGGACGGCCTCGCCAAAGGCATCATCGACGGCGCGACCTTCCCCTATGAGGCGACCAAGAGCTTCGATCTCGGCACGGTGGTGAAATATTCGCTTGAGCCCGGCGTAAGCACGGCGACCTTCGCTGTCGTGATGAACCCGGCGAAATTCGATGGCCTGCCGGATGACCTGAAGGCGCTCATCGAGAAGACCACGGGGTCGGCTCGCGCGACGCAGTTCGGGGCCGCATTCGACGAAAGCGAGAAGCTTGGGCGCGAATACATGCTGGCCAAGAACGTGCAGATCACCACGCTTGCCGATGGCGAGCTGAATGCGATGAAGACGCTGCTCGCCCCCATTGTGGACAAGGCCGTGACGGCGCTTGAGGCCCAGGGCAAGCCGGCCAAGACATTCATCGAAGCTTATACGCGCTGACACGGGCGCTTCCGCCGGCGGCCCTCTAAGCGGGGCCAGGAATTCTGGTTTTTTTCGACGGGGGTGCGCTGTGTCGGCAGGTCCGACTGTTATCCGCGTGGCGGAGCGGCTGAAAAACGCTCAGCTCCGTCTCGCCATGCTCGCGCTCTGCGTGATGATGATGACCATCGTCATCGACGTGGCCATGCGCTATCTGTTCGGAAGCCCGATACGGGGCGCCTACGACGTCGTTGAGGCGACGCTGGTCATCTTCGTCTTTCACGGCCTCTCGGCCTGCTTTCTGTCGCGGCAGAACATCGTCATCGACCTGATCGACACGCTGATAGGCGCGCGCGCCGTCGCCATCCTGATCCGCATCGCCGACCTGATCACCATCGGCCTCCTCACGCTGATGATCGCGGCCATGATGACTCCGGCTCGCCAGGCCTTCGGCTATGGCGACAGGAAGCTGGAGCTCGGCCTGCCACTCTGGGTGCTGTGGGCCGTCGCCATCGCGGGCCTTGTTGCAACGCTGTTCTGCGCGCTGGGAGCCCTGGTGAAGCCTGCGACCCGCAATGATGGCGGAGAGCGGATGTGAGCGCGCAAGGGATCGGCGCCGCTGGCGTTCTCGCGCTTTTTCTTCTGCTGTTCCTGCGCGTGCCCGTTTGGGCGGCCCTGATGCTGGTTGGCATTGCCGGGAACACGGCGATCGGGAGCTGGAACAGCGCATTCGCGATCCTTGGCACCACGGCGTTCGATACGTCGTCCTCCTACACACTGTCGGTAATCCCGCTGTTCATCTTGATGGGCGACGTTGCCTCCTCGACGCGCCTCTCCGCCGACCTGTTCAACGCCGCACGCGTTATGCTTTCCGGGATACGCGGAGGGCTTTCGGTAGCCGCTATCGGGGCGTCGGCGTGTTTCGGCGCGGTCTGCGGCTCCTCGGTCGCGACGGCAGCGACGATGACGCGCATCGCCCTGCCGGAGATGCGTAAGGCCGGCTATGACGACGGGCTCGCGACCGGCTCCATCGCGGCGGGCGGGAGCCTGGGCATTCTCATCCCGCCATCGATCATCCTGGTGATCTATGCCGCGATCGCCGAGCAGTCCGTGCCGAAGCTGTTCGCGGCGGCGCTGATCCCCGGCCTCGTGCTCACCGCGATCTACATCGTGATCGCCCTGATCGTCGCTCACCGCCGACCGGACTATGCCCCGACCGTTTCCGGCGTCACAATGCCTGAGCGGCTGCGGGCGCTGCGCCAGCCCTGGCAATTCTTGCTGCTGTTCATCGCCACCATCGGCGGCATCTATGCAGGCATTTTCAGCCCGACCGAGGCGGCAGCCATCGGTGCGTTCGGGGCGATCCTGCTCGGCCTTCTCGCACGGCGGCTGAGTGTGGCGCAGCTCATGACGGCCGTCGAGGGCACGGTGATCACCAGCGCGCTCCTGTTCGTCATCATCATTGCCGCCACTTTGTTCGCCACCTTCATCGTGCAGACGCACCTTCCCTTGCTGCTGGCCGACGCCGCCAAGTCGCTCGATCTGAACGCCGTGTCGGTGATGGCGATCATCATCGCCGCCTATGTGCTGATCGGATGTTTCCTCGAAGGCATCGGCATGGTGCTGATCACCGTGCCGGTGTTCCTGCCGCTGGTGGTGCAGTTCGGCTATGACCCCGTGTGGTTCTCGATCATCGTGGTGGTCGTCGTGGAGCTGGGCCTCATCCACCCGCCGGTCGGCATGAACCTGTTCGTTATCCAGGCGCAGGTGCCCGACGTGAAGCTCTCGGCGATCTACCGGGGCATCCTGCCTTTCCTGATCGCGCCGTTCGTGCTGATCGTGCTGCTTATCCTGTTTCCGGAACTCGCCCTCTGGCTGCCGAGGAAACTTTATGGCTGACCCCAATTATGGCTGACCCAATGCGGATCGAGATCGCCATCATCGAGGATGAGGCCGCGCTTTATGCCGAGCGGCTGATGACCGCGATCCCCGGCATCGTCGCCCATGGCGGCCGGGCGGAGGCCGAGATCCTGCCTTATTGCGCCGACGCCACGGTGCTGATGGGCCTTGCTCAATGCATCACGCCCGGCATGGTCACGGCGGCCCGCGAGCTGCGCTGGGTTCAGGCGCTGACCACCGGTGTCGATCCGCTGATGACGATGGAGTGCCTTGATGCCCGCATCCCCATCACCTCGGGGCGCGGCATCCACGGGCCGCAAATGTCGGAGCTGGCGTTCCTTTACATGCTGAACTTTGCGCGCGACATCCGCGCCGTGCTCCGTGACCAGCGGAACAAGGCCTGGGAGCGCCGGCCGCAGCGGCTGCTTGCGGACAAGACTGTCGTCATCGTCGGCGTGGGGCTCATCAGCGAGGATCTCGCCCGGCGCTGCAAGGCATTCGGGATGCGGGTGGTCGGCGTGAGTTCGCGCGCGTCCGCGCCGGGTTTCGATGCGATGTTCCCCCGAGAGCGCATCATCGAGGCGGCAGCCGAGGCCGATTTCCTCATCGCCATCGTCCCGCTCACGCCCGAGACGGAGCACATCATCGATGGCGCGGTGCTCGACGCCATGCCTGGGCGCGGGGTCTTCATCAATATCGCGCGCGGTCCGGTGGTGGACGAAGCAGCGCTGATAGAGCGCCTCCAGGCAGGGCGCATCGCCGGCGCGGCGCTGGACACCTTTGTCGCCGAGCCGCTGCCGCCCTCCAGCCCGCTCTGGCCGATGGAGAACGTGATCATCACCCCGCATATCGGCGGCATGAGCGAGACCTATGCCGAGCAGATTCTGCCGCTGCTCATCCACAATGTCCGCGCCTTCAAGGAGGGCAGCATGTCCGATCTGCGCAATCTGGTCCGGGCGGGACGGCCATGAGCGGCCATCCCCGTATCGCCGCGCGCGTCTCCCGTGCTGAGCTGCGGCGGCGATGGAACGCGGTGCGCGCCATGATGGCCGAACTGCAGCTCGACACCATCATCGCGCAGGCCAGCAATGACTGGCTCGGCGGCAATGTGAAATGGCTGACTGACATCCCCGCGCATAACGGCTATCCGCGCACCGTGCTGTTCGATGCCCTCGATCCCATGACGGTGATCGAGATGGGACCGTTCGGCGGCCGCCGGTCCCTGGACGGGCGCGATGACATTCATCGCGGCGTCGGCACGCTGTTGACCACGCCGTCCTTCACGTCGATCCAGTATACCGGCACATACGATGCCGATCTTGCCATCGAGGCGTTGCGCCACCACGGTGCCCGGCGCATCGGGCTGGCGACGCCGGCCGGGTTCCTCGCGGGTTTTCACCAGCGGCTTCTGGATGGGCTGAGCACCGCGACCTTCGTCGATGTTACCGATGCGCTCGATCGCATCAAGGCCGTGAAGAGCGCCGAAGAGAAAGAGCTGATCCGCGCGGCCGCACGTCTTCAGGACGAGGTGTTCGCCGAG
>Ga0307513_10008617_pt1 | contig 13010 bp, 16 predicted proteins | sample 15_EM_MG_FD_202174 | JGI IMG/M metagenome (GOLD analysis project Ga0307513, IMG submission 202174) | Populus trichocarpa ectomycorrhiza microbial communities from riparian zone in the Pacific Northwest, United States - 15_EM | ecosystem: Host-associated > Plants > Roots > Unclassified | place...
GGCGCCTGCCGCCGGGCGGGCGGCTCCCCAACTGTTAATTCGGGGGCGGCGGGGGGGGTTCGCAAAGGCGAGATCTATTACCGAGGGGCGAGCGCTGCCCACCAAGGGGAACCTTGTCTACTCACCTGGGGGATTGAGGAGGGCGAAACCGGACTCTGCCGCTTTCTCAAAATAGGGGGTCAAGGACGAAATTTCCCGGTTCGAGAAGTGTCGCAGGGGGTCGGAGAGGGGGTTGTGTATGTTGAGGTCCCCCACAACCAAGAGGGGGAACCCCAGATCGGGGAAAAGAACTTCTGGCAAAACGGAGTAGACTCTATGGTCCAAAGTGTTGGTGGAGTAGGCATTAATAACCCTGAATGAGTGGAAATCGGTGCCGAAGAGAGGTCCATCGGAGGAGACATCGAGGGCGAGGACATCATCTACCCCCTTAAACCTCGGGAGCACCGTATAGTTGGAGAGAAAAGACATATGAACGTAGGCAGCCACTCGTGGCTTCCTAACCGGGGGAAAGAAGGACTTGAAACCATTAAAGGAAGGAAGGTGAGCCTTGTTAACAGGTGGATCCTGTAACAAAACTACTGAAGGATAGGTGGTCGCCTCTTTGAACGACTCAAACAAGGAAAGAAAAACATTCCAGCTCCCAAGGCAGTTATGTTGAACGATTGAAAGTAAAGCCGGGGCGGGGGCTAGCCCTTGTCCCGGGGGGAAGGGCATGGGACGATTATTCATTACCGGGACGAACCCGACTATCGCGAGGAGCAGGGGAAGGGCTTGGCTCCTCCAGGGGGAGAGGACCACCGAAGCCGTGAGTACTGCCAGGACGCCTAGAGGGCCCAGCTGGGGGAAGTTGCCTTGGGGTCTCTAGGTCCACCTCAAGGGGACCCGACCCAGGCGGGGGAGTAGTGGATGTTGGACCCCCATCGACCGCCAGATCCATGGGGTCTTGACCTGTTGGGGCGGGGGTTGGCGTGCTGGCTCTGGTGGGGACAGTCGGGGGAGGTCGAGCAGGACACTCCCTGAAGGTGGCAGTGTGGTCGTCACCGCAGTTACAGCAGTGGGGGGGCGAGGTCGGACAACAGGATGGGACTGGCTTATTGTTCCTGTTCCTGGGGCATGTTGGATTCTGGCATCTGTGAGCTGCGCGAGTATGATGAAGCGCACAAATGGGACACGTGGGGTGGGTGGCGGGGCATCTCTGATGGGCGTGTCCGTATCTCCAGCAGTTCTTGCACTGGGAGGTTCTGGAGGAGGAGAAGGCAAGTTCAACCTTTCGTTTCTGTGAGAGGATGACGACCCCGGAAGTGAGGGCCGAAACGTTGTGGGGGTCGACGGTGACAACCACCGAAGTGGCCTGCTTGGTCTCCCTAGAATCTCGGCTAGGGTTAAGGTACCTGGCTGAGAGAATCTGGGTCGCTTTGTCGTTGAGGATTGCTTGCTGGAGATATGGGAAGAGTTCCTCTTCATCTGGGGGGAGGAACCTTAGGGGAAGGCCGTGTATGGCTAGTTGAACGGCAGTGGGGGCGAGGACGAGGGTGCACCAGGGGTTTTCACCTACTGGGAATGACTGGTTGAGGGCCCTGGTGAGGGAGTCGAAGTAGGGGGCATAAGAGGCGGCAGGGGTAGCTTTGTCTGTGACGGTCAGGAAGACGGAGCCACGGGGGTTGACAGTAGCTGAGAAGCCAAGAGGGAGGAGGCAGTTCGATTCGCGAAGGACGCGAGCGGCGATGTCAGGAAAACTAGCGGCAATTTTTAGGGCGTCCGGGTGTGGGGAAGGGGACTGGCGAGGAGCAAAGAAACGTCGTTGGGCACCTGGGAGGGAAGGCGGCCCCTTTTTAACAGGAGGGGCAGTCGTACTCGCAACAAGTTGGGGGGAAGGAGGCTTCCCAGCTTTGTTTTTGCCCTTGCTGCCCGAACCTGAGCCCGAGGCTGCTTGCGCATAAGAGGGGGAGGGGTGGACGTCCGGGTGGAGGTGGCCTGGGGTGAAGCAGTCGAGGTCGTACCTTCCCTTCCGGAATTCCCCGGCCTCGTATGAGTTGGGATAGAGCTTGGCGTACTTCTCGGGTTCACCGAACGCCTTGCCAAGCCTCGTATCGTAGAATGGTATGAGGTATTTAGGGTCTTCAGCCGCGGCTGAGGGAGGTGTGGGTGGTGCTCGGGCCCTGTCTTTGCCCTTCTTCGAAGGGGGGGGGCCGGCAGTTGGAGGAGGTTGGGGGTTTCTTTGTGGGGGGGGGGGCAGTGCCAGGGGTGCAGGGATCGGTGCTGACACACGATGTGACAGGTCACGTATGGATGCTTGGAGATCGGCGATCCCCGGGGCGGTGTGTTGTTCTTGGGCGTGGGAGAGGTTCCCGAGTTGAGAGGAGATGTCGTGGAGCTCCTCCCTGAGGTTCTCGTTTTCCTCGGAGATGGTTGCGACCGCCTGAGTTACCCCGCTCAGCTCATGTGAGACAGTTACCAGGCCCTGGACGAGCTGGGAGAGGAGAACGATCGTGATGGACTCAATGGGGAGGGTGCCGGCCTGCGCATCTGGGCCGAGGTCCGGGAAGTCTTGGTTGCTGAGCCCGAGGGGGCTCCTCGCCTGAGCGAGCTGCCTCATCATGAACTCGATGGGGTGGTCGGTAGAGGGGGTTCCTGAACGCGACGGGAGGGGGGAGTTGAGGGGTGAGAGCCTACCGAAGGCTGAGTTCCCTGGGGGAAGGTTGTGGGGATTCGCCATAGCGACGAGTGGGTGAGGAAAAGTGGGCGAGGGGTTTGGTCCGGACGCAAAGCGGGGTAGAGTTGAGAATTATATGTGAAATGTAGGGGGGGGGAAGAAGTTTGCGAGAAGCGTGGCTTATCTCTTGGTCGCAACCAAGCTCCTTTTATAGGCCTCTTCCCACAACCCTAACCCTGGTGACTCATCACCTCGTGTAACATAATCCCTATGACTCATAATGAGTCATAGTGCGAAATCCATCAGCTGACTCGTATGTGTCAACTGCGCAAATCTCTTTCTGTCGATCCAAACCTATAAACCCGATTATGCGCTCAAATGAGTTACCTGCGTAAAACCCATGACCCATAATATGAGTCATGTGCGAAATTCATCAGCTGACTCGTATGAGTCAACTGCGCACATCTCTTTCCGTTGATCCAAACCTATAAACCCGATCATGTGATCAAATGAGTCACCTGCGTAAAACCCATCACTCGTAATATGAGTCATGTGTGAAAGTCATTACATCATATGATGTCACAATCTTATGACTAATAAGTATTAGTCCAGTGAAATCAACCCTGCTTAGTCACCATTTGTGACAATAGATCACAATCAGTCTTTAGGCATTGGAACGAGCAATGAGACGGAGGGGTTTTCGCTCATTACTATAGAGGAAATAATTCTCTATTAATAGCATGTCAAACGGGCAAGTTTGAACAGTTGGATATGAAGTTATGGCTGTTCAAAGTTAAGCCGACCGACATATGTAGTCTGATAAGTAAGACGTAAGCATATGATTACCTGGCATGAGAAATGTTGATTACAACATGACCGGAATGAACGACTGGTATGATAGCGAGCCAGGCTGCATATACAGACTAAGTTCATATGGCAAGAGAATCGAGAACCAGTAACTGGACTCAATTACCTGGGCAATGATTGAAGCCGAAGTGGTGTGCGAGGATTCAGGGTCAAACGATGTTCACATATTCAAGAAAGCTAGTAGAAGTTGGAAAGGGACTTCGCTAGTATGATAGTCCGATGTAGTCCGGGAAAGGGTATATGAGCCAGGTAAGAGCCCGAAGCAGATAGGGAGGAACACCCATGGAGAAGAGATCATATCAATATAATAAGTTTCTACATCTTATTGTTACCAATACTTCGACTATTTATACCAAAGTATACCATTATATCTAGCCTACATTACTGGTCTCTTTTGAATGAGTTCTCTGATATAAAACGGTTTAAGTCCTAGCGGTTGGAATTCCTGATGTTAAAGCTACTACCTAATAGTATTTTGATACTTCTTATCGTTCCTGAGAAGAAGGTTTGGCAGAGACACTTATACTCCCAAACCGAGACCCTTTTCGAACCCATATCCTTGATGACAACCTCAATAGCACAAGTCTACTCCCCACCTTTTACAAGGGAACTAGGAACAAAAAAAGCCTATTATGAGACCTATGCGTTCTGGACAAACCCAGAAAACATTATCACATACAAAGACCTGACAGCCTTATATTGGCAGTGGGGAGGTGAGGACATTGTTTACTACGAAGCTGAGGAGGAAATAGGTCAGGTCTGGTACGTCGGGTATTATAGCGACAGAAGATGCTCAAGCCCAGAATTTGAGATACCGCAAGTGTAGGGAGGAAACAAAAGATAAGTTTCCCAGCAAGAAGTCAAAAAGATGGCTTCTGACCCCAAAGCGCCTGAGACCATGGAATGCCAACAGGAAGAAGAAGGGAACGAAGTGTCCTAGGACACGGTACCGAGTGTAGAGACCACCAGTTCACGCTTAGCCAGGTCAGACTCTGGTAAACCCGGGCCCCAGTCCCCAAGCTTCCCGATCGGCTTCCTAGCTAAGCATCGAAGCAGAAAGAAAAGAAGCTTGAAAAGCCCTGTTCCAACCACCGACCCCATCATGACAGGTCGGATCGAACGTTTGGACAGAATTCTAAGCCGATTTGATCACCATCTTAAAGAAAGCAGAGATGCACGGCATTTGTCTTTCAGGTCCCTACTAACAGAAGTGCTCCTCATGGCCCATGAACTTCTAAAAGTGAAATCGCAGTTGAAGTCTGGTGCCCAGATTGTCGGTCAGAAACACGACTGAATTGACGATCAAGTGCAGATTCTTGACCAAGAATCCCAGAGGATCCAGGAAAGCTTCGCTTCCACAGTAGGAGAGAGGCTGGAAGAAACTAATGAGGGACAAGCCAGGTATGAGGCTGTCACATCCCAGCGGCACGAGACAGTACAAGGAACGGAGGCTTAGTCTATCCACCGGGACCTACTCCTTGACCCAGAAATCCTCCAGCTGAATCAGCAACACCAGAGGGAGCCTGAAAATCATGTGACTAGTCTTAATCTCATGAAGCAGGAGATGTTACAGAACCAAGAAGGGCAGCAGGCCCGAGATGGTGAGATCTCGGAGCTCAAAGCGAGAGTGCAAACCTTGATGCGACAAGCTAAAGGGAAGGGGAAGCTGTCAGATCGGACGCCAGAAGCCTCAGGGGCAGGGGGCTGAAACCGACCGCCACCACTACGAAGAAGGGCAGCAGGGGCTCCAGGAGGAGGAGGAGACCCTGATGAGGAAGGAGAAGGATGGGGGAGGAAACCAGATGAGAGCAGGAAAGGAAGGCAGGACGAGAGACCGCCTCCCCAGGCAGTAGATGACTATGACGCGGAAAACGACGAACAGTTTAACATCCTGTTGCAATGTAGGGCAGAACCCTTGGGACGACGAACGAGTTTCCCAGCGGAACCCCATGCCCTGTTCAAAAATGAAAAACACTAAGAGATACGCATGCGGCTACTGACATGTACAGATTATTTTGGCCAAATTAGTTGGCAGTGGGAGGACGAGGTACAACGAATCCGATACGCCATAAGGCGAATGGAAGGGGAACAAGTCGCACTGTTTGCTTTAACCTACCGGCGACAAATGACTGGAGATTTAGGTTACACCAAACAAGCATGATATGAGTTGTTGGAGGTATTTGCAGAACAAGCTTTGCGACATGTAGGTCCTACCCACCAGGCCAAAAAATGCCTTAGAGAAATGGGCTTTGTCAAATACCACAGTGATAGCGCTAGGTTCTTGCTGGAAATGGAAAATCTCAACATCCATGCAAGAGTCACTGGTATAGCCTGGAGAAAGAAGATTGAAGACCAAATCCTCGAAGATGCCTTATGAAGACTCTCATTACAAGAGTATGTCGATGATGGGGAATGGTTGGAAGCAGTCAGGAGGGTTACCTGTGTGGAGGAAGACTTCAAAGAATGGAAAAGACTTTGAGGGGGCGGTCCCTCCGGTGTGACAAGCGGCGAAAAGAGGAAGTTTGAGGATTCAAGGCCACCCTGAGCCGTAAAGCGAGTAAAGAAGCAGAACTTGGCTAAAGAAAAGACGAACTATAAGGCTCGGAAGGCTGGGGAAAGGAAGGTGAAGAAAGAAGGGTCGGTGGCACCGGTGGGGGAGGTTAGACATATGGTGTGGACTTCGGCCGACGAGGGGGTCGATCAAAAAGTTGTCAACAAACGAAAAAGGCAACGAATGCATGCGGTGCGGAATGAAAAACCACGCTTGGAAGTACGGTAGAAAGCTGGTACAAGTATTGGATGTATACAGAGGGCCAGCAAAGCACAAACGACAGGCCTCATTCGGACCAAAGCGACACCACCAGGGAGCTACTGTGGCCATTGATGGCCAGGGAGCGAGCTCACGACGAGCAGTACAAAGACCCCGGTATGGGCTTTTGAGGATGACAAGATTTTATAAGAAGTCATCCGGGTACCAGGTGCGACGGTGACTGGGTATTGAGGTTGCCGCTTCGTATCGACAAACCTGCGGTGTAGTTGGTGATTGCATCCCAACAGAAAGCTATAAAGCTAAAAATGGATCCCGGTTGCCATTTTACCAGAAAGACGGGTAGTTCGTGCTCACCATGGGAATCTTAAAAAGTCACAAGTGGAGAAAGCGGTCGACGGGACCAGAGAGAAAGAGAAGACAACCATATGTCACAACAAAGCTTTAGTGCCAGGACACGTGAAGAGGGGTCGAAATCCAGGGCAACCTGTCTTTCTCTCCAGGTATAACAGCCAGGCAAACAGAAGCCAGGGGAGCCTTTATGCTGTACAAGGTACATGTTAGGACAAATAGTGTGGAAGGGGGTCTCTCCGCGGGAGTGAGACCAACTCGAAGGCAACGGTAGGGTGGACTCCGGGCAGGGGACAGCTTCAAAGGCGGGATAAGGCGACAATAAAGGACGGGACATCCTAGTCGCAAACTTGAGGGGTACTCTAGTCAACCACCACTCGTGTAATATGGGAACTCCCCGGCAGGAGTTGAAGACCGCCTGTAATGGGCTGCCCGATATTCCAAATTTAGACATTTAGTATCAAAGATTGGCTGAGGAGGCTTCAAGAGCCGAAAGTGTGCAGGCACGGTAACAAACCCCCAGGTTACATAAAGCCATGATGATGAAAAGATTTGATCAAGAACCAAGCGAAAGGTCAAGACCGGTTAAAAAGCCTAAGCATTACGCCTGCCCTGAAGGGAAGGCATTTATTGAGACAAGAGGGCGAAAACACACGATAAACATCCACCTCGATTCTGGTTCAAACATCTATCTCAGGAATCAGGACACTGGATGATGTCTAGACATCCCGACCAAAGCTACGGATTGACCGTTAAAAATCACGACCTTTGATGGCGAAACCGCGCCTACAGGACGAATATTCTACACCAATGCTATTCAGTTGGAAATCGGTGTCAACGGTCACCGAAGCATGGTATCCTACGAAATTGGGAATGCAGGGAAATATGATTTGGTAATTCCCTTCCAGTGGTGGCACAACGAACACCGGCTGAAAAATATTGCGGACCCAAGTAAATGGGTCTTGCAAGATGTAAAATGCCATGCGGACATAGAAGATGAAGCAGTGGGGGATTTATTCGAGCGGGATGAAACTGTGGCTTATAACGAGGAAGCACAGTATGGGGGAAGGATCGGAGGCGAAGAGGAAGGGGGAGTTCAGTTGGAGGCCCTGCTAAAACAATACTGGTAGTACAAGAAGCTTTTTGAAGAGAACAAAGTGGAAATGTTGGCACATCGAAGGCCCTTCGATCATGGCATCAATCTTAAGGAAGGGGCAGACCCCGCATGGGGCCCGATTTACCCAATGTCGGCACACCAGCCAAACACGCTGGACAAATACATCAAGAAGATGCTGGCACAGGGCAAAATAGTGGAGAACGAATCCCCTTAGGAGCCCCAATCATCCTCACTCCCAAGCCTAAGGGAAGTCTACAACAGTGCGTAGACTATAGAAACCTCAACAAACTGACGATTCTGAATAAATACCCATTACGACTCATGGATCAACTCTGAGACCATCTTGCTGGAGCAAAAGGATTTACCAGGCTGGACCTAGAAGATGGATATCATCATTTTTGGATGAGGAAAGGAGACGAACATAAGACAACCTGTCGTACAGGATATGGACAGTACGAATACAAGGTCATGCCTTTCGGGCTGGTAAACGCTCCTGCAACCCTCTACACAATGATGAACAAAATCCCAAGGAAATTCTTGGACCACAGAGTAGTCGTCTACCTGGATGACATTCTGATATACTCCGAAAATATGGAAGACGATATCAAACTAGTCCAACAGGTGTTTGACTGGCTCGAACAACATGACCTGGCAGTCTCTTTGCAAAAGTCGGTGTTCCACCAGGAAAGACCTCGAATACCTGGGATACATTGTCAAAACAAGCTGAGTTACGATGAATGATAGAAAAGTGAAGAGTGTTCAAAATTGGGCTTACCTGAGATCGGTTAAAGAAGTTCAAATCTTCATTGGATTCGCAAACTTCTATCGATAGTTCATCAAAGATGTTTCGAAAATTTCCAAGCCGATCACCGAGATGTGAAAAGGGAACCCAAAGGATTTTCACTTGGGAAGCGAACAGGAGCAGGCGTTTGAGGAGTTGAAGAGAAGGTTCACGATGGCACCAATTTTGTCGCATTTTGAGCCAGGAAGGAAAACGGTGGTAGACACTGACGCCAGTGACGTTGCGCTCGGATGCAGAGAGTCTCAATACCAAGAAAGACGGCTTCATGGGATGGCATTCCATTCTCCAAAAGAAAACAGCGCCGAACGAAATTACAAGATACCCGATCAGGAGTTACACGCAATAATGGAAGTATTTAGGGACTGGAGGTGTGACCTCACACGCCAAGAAGAGCCGGTCAGGGTATACACGGACCACCAAAACCTACAGGCCTTCTTGACCAACAAGGTTATTAGGCGATCAGACTCCCGGTAAGAATATCTAAGGCAGAGTTACCCTCCCTTGATGCGCACCAACAAGCGCAGTCGGAATAACACGTGATATCTTTACAGACAGTCACGTGTTCGACCCACACCCCCTCCATGATTATTATTACTCCCCGATGGATGGCAATTAGTCTCTAGGCATTGGCACGAGCAATGTGACCGAGGGGTTTTCGCTCATTACTATAGAGGAAATAATTCTCTATTAAAAGCAAGTCCAACGCGGAAGTTTGAACGGTTGGATAAGAAGTTATGGCGCTTCAAAGTTAAGCCGACTGACATATGTAGTCAGATATGTAAGAGGTATGCATAGGATTACCCGGCATGAGAAACGTTGATCACAACATGACCAGAAGGAACGAATGGTATGATACCGAGCCCGGCTGCATATACTGACTGAGTTCATAAGGCAGTAGAATTGAGAACTAGTAATTGGACGCAATTACTTGGGCAATGATTGAAGCCGAAGTGGTGTGCGAGGATTCAGGGTTAAATGATTTTCGCACATTCAAGAAACCTAGTAGAAGTTGGAAAGGGACTTCACTAGTATGATAGTCTGATGTAGTCCGGGAAAGGGTATAAGAGCCAGGCAAGAGCCCGAAGCAGATAGGGAGGAACACGCATGGAGAAGAGATTATATCAATATAATAGGATTTTACATTTTATTGTTACTAATACTTCGACTATCTATACCGAAGTATACCATTATATTTAGCCTACATTACTGGTCTCTTTTTAACGCGTTCTCTGATATAAAACGGTTCAGGTCCTACCGGTTGGAATTCCTCATGCCAAAGCTACCACCTAACAGTATATTGATACTTCTCATTGTTACGGAGACGAAGGTTTGGCAGAGACACTTATACTCCCAAACCCGAGAGCCTATTCGAACCAAGACCATTGAGGATGACCTCAATAGCACAAGTCTACTCCCCAACATTCACAAACGAACTAGGCACACAAGAACCCTATCGTGAAACCAACACGTTCTGGACAAACCCAGCAAACATTATTACAACGGAAAACCTAATTTCCTTGTAGCGGGAGTGGGAAGGGGAAGACTTTATATACTACGAACCCGAGGAGGAAATAGGTCAGGTCTTGTACGTCTGGTATTATAGCGACGGAAGACGCACAAGCCCAGACTTTGAGATACCGCAAGTGTAGGGAGGAAACAAAAGATAAGTTTCCCTGTCAAGAATTTGTAAAAAATGCCTTCTGACACCTAAACCCCTGAGGTCATGGAATGGCAACAGGAAGAAGGAGGGGATGCATTGTCCCAGGAGACAGCCCCGAGTGTGGAGACCGGAAGTGCATGCTTAGCCAGGTCACATTCTGGTAGTCCCACGCCCTGGTCCCCAAGCTTCTCGATCGGCTTCTTAGTGAAGCAACCAAGCAGAAGGACGAGTAGGTCGAAAGCGCTGCTCCTACCCGCGACCCCATCATGACAGGTCAGATCGAAGGTTTGGACAGAATTCTAGGCTGATTTGATCCCCATCTCAAACAAAGCAGAGATGCACGGCCTCTGTGTTTCAGCTCCCTGCCAACCGAAGTGTTACACATGGCCCAGGAACTGCTCAAAGTCAAATCGCAGTTGACTTCTGGTGCCCAGATTGTCGGTCAGGAACTCGACCGAATTCACAATCAAGTACAGATTCTAGACCAAGAATCCCAGAGGGTCCAGGAAAGCTTCGGTTCAATAGTAGCTGAGAGGCTGGGAGAAACTGATGACAGACAAGCCAGGTACGAGGCTGTCACATCCCAGCTTCATGAGACAGAACAAGGAACGGAGGCTCAGTCGATACAGCAGGACCTACTGCTAGACTGAGAAATCCTCCGGCTGAACATGGAGCATCACCAGGAGCTCGAAAGTCATGAGAAAAGCCTAAATCTCATGAAGCAGGAGATGATATAGTACCAAGAAGCCATGCAGGACCGAGATGGTGAGATTTAGGAACACAAAGCATTGGTGCAAACCCTGATGGGACAGGGTAAAGGGCAGGGGAAGGCCTCAGATCAGGTGCCAGAAGCCTCCGGGGGAGGAGGCAGGCAACAACTACCACTACCATCATGAAGAAGGGCAGCCTGGGCTCTAGTAAGAGGACGAGACCCCGATGACGAAGGACAAGGGTCTGGAAGAAAGCCAGACAAAAGTAGGAAGGGAAGACGGAGCGAGAGACCCACAACCCAGCCAAAAGATAACGAGGATGTTGAGGACAACAAACAGTTTGACATTCTTTCCCGAGTCATGGCAGATGCCCTGGGACGCCAGACAGGAGTCCCAGTGGAACACTCTGCCCTATACACAAATGACAAACACGCAGGTAGACGCATGTGGCTACTGACATGCAGGGACTTGTTCGGCCGCAACAGGGAGCTGTGGGATGACGAAGCGCAATGAATCTGATATGCCCTGAGCTGGATGGAAGGAATGGAAGTTGCGCTGTTCGGGCTAACCTACCAGCGACAAATGACCGGACACTTAGGTTACACTAACCTACCGGGGACAAATGACTGGAGACTTAGGTGACAGTAACCTACGGGCGACAAATGACCGGAGACTTAGGTTGCACTAAGGAAGCCGAATACGAGTTCTGGCACGTTTGGGCAGAATAGGCCTTAGGACGTTTTGGTCCTACCTACAGGGCCGAAAAATCCCTTAGAGTAATGGGCTTTGTCACATACAACAGTGATATCGCTAAGTTCTTGAAGGAAATGGAAAATCTCAACATCCTTGCAAGAGTCACTGGGATAGCCAGGAGAAAGATGATGGAAGACCAAATCCCCCAAGACGGATTACGAAGACTCTCATTGCGAGAGTATGTCCATGATGGCGAATGATTGGAAACAGAGACCACAGTTACCCGGGCAGAGCAACATTTCAAAGAACGGCAAAGACTGCGAGGGCTCAGTCCCTCCGGCGTCACAAGAGGGGAAAAAAGGGAGTTCGAGGATTCAAGGCAAGCCCTAGCCGCAAAGCGAGTACAAAAGAAGTACGCGGCTAAAGAAAAGGTGAACTATAAGGGCCGGCAGGCTGGAGAAAGGAAGGTGAAGAAAGAAGGGGCACTGGACAGGGCGGGGGAGGTTAGACATGCGGTGTGGGCCGAAGCCCACTACGGGGTCAATCAAAAGGTTGTTGAGAAACACGAGAAAGTGTCACAAATCGTGACTAAGGAAGGCAGACTTCATATGACTAATAATTATTAGTCATGAGGTAGGTTGGGATGTTGCACTATGACGTCGTGTGACTCATAGCATTAAGATGACTGCGCACTTGCGAGTCATCGTTTGATTATGATTGGGTAATGGTTTCATGACTCACGAGGGTGACGTCATATGATATAATGAATGTTGCACATGACTCATATTACGAGTCATGGGTTTCACGCATGCGAACTCATGCGAGCGCATGATCGGGTTTATGGGTTTTGATCGATTAAAAAGAGAATGTGCGCAGTTGACTGATACGAGGCCGCTGATGGATTTCGGACTATGACTCACCATGAGTCATAGGGGTTATGTTATGCGAGGTGATGAGTCACCAGGGTTAGGGTTGTGGGATGATGCCTATAAAAGTGACTTGGTTCCAACCAAGAGATAGCACACGAACCATCTCTCCTCCACCTCCGGCGATTGAAATCTCAACACCACGGGAAATCATCGTCACTTTCCCCCACCCACCTCTCTTCCTCCATCATGGCTTCTGCCTAGGGGTTGACGTTAAGCCATCTTCCCACCTCTCCTGAGGTACGCATGCCTCCCCTCCTTGGGGTTCTTGTTCCTGTTCATCGTTGACACCCGCTCATGAAGTTCGGTCCTCCCCCTTACCCCGCACTTGCTTTGGACCTCGCTTAGCATTTTGCACGGTCGGAAAGCTTCTCGCTTCGTTCACGGTCGGCGATATGGCGTCCGGACTCTCGGTCAAAGTAAGGCTTCGGTTCTGCTGGGCTTGTACCTCTGATGGGGAAAGC
>Ga0307513_10008618_pt1 | contig 13010 bp, 11 predicted proteins | sample 15_EM_MG_FD_202174 | JGI IMG/M metagenome (GOLD analysis project Ga0307513, IMG submission 202174) | Populus trichocarpa ectomycorrhiza microbial communities from riparian zone in the Pacific Northwest, United States - 15_EM | ecosystem: Host-associated > Plants > Roots > Unclassified | place...
CATGTTGTAAATACGTCCCCTCACGTCATATCCCCTGCGCATGGATTCGTAGGCTGCTGGCCAGGTGGTGTCTTGGTCCCGTAATGTGTACCTGTAACCACGGAAAAATATAGATCTCTCTCTCTCTGTATTGGAAGAAGGTCGGCTAATTCAAGGCGTTGCCACCTTCTCTCTCGAAACCTGTGTCCTGAACGAAAAACGGCAAAAAATGTGCTGAGCATTCCCGCTACTTGCACCTGCAGACCATAACTTACGTCGAAAGCGATGGTGGGGACGAATGAGGTTGACGTTCAAGGCCCGTTCAGGCGAGCACCCTGATAGATAAAAGAACTCCTAGACTAATGGTGGGGTTGTGAAAGCTCCAGAGACAATCTGCGCAAAAAGTCGAAACGTGTTGGGTACTGCTTGTTGGGTACTCAAGGCGCGTGGGGTGCAAAGAACAACGGTATACACAGCACATAAGCTTATCCATAAGTTAGCTATAAAGTTAATACACTGCCTGATAATTCTCTTTGTCAAGGAATGAGTAAACCCAATATGAGCAATCGTCCATCTCCATGCAGGTGTTCGCAGTCATTTGTCCAGACACACGTGCACCAAATGTGGGCACCAGCTGCATACGCCGAGTTACGTATTGTAGCCCGACTACCTCCCACGACGCAGGCCGTTCCGAGACTCCGAGACGTGACATGCATGTTCATGTCAATGTTCGTGCGGGTGGAAATCTTGAACCACTGGACGTAAACCAAAGGTTTAAGGTTGGCATTCAACTTGGTCTTGGTGTCATTCAGCGCGGCAGCAATGTACGCATAGCGTTTCCCGGCAGGCGGCCGAGAAATCAAGTAATTTTTATTTGTTGGTATACCCACTACCCACTCTTCAAGCCAGTGAACAAGGCCTGTCAGAAAACCCAGGACTTGATTTTCATCAGAAGCCGCAAGCCATTGGTGGGAGTTTTGTGACCGTTAATTGCCAATACACAGACGTTACTTTTCATATATATTTATCATTTCACCAGTGGTCGGGCTCTTGGGAACGAGCCTGGCCTCTCGAGGTCGAACAATATGTATTAGTGATCCGAGGACTAAAATTGCAAGGTTAGGTGAATATCAATATCTCGAGGATATCTGGTCATCCGTGGCCAGTATCATAAGTTGTTCCATCACTAACATATATACAGTGCGTGGGCTATTTTCTCATAGGTAGTTAATGCATATGAAGCGGTGGTCAGGGGCCTTGAATGGGAAATTCGGGTGTGACTAGTAGATCGCGACGTAACGATCGTTACGCGTGAGTACTTCGCAAACTCGTTTGATAGAATTTAGAGCCGAGACCTCTAGATATAGAGTCCCTGACTGTAAGCGACCACAAATCTCACAAATGGAGCCGGCAATAAAAATTCATGCGACACTCTTTGAAGATGGTTCCGTGTGTGAGATATATGTAGCTTAAACCAAGCTAGTTTATGACCAATTGTTACAACGACATGCAGGTATTACAACATCTCCTCATTCAAGTCGCGACAGAAACCCGATGTATTCCCGTGAGGGGTTTCATGTTCAATTCATTGACCTGTGCTTTCACCGGTTTGGATTACTACTCCTCAATTCTTTTTTCCTGTACTGTGCTATATATATATGATCAATAAAGATACAACGGGGTTGTACAGGCACGTCCTCGGCGTTAGATAGCAACAGCCCTTTCGTAAGCGGGCCGTAGCACTGGGAGGACGAACAAAACACGCCAAGCAAGGAACGCGACCACCATAATCAGAAGCATCAAGGTTCCACCCACACTACCGGCGAGTATGTCAGCCAGTTGGAGGGTTGGTCCCATTCCCTGGTCACCTGGCCCAAGTGAGTTTAACCTCTTTTCATCCGTAAACCTAAAGAACTTGTCAACTGTGTGAACAAGCTGCGTTCGAGGAAGACTGACCTAAAGAAGTCTATGGATAGGCATGGATCAAAGCAAGGTGGACAAGACTGCCCCACCGGACAGGGTGGACATGAAGATGTTGGGCAGTTTGTAGTTGTCATTACTAGAGTATGGGGGCACGATTCCAGATTCTGGCGAGACCACAAGGGGTATTGCTGCTCGTATCCGGCAGCACTAAACGAGCCAACTCGTTCTCCATCTATTGTTACTTCCACATTGCCACCACCAGGGTAGCGCGTTCCATAACACCTACAGCCTTTACCATGAGCGGGCGCGAACGAAGAATGGGTAGTGCGAGCTCACCAAACTGCAGGCCCAACGAACGAAAAGACTAAAGAACTATTGACTGAAGACGTCCAAAGGCCGGTTGAATTATACCAATACGACCCTAAGGGGCTTTCAGCTCCGCGCGACTTATCCCAATCGCCGACGGTGGTAACAGAGTTTGAGGTATCATCTTCCAAACACGCGCCTGACGGGATGCTTGTTGGGGTTGTGCCGAGTTGGGCGGGTTCGAAATTCGGGGCGCTGTCATTCACTGCTTCTCGTTCCAACCTGGGAAATTTGTTCAGTCCAAGGGCCACGCAGTCTCAGGAACGTGCTCACAGAATATAGTCAAGGTTGAGGGTTGATTCAGGCACTCTTCGTCGCCCGTGTGCTGACTGTGACCTGGGGCCACAATGCGAGACGAGCAATTGGTGGTCCCCCTCTGCGAGATCAGTCCTAGACCATATTAGTCCTCCATCTAGAGGCCGAGAATCCAGGGTTTGCGGTTGATTGTCGAGAGTAATGTTGATATCCTTCTCACTCCCGATAATATCCCCATAAATTGAGATACTATTACCTACACTGTTGTGAGTTGATATAAATTATATAGATGGGTAGTACGTACCTCCCCAGAAGAGAGCGAAAAGATTATGACCGTCTTGTGAGGTCGAACCGCCGTCAGATGGATTGCTCTGAGACGACTGGTATTGGATCCTAGAAGAATCTGCAGGTAGTTTTAGCTGCTCTCTTCTTGCAGCGACAGTCGTTGCCGAGAGGAGAAGCAGCTCTAAGGCGAACATGGGCTCGAAGGCGCGTTGCTGTGTCGAGGTGGCCAGTTGGAAACACTTCTAGCTACTTTTGTGAGGAGATTGCTTTCTAGCAAGGTCCGAGTGCTCGGGGTGTATCTGGGGTGGAGTCGCCTTGGAGGGCGCACACACCGAGCGGTTCAAGTGCATATACGTTGTTTGAGGAGGATACCGGTGACGGTGACGTGTGAAGGAGAGAGCCCGATCATCTCCGAGTGCGGAGCTTTGGCTGTCAGGGAAACCAAGAAGAACGTTGAAGGCTGAGCTGGCTTAGCTGGCGAGAGCGGCGGGCATGTGGACGCGACGACAACTTGAACATTTCCATTATTAAGAGTACTAATATAATGCAATCCTTGTGAGCATTCGAACATTCGACGAGCCGTTTCGGGTAAATGAGAGCAGATCAGCCCTGAATAACGTACCAAAACCTCTGTGCTTTGAGTTAACATCACACGCTCTTTCAAGCGAGCACGCCAGCACAAGCGACAAGGCCAACGTGGATTATCTCGCTAGCCTACCCGAGTCTTGTGACATCTTAGATGTCAAAATGACTAACAATCATCTGTCTGCACTCTGAACACGCCCGACAACAGCGGCACGGATAAGTAATTTTCCGCTGGGAGCCGTGAGGACAACAAGTAGATGACAGTATTAACTCTTCTATATACGTTGGCAGCAGGGTGACATTCTGGACGGTCCAACGGTACCGAACCTCAGACCTCAATTGCACTGGTACCAAACCCGCCCCTCGAATGGAAAAAGGAACGACCATGGATACCACGCACCCAGAGGCCACGCTCGCTACGCACTCTCATTATTGACTATTGCTTGTGGGACTGGGAGTCAATTGACTTCAGAATGGCCAATCTCATACCGTCAATTCAAGGTCGAGAGCATAGCATGCGAAAGTGGTCGTTCGCGCGCTGCTTGAAGCAATCACCCCCGCTCACGGTCCTGCTATCCCACCGAGTCCCTTCCAAGATTGTGCAGAAATGAAAGCTTCTGTGGCCCCAATCGTCGTGACATAAGCGCCGATAACGCGTGGCAGGGCGCGCGTCAGGCTCGTGAGCACGGCGGACCCCAGAAGGTGGTTCTGGTCGCGTAAATCGCGTATGAAACCAGGTTCATACCTTCAGAATGCCCTGCTACGTTTATCTCGAATTTAGATCCCATAGACGGAGGTTGTGGTCAGCTCCAAAGGTGGTTCCCCATTATTTGTTCCCATCCTTGACCCCATCTCTTCCGCGTCCTCCTTCGTCCAACGATGCCTGGTCCCGCTTCTACTTCTTCCAACACCCGCGCTTCCTCCACGGTTCCTCAACAGCGCCAGCCCGCCGTGAACACGCAAACCAAAGTTCTCGACGCCATCCAAGGCCGCATCCTCTGCATTGCGGACATTCGCGGTCATCTCAGCCAGCTCAACCGACTTGCTGCAGAGGCCAACGTGAAGGCTATCATCCATACTGGCGACTTTGGCTTTTGTGGTTCGTTTTCTTCCTCCATTTGCCATGACAAATTGCTGATGCGGTTTTGCTCCGTGATATTTCTGTAGATAATACTAGTCTCGACAGAATTAATGATAGGTAGGACCTGTGTCTGTTGGCCTAAACTCTGGACCGTCGTAAGATGAACCCCGCGGGGTTCACTGAAGTAAAGAACAACCCACACGGGGCGCTTTGTGAAATCGTGGTTGAAGCCCTGCAATACAACATAATAGATGTTATTGATCTGTACTTCGATGTCTTACAGACTACGACGTTGGGTGGATAAGTCAGCCTATTCTTGTCGCCACATTGCATCGAGGCTGCTTCACGGACAGCCAAAAACACTGGCCATAGATTGAATCAAGACCCCTGCTCCCTCTCGTAGCCTGTGTTGCGTTGATTCTCATATCTCAAACCCGTCTTTGGCCCTCCCATACTGATCCTTCCTTCAGAACTTTACGACACGTTATAATGTATTCACCCTTGATCACCGTGCCGCACCGTAACCGAATCCTTGCCCCCGAAAATGCACCCGAAGCCATTCGATCCATGATTCAAAGCTCGCAAACCCCGCTCCTTTCCGAATTCCCCAAGCTCCTCTCTGGCGAGATCAAGTTCAACGTTCCTGTGTACACTGTCTATGGTGCCTGCGAAGACGTTGCCGTCCTTGAGAAGTTCCGAGCAGGCCAATACAACATTGAGAATCTGCACGTCCTGGACGAAGCGACGACGCGATGCATCGATGTTGGAGGCGTCAAACTGCGACTATTAGGTCTGGGAGGTGCACTTGTCCCCCACAAGCTATGGGACAATGGTGATGGACAGGCGACGTTGGCCGGAGGACAAGGCACCATGTGGACAACTGCACTGCAAATTGGCGAACTTGTTGATACTGCTCAACGTGTGTACGACCCCAGCGAGACGCGGGTACTCGTCTCGCATGCTTCACCTGGACGGGAGGGCATCCTTGCCCAGCTTGCTCTGACTGTCAAGGCCGACCTCACTCTTTCGGCTGGTCTCCACTTCCGATACCCAATATCATACAACGAATTCGGCGTTCAGGCTGATTTTGAAGGATTCCGGAGTAAGCTTCTGTCCGGCAAAGAGAGCTTCGAACGTATATGGGAGGCTGTCAAGCCACAGGTCGAGGCGGTTCTTGAGTGCGTGTTGATAATCATTCTCCTCGATTACCTTCTAATGATGCCAACAGTGACAACCAGAAGATCCTCCTTGAGAAAGCACTCTCCGTTGTTGAACGTATCCCTTCTGCGGTCACCACCGGCCCCAACAATTCCGACGAGAACGCCTGGAAGAATTGCTGGAATTGGAACTTGACTGATGCGGCGTATGGGCAGCTCATCCTCGATATCAAGGAAGGTCGTGTCAATGCCGAGCTCAAGAGCCAAGGCTTCAACTACGCCTACCGACGTCAAGCCGCACCCGCTCCAGTACCAGCAGTGGGAGGGACAACTACACCAATCCCGCAAGAGTCATCAGGTAATCCCACCGCCGCCGCGAGATTACCGACACCCAATCCACCGTCCAAAGTTGGAACTTCTGGTCCTCCCTCGAAAGCCCCGACCCCCGCACCTCCAGCAATCTCCGCACCTGGCCAAGCACCACAGCAAACCCTGCGCCCCACGCCGCCTGCCGCACCGACTTCCAAGCCTGCAACCCCGGCCCCCAGCGAATCGCCCGCATCTGTACCCCAAGCGAACGGTTCCAGCGACAGAGACCTGAATAAGAAGGAGAAGAGGAAGCAGAAAGAAAAGGAGAAAAAGGAGGCTGCCAAAACGGCGGCTGTCACTGCCAACACCGGCGCGAGTGGCAGCGGTTCCGCAACCCCCGCTGATAGGGACAAAGGTGAGCAGAAGAGGTCCAATGGGCTCGCTCCTCCGTCGTCCGTCGCCGCCGACGGCCCTGTGCCAGAACCGACTTCACCTGTGGCCGAGACGGTGAGTGGAGGGTCGCGAACGCCTGTTGGTCGCCGCGGATCGAGAAACCCGTGGACGTTGTTTGTCAAGCACCTGCCAGTGCCTGTCACTGAGGAGGAGATTCGGGAGTTCTTTGGGGAGGCAGCTGCTGGGGTGAGTACAACATACTTTTTGAGGAGGAGAGATGTGGCTGAGACGTGCCGAATAGATTGTATATATCAAGATCCCTCATCAGGGTCCTGGAAAGGTGCAGCGACATATTGCGTATATCGAGTTTGGTGATGAGGAGGCTATGAAGGCCGGATTGGCGAAGAAGGGAGAGGTAAAGTGCCACGTGATTTTCATTTTAGTATATCCTAACCCCTCTCTGTGCCTAGAAAATACGCGATTCAGCTCCGCACGTGTCTATTGCGGAGGATCGGGAAGGCACCGGTTCCAACCGGGGTGGGCGAGGACGAGGCGGTCTTGCGGCGCGTGGTTTCGCGGCAGCTGGTCTCGGACGACATGCTGGTCAACGGAAAGGAGCAGACGACACGCAAGGCTAGTGGGCGTTTGCTGTCGTGGGATCGAATGACCAGAGGCTCGGGGTGAGGACAGCCGTGGGAGCGAGTACGTACCGAGAAAGTAGTACTAATGCTGGCGAGAGTTGATTAGCTCTCTGATATGGAGCATGCATACATGCGTTCTGTACTGGGCTATGTTGGATTGATTTGCACTATGGCTCTAGTTCTTTTTTCCCCATTTCTCATTATGCACCTCCTGGACTTTGCTTTCCGATTGCCCAATAAACGAGTCGCTGGTCGCTGGCATCGGCCCAGCCTCACCTAAAAGGACTTATAATCCGACCGATCGCACACCACTACAAATAATGCCGCCCAAAGGCAAGGGAAAGAAGGGAAAGAAGGACGACGACGACGAGTACTGGTACGCTGTCCCCGACGAGAAATCTAACCGCGACATGCAAGCTGACCCACGGCTGAAAACCCCCTAGGGACACTGCCGGCGAATCGGCTACTGCCAGTGCTGCTGCCGCACCCACAGTAACTGATATCGATGACCCAAAGCCTGCCCGCAAGTCAGCGTTCGCTGGGCTCAGCTTCTCCGCCGAGTTTGAAGGTGGCGGAGACGATGATGATGATGACGGCGATAATCTTATGGTTTGTAGACTCTCATTTATATTATTATTATCATCAAATAATTTATGGGTTACGTTGTACAGGCGATGCTTCAAAAACGAAAGGACAAGAAGAAAGACAAGAAGAAGCAGAAGGCGGTCGACTTTGATGATGGTCCGCCACCTGGAAGAGGATCTGATGGTGAAGCTGCCGCCGCCAAAGGCGATATAAGTGCCCCGCAGAAGCCCAAGGAGATGACCGCTGAAGAACTCGCCGATGAGGAATTCGGTCCCGTCAAGGAGAAGAAGGGGAAGAAGAAGAAGGGATCGAGTAATCCTAAGAAAGAGGAGAATGGTGTGTCCTTTGTGGTCGAATCGTACAAATTTATTATAACGAGGAGTATTCTAGATGACGAAGCAGAGGCGGAACTAAAATCGAGTGAACCTATAGAAGCTCCTACTCCGGCCAGGTCTGAACCTGCACCTGATGCGGACGGTGATGATGGCGATGCGGGCGACGGTCCAAAACTGTTGTCCAAAAAGGAGAAGGAGAAAATCAAGAAGGAAAAAGAACGTGCGAAGAAGAAAGCTCAAGCTGCTGCGAAGAAGGCCACTGGTGGTGGTGAAGACGAGGCTCCAGCTCCAGCTCCGGCTCCGGCTGCAGGTGAGGGAGGCCAGGAGGACAACGGTGGGGAGGGTGCCGCTGCTTCCAAGAATAAGAAGAAGAAAAAGAAGAAAAAGAAGGGTGAGGATGACGAGGATGAGGACGAGGAGAAGCCTGCCCCAGCTCCGGCTGCGAAGCCAGCTGGAAAGAAGGGCCCAGGTACTCAGATCGCTGCTCTACGAGCGATGATGGAAGAGAGAAAGCGGCTTGAGGAGGAGGCGAGGAGGAAGGAAGAGGAGGCACGAAGGTCTGTCCTTACACTATGTCACAGGATGCCCTCACTGAACCGTCTATCCAGGCGGATCGAAGAAGAGGAACGCAAAGCAGCGGAAGAGGCTCAGAAGAAAGAGGAGGAAAGGGTACGAAGGAAAGAAAAGGAAAAGGTCCGTCTTCAAAATGAGCACGATGAACATTTACCCCCTGACGCGCCTCGATCCAGGCGAAGAAAGAACAATTAAAGAAGGAAGGCAAGCTACTAACGCCCAAGCAAAAGGCTGAACGCGACGCAGCGGAACGACGCAAGCAGGCTCTCCTTGCATCGGGAGCGGTGATCGCCGGTCTCGCACAGGGCGGGGCACCAGCTGCAAGCGGGAGTGGGAGTAAGAAGGTTGTCTACGGGAACCGCAAGAAGGGTCCCGCCGCCCAACAGGCACAATGTGCCGGTGGATCCCAAGCGGCCAGTTCGACGCCTGGTACACCGCAGGCCACTCCATCTGTTCCGTTACCCCCGCCTACGGAAAGTGTTGCGAGTGAGAGTGTACGGTCACCCTCTCCAACGCCTCCACCTGAGTCTGAGAATGCATGGGATGATGTGAGTGAGGAAGAGAAGGAAGAGAAGAAGGGAGGTGGTGTTAAGAGCGATTGGGATGCTAGTAGTGGTGAAGAGGACGAGACTGCTGCTGCGCCCCCTGCCAAAGGTGAGCGATATGGGAACATCTGGTTTGCGTGACCCTGACCTGGCCTAGCTGCTCCCGCGCCTGCGCCTGCTAAAGGAGCTCCATCCTCACCCGCTGCAACGTGTAAGTTCAGACCTTGCATTTCTCGAAATGGGTGTACTAACCCACATCCAGCGAACGGAGGACCAGCCAAAACGGCTCCTACGCCGGCCAAGCCATCCGCACCCACACCCGCAAAAGGAGCTGCAGCACCAGCAGCACCAGCAGCCACAGCCACAAAGCCTTCGTCGAGCAAGAAAGCCGCTCCACCCCCCGAAGAGAGCGAAGAGGAAGACGAGGAAGAAGACGACGACAGCGAGGACGACGAAGATGATTCGGAAGAGGGAGACAGCGAGGATGAGGACGACCTCACGACCCGACAGCGTATGGAGGCCGAACGCAAGGCGGCTGCTACTGCGAGGCGGAAGCAGCGTGAGGAAGAGGCTCGTGCAGCTGCTAGCAAGGACAACCTCCGCAGTCCAATTTGCTGTATCCTTGGACATGTTGATACGGGTAAGACCAAACTGCTTGATAAGGTCCGTTCGGTTTTATCCGCTCGCGCAAGAAGGTGGGGCCAACGTACCTCTAGATTCGACAAACGAACGTGCAGGAGGGCGAGGCTGGAGGTATCACCCAGCAAATCGGTGCGACGTACTTCCCAATCGAGGCGATCAAGACCAAGACCGCCGTTGTGAACAAAGACGGCTCGTTCGAGTACAAGATTCCTGGGTTGTTGATCATTGACACTCCTGGACACGAATCGTTTACCAACTTACGCTCGAGAGGCAGCTCGTTGTGCAATATCGCCATCCTTGTCGTTGATATCATGCACGGTCTCGAGCCACAGACCATCGAGTCTCTCGGCCTCCTCAAGCAGGGCAAGACGCCGTTCATCATTGCCTTGAACAAGGTACGCCGTGGTAATGGGTTCTTGTATTCTATACTAACTTCCACTGTATTTAAGATCGACCGATTGTACGGCTGGAAGGCAATCCCTGACAACGGAGTGCAAGACTCTCTTTCCCAGCAGTCCCCGGCTGTAATTCGCGAGTTTGAGAAGCGGTCGCAGGAAATCATCGGGGAGATCGCTGCGCAGGGCTTGAACTCTGAACTCTACTGGAAGAACAAGAATACACGCACTGTCGTAAACATCGTCCCCACTTCGGCTATCACCGGTGAAGGTGTCCCCGACATGATCAAGCTCCTCGTCGATCTCACCCAAACCCGTATGGTTAACAGCCTGATGTACATCAGCACTCTTGAGTGTACGGTGCTTGAAGTGAAGGTCATTGAAGGGCTGGGGACGACCATTGATGTCATCTTGTCTAATGGTTATTTGAGGGAAGGAGACAAGATAGTCATTTGTGGGCTGAACGGACCAATTATCACGCAAGTCCGAGCACTACTTACACCGCAACCTCTACGAGAATTGCGTATTAAGGTATGCTTGATTAGTACATGTGATCGAGTTGAATACTGACAGATTTTCAGTCGCAATACATCCACAACAAAGAAGTCAAAGCGGCGAATGGTGTCAAGGTCGTCGCTCCGGATCTCGACAAGGCTATCGCTGGTTCCAAACTCCTTGTATGCGGTCCCGATGACAACGATGACGAGCTGATGGAAGAGATCATGCGGCCATTGGAGGACTTGCTCAAGCGTATCTCCAAGACGCAGGTCGGCGTACATGTCCAAGCCAGTACCCTCGGTTCTCTCGAGGCCCTGCTCTCCTTCCTCGAGGACAGCAAGATTCCGGTGTCAGGAATCAACATTGGCCCGGTGCACAAGAAAGACGTTCGACGAGTCATGCCACAGCTCGAGAAGGCGCAAGAGATGGCTTGCATTCTATGTTTCGATGTTCCTATTGACAAGGAGGCAGAGAAGTTGGCAGAGGAATCTGGAATCAAGTTATTCAAGGGTAAGCACTCTCTCTGGTCGTCATCCCACAAGGGTATGCTGACAAACAGTGTTACAGCTGATATCATCTATCACTTATTCGATGCGTTCGCCAAGTATAACAAGGAGATCACTGAGGCCAAGCGGAAAGATGCCGCACCACAGGCGGTTTGGCCGTGTCGGCTGAAGATCATTGCTGTGTTTACTAAGCGTGATCCTATCATTGTCGGTGTCGACATCATCGAGGGTTCATTACGTGTCGGAACGCCAATATGTGTTGTCAAAGAAAAGGAGGTGATCCGACTGGGGCGGATGTGAGTCGTTCCAGTATTTTATCATAGGCCTCTGCTAATCAGATACCTTATAGAACATCTCTCGAAATCAACCATAAGCCCATGGAGGTATGTCATCGAGGGTAAAGGGTGGCCGATCGTGCTGCTGACCCGCTCTCCAGATTGTGAAGAAATCGCAAACCGGAGGCGGTGTTGCTGTCAAGATTGAACATGCTGTTTATGAGACGGCCAAGATGGTTGGACGACATTTCGATGAGAATGACGAGCTACTCAGCATGATCAGCCGACAAAGTATCGACGTTCTCAAGGTGGGTTTATACCTGCGAACGGCAATCTGCATGTTGTTTGATCGCGACTTATTATAGGATACCTTCCGAAACGACGTGGGCAAGGACGAATGGCTTCTCATCAAGAATCTGAAAGGGGTCAGTTGTTTGCTCCCACGGTCACCGTAGTACAACAGTGCTGACAGTTACTTCAGCGGTTGAATATACCTTGAACGGAACATATCTTACGAAATCCTTGTCATGTCGAGTTTCTGTCTTGTTGTATCTTCGCCTGTACTCACGAGTTTTACCTCCAAATGGAGTCTGGCGTCCAAATTTGAAAAACAAAAACAAAAACGGGACCTTCCAGCGACATCACCCGATCGCCGTCGGATCACTAACACTAGGAAGGAGAAACCTTCCAAATTACTGCTAAACAATCAGATTGTATTTATTAATAATTGATACTTACTGTATATGAGTCCTGCGCTGCTGTACTGGCAGGAGGATTGGCTGGTATGAATCGGTAGGTTGAGTCAACATCCAATCTCGTTGGACAGAACCGAGGAAGCATGCATGGACCAAGTAACTCAGCCTAAATAGTTGCGATGTCGGAAACCTATCGTAACCCTCGTAGATGCAGTGTGCCACTGGTTATAACCTCGTTTCGTCCAAAGGGGTTTGTTAAGAGACCATATTCTACATAAGCGGATGTCAGGCACATATGGAAATCATTTATGAGGTTATATTGTTCATATCACAATATATATCTATAAATTGTAATGCACCATAACAACCCGCTATACAAGGAATAGTGCAATATAAGCAAGATGTCCAGCTACTTGTCACACATGTGTCAACAGGGCCATTTCTCACCGTTAATCATATATACAACACCACCGCCACAGAATACATTAGAGAGGACCACACAGCTCCCCATTAATAAATATCCCCGACACCACACAATCTAGGTAACCAGCATCTGACACATGAATCAAGGACTATTTGACTATCTATACCCTCCCAACCCTAGTGCGCATGTTTCTGTCAGTAGCTCCTGTGCATTCCCGTGGTATTCTTGCCCTGCCACACCGTAGAAGATTCACGACCACAAGGGGGAGGGCGAGCTTGGTGCTTTTCTGGTTGCTCGATGTTAAGACAAGACACGATGCACAGAGAATAGTACTGATATAGCCCATTAGCAAGCATATTAAGTTCGTGACATGACGACGCACCGATCTTACACCCATCTCGTGGTGTACTCTGATAGAAACTCCAAGTAGGTCGGCAGTCACCACATGTGCCAAAAACCGAGGATGAACACGGGAGTAGCACGATCTCTCTGGCAGAATGACAGTTGTGCATCCACTCCAGAGCAGGAAATTGTGGACAGGGAACGGCATTGATGACTTGTTC
>Ga0307513_10008620_pt1 | contig 13009 bp, 8 predicted proteins | sample 15_EM_MG_FD_202174 | JGI IMG/M metagenome (GOLD analysis project Ga0307513, IMG submission 202174) | Populus trichocarpa ectomycorrhiza microbial communities from riparian zone in the Pacific Northwest, United States - 15_EM | ecosystem: Host-associated > Plants > Roots > Unclassified | place...
TAGTAGCCTGGGTCTAAATCCAAGGACTATTACTTCAGTCCCACATATATAGGTATATTTATCAATAGAGAAATATAATTATATATGCCTTTTAATGTGCAGTGATAGGGGTATCTACATGAGCATCAATGTATACCTTTAGGCTTCAGAACCTCAGACTTATAGTCAATATATGCTACACTTATGATAGACAATAGGATCAGGCAAGTTAAGTTGATCGAAATATGAGAAGTGGCAAAAGTGCTTACAAAATCTGTCCTGCCTTTGGCCTAGAGCTCTGGGCACTCTGTACCTCTTATTTCAGGTAGGCTTGCTAATGGGGCTTGTTAGGCAGTTAAGGCTTTGACAGATGATGATGGCGAAAAGATTAATTATTAGGGGCATCTGCAGGGCCGCATTTTTATAGGTTTCGCGCCCCTGCATAGCCTAATGTATCTACATAGGTTTACATTGATTTATTACAATTATCCTGTGCCAGATTGCATTGATTAGCACCGATCTTCCTGTGCTAATGCTGTGATCCTGGCAGCACTTGATTACCTATACTAATACTATAGAATTGCTATGCGTCATGTTTGCATAGCCTAGCAACTCCATTAGTATTTGATCTGTGGCTGCACACTTGGATCCAGAATGACTCATGCAGGTGGATCACAAAGCAACTCTCTCAAGGGCAGGCAGAACTCAAGGTGGTTTGAATCCTGGTGAGTGCAGATGATTTATGGCACTTATCAATTGTAGCATTTTACCAATAATGCTCATGATGATAAATACCATAAAATTGAGTGTACATCAAGGCATATAAATATGATCACAAATCATTGAGAACCCATTCCATAACAGACACCCAGATGTGCCATGATGAACCAACCCCCCAAATATGCATACCCAACCTACCAGGAGATGTAGAATACACAAGTAGTCTGCAAGGATGCTGGACCCTTGGCAGGGGGTACTGCAATGATTATTGCCCTTTCCCTCACCAACACCTCACACCACCATGTCACAACACCTCACACAGGCAAACTGAAACCCCTACAACATGACCCAAGATCCCCTGGACCCTATACTCTGGGCACCCCCTTGTGTGGACCTGTGCCCAGCACTTGGGCCAATGACATATGCATTCAGGTAGTGTAATCAATTGCATTGTGATTGTGTACCACCCATCTGAACATCACTGACCCACCCACTGTATCCTACCACCCATGTAGTATAGCATTCCACTCACAGCCTGCACAGTCCAGTAGCCTCATGTATAGATAGACAATCATGTATTTAATACTTGAGTCATGGAACATTGTTCTGCACTTGATGTCTTGTAATAAGATGTTTTCATTTTGTGTGCCCCACATTGATTGTGTCAGCCTCACTCTTGGACCTGCCCACCACTTCAACTTCTGCACCAGCCCTCAAGCCCTCAGACCCACTTCCCTGCCCTCATTGCTAACCTCCCACCCTTAGCACCACAGGTCTAGCCAGCTGGAGCCAAACCTGTGTGTGCAGCCAGCCTCTGGATGTCATACCTAGTCAGAGCGCACTGTTGCCAAGACAGATTGGGCATGCAGTGAGACAGCAACATGGGGAGTAGCTCCAACAAGACTGTAAGGTGTTTGTCACCCCATTCCCCCCTTAGGAGGGCCCAGTTCCATCAGTGAGCAGATGAGTACCTTGGAGCAGTAAGATCTGCCAGCATGCAGATGAGTTCCCAGGAGTAGAAGGATCTGCCACTGTGCAGACAAGTCCTTTTCTCTCATTGGATGTCCTGGGGCTTACAACCCAGACCCAATTCATCGCAGTTATGCAAATGAGGATAGGTTTTCCTTAGGTTTCACCTAGGGATGCTGTTGAATGAAGTGGGAAGGGTGGCCAGACTGGAACACAGATAGGAGGAACTGGGCCAGGAACCAAGTTGATTATCTGACTGAAGAACATGTATGCTTGTTGCTAGTACATATATATAGCATATCAGAAATCATAAGGAATCAGAAAGCAAAGGGGTGAAAAAGATAGAAGGGTGGAGTCCATACAAAGAGGAGACTGATTGCAGGGAGTACATGCAGAAAGGGAACTTGTCCCATGAGGAGAACATAGAAAAGCAAATTCAGCACATGAAAAGGATGTTACTAAAGCATGTGCATGAATGGGCATGTGATTGTCAGGTGGGCTACAAACAAATCAAAACTTGAGGTTGTGCATGGGGAGCAGGTGTGTTTGGTAGGGGTTGCTGGAAGAATCAGTATGCCAATCCTATGTTGTCATTTGACCATGTGCTACTGTGTACCATAAGTGGGACCAAACAGTTGGTTGGGCCATGCAGCCTGGATTGATTGGAGCAGTGCACATGACATAGTATATTGGAATAAATCATACAACCATAACAGGGCTGACTGGCAGTCCAACTGCATGCTTGATCCATGCACTGCCAATTGATCTATTATTCCAGTGCCCATGCATACATGGCTAGTGTTCTAGATATGAGTCCATCATGAGGCAATTTGGATGAGCACTTTTTCTCACCTAGATTTGTGATGGTCATAATCATCTCTTTCCTGTTTGGCTTACACTCCTAATATCCCCTTCATACATGGCTTACCTGACATGTGAATAGCTCCAAATGCTATATTCTCATGATACCAAATGGGTGTGTCCCAGAGTGTGCAACTAAGTCCAATTCCAATGCAACCCCACTCCACAAGTGATGTACAATAAGCTTAGAGCCTCTTGAATGGCATTTTCTTACCTCTGGTAATTATATCAGCAAAACTATCAACTGTACCATATACTCTAATTGATTTGATTTCACTTCATCAAGCAAGGCTGTCAACCTCAGTCCAGCCTCAATCCACATCCAGAAACCCTTTATTATACTGACCTTGAATGGAGGGTGAGGGACGAGATTTGACCACTACCTTGAGAGTGAATCGGAGATGGTTCTCAGAGTGAAAGGGGCGAGGATGAGATGGCCTTCCTTTAGTCTAGAGGCGAGTCAGAATCGCTGACCGGTGGTGGTATTCAAGCGCATAACAAAGGATGGCAATTAGAAGACACAGAAGCGAGAATTGCTAGTATAGTGTTGAGAAAACCCCGAACAGGGGAATAAAAATTGATTTGGTAGTCCAGGAATAGACTATGATGGTTACACCGTAAGCATGGCTTTTAACAAGCGGCGAGACACCCTAATGAAGGGAGGGGCAGGTCAAGAGCGGGACAAGGTGGGAAGATTAGGGCGTGGGACCCAATTCGGATGAAATCGTGATTTGGCTAATGTGTGCACGCACTAGGGTTACTCAAGCGACCGCATGCGGTAAGGAAGGATTTAAGGATAGTGGGGCCGTCGATGCTGTTGGGGAGACTGGATTTGAACCTTCTCGCCCGCGACGCTGTCGACGACGATGACGACGCCGGCTGTTCGACGCCAGATACGACACCCACACACACAGTTTACCGGCGTAGACGGACTGGGACCGTTGCCTTCGCCGGGACCTGGGAGTATGCTCGGAAATAGCAGCGGCAGCAGCCAGGGACAAGCGGCAAGTCGACGACTGAGCAAGACTCGGCCGACGAATGGGCATGGGTATTTTGGGAGTAAGTATACACGCTCGCCCGCCGTCGTCATCGTCGTCGTCGTCTTCGTCGTTGTGCCTCGACCAGAGGGCCGTGGCGGGAGAGTGGAGGCGAGTCGATCCAAGTCAACCTAAGTCGACCCAAGGTGGCTGAGCACGACGGGCGAGAGTACGACTCGTTGATCATCGTGCGTCAGCTGCTGCTGCTGCTGCTGCTGCTGGCAAGTGTGAGCTGCAACACCAGCAGCAGGGTGGGTGGCGGCTGTGATGTGTGAGGGTTCGAGACTTACTCGTCGTCGTCGTCGTCGAGGAGCTTGAGCTTAGGAGCTTGGACACGACCACGCCCCACGCCCACGCCCCACGCGCGACGGTCGGAGCGTTACGAGGCACGGCGGGACAGATAATTCTTACGCTTAGGATATTGATCCGTGCTCACGAGTGATAGCAGAGGACGCAGGGACGGGAACGTTAGCCGCCGCTGCTGCTGCTGCTGCCGCTGCCTCTACTCCAGCTCCAACAATGGTAGCCGCTCCGCCCTCGGCCACGCCAACGTCCACGCCTTCGCGCCCGTCGAGGAACAACACGGCGAATCTGCACGATAACCCATTCGACATCACCTACTCGACCACCAACGACGGCGGCGGCAGCAACCCAGCAAAGCGCCAAAGGCGAATGAGTCTCCCTAGCGGCTCCGCCGCTGCTCACGACGGCCAGTTTGTCGGCGATCCCCAGGACATCATTGGACCAGGTCCGAGCGAGCAGAACAACCCCTATGGCACCCTCACCCAGTCGTCCTTGTCCGGGGGCGTGCGCTCTCGCTCCGGAACGCAGTCCCAGAAGTCGAAAAAGTCGATGCTCTCTTTCATGAGCGGTGCGTCGTCCTCTCCTGTGCTCTCTACACTTGCCCTCTCTCCCATCCGTCCCGATCCAGAGCCCTCGTCCTCGTCCTCGCCTTCGCCTGCCTGTCCCCCGCCGTGCCCTCGTTCATCGCCACATATTTGATCATCTATCTGCTCTCCTCTAGACTTCCTCACCCCTACCAAACGTCCTGAAATCTCGATCCCATATGACCCGGTCCATCTCATGCACGTTGGCTTCAACTCGTCCACGGGCGAGTTCACCGGAATGCCCAAGGAGTGGCAGCAGCTCCTTCAGGAGTCTGGTATCACCCGTCAGGAGCAGGAGAAGAATCCCCAGGCGATCATGGAGGTCGTCAAATTCTACCAAGAGACTCACGCACAAGGGGACCAGATCTGGGACAAACTCGGAAATGTCCCCGCCCAACTACCAGCTCTACAGCCTCCCAACGCCCCCGGTACATACCCAGCTGGCATCCTTGGCTCTGGCCCCCCGCCCTCGAGCTTTCAGGCTAGTCGGCCCGCCCCCGCCCCCCCAGGCAACGCCGGCAGTCGCAAACCCTCGATAAGTGCAAGCGGTGCGCCCACCACCGTCGCACCCGTTCTTCAGCCCTATCGACCCGCCCCGACCCCGCCCAGTACCCTTCCGCCCTCGCTCGATCGCTCAAATTCGGCCCAAGCCCCGCCCAAGTCTCCCACCGCAATTGACCAGCTTGTACGTGCCAAGACACAGCGCGAACGCAACTCCGCTGTCCCCGACATCAAGCGCCCCAGCACAGCACAGGACGAACGACGCCCTGCCTACACCGCTGCAACGGGTGCGAGCGCGCCACACACACCCCGCGTCGCGCCTGCTCCTCCCACTGGCGAGGGCGCCCGCACCCGCGAGCGCCCCCCTCCTGGTGGACCTGCCACTGCTGGCCCAACTCCCGCAGTTGCCAAACTCCAGGGTCAGCACGCCGCAGGGCAGGCAACCCCACGCCGGCGGGAGAAGAAGAAGGACACTGTGAATGGAGAGGACATTGTCAAGCGTCTCCAGGCCATTTGCACGGACGCCGACCCGACGCGCCTGTATCGCAATCTCGCCAAAATTGGCCAGGGTGCCAGTGGAGGCGTGTACACCGCATACCAGGTCGGTACCAACCTGTCTGTCGCCATCAAGCAGATGGACCTCGACAAGCAGCCTAAGAAGGACCTGATCATCAACGAGATTCTTGTCATGCGTTCGTCGCGTCATCCGAATATTGTCAACTACATCGACAGTTTCTTGTGGAAGAATGATCTCTGGGTCGTCATGGAGTATATGGAGGGCGGAAGCTTGACAGATGTGGTTACAGCCAATCTTATGACCGAAGGCCAAATCGCGGCTGTTAGTCGCGAGACGTGCCAGGGTTTGGAGCATCTTCATCGGCATGGCGTAATCCATCGTGATATCAAGAGCGATAATGTCTTGCTTAGTTTGGTCGGGGATATCAAACTGAGTGAGTAGATACCTCTTGCTCTTGGGTTAAAGACAGAGTTATGCTGGATCGCATACCCCGCGCCTCTCTTTGGACCCTGTTATCGCGATTATATGCTGACTGCTTGCCTTACAGCCGACTTTGGCTTCTGTGCCCAAATCTCTGATCCAGCCAACGCCAAGCGGACTACCATGGTCGGTACGCCCTACTGGATGGCTCCCGAGGTCGTCACTCGCAAAGAGTACGGCCCCAAGGTCGACATTTGGAGTCTGGGGATCATGGCGATCGGTGCGTCTCGAGTCGCCCTTTAAGGAGGATACTGACATATTCTCATTGTCTTCTCCACCCCATTTGCATCTGCTACCCGCGCGGACGCTTGTGCCATCAATAACCCCGACTGCTCACAGAGATGATCGAAGGTGAACCACCATATCTCAACCAGAACCCGCTCAAGGCGCTCTACCTCATCGCCACGAATGGCACGCCGACCATCAACAACCCCGAAGCGCTCTCGGATACCTTCAAAGACTACCTCGCCAAGGCGCTTGAGGTCGACGCGGAGAAGAGGCCAGATGCCAATGCCTTGTTGAAGGTAAGTTATGCAACTGTCATGCCAGCACGGAACTGCGCACCCTCCCTACTTTTGTCTCCTGATGCTGATACGTTCCTCAGCATCCCTTCTTCCAGAAGTCCGAGCCATTGCGTACCCTCACACCATTAATAAAAGCTGCTCGTGAAGCCAAGCACAAGTAGACAAATGGCAGTCCTGACTCATTCACTGGCCGCTCTCGGTAGTGCTTGTAGACCCCTTTCTTCCGTGCTCTCCCACGCCCTCTATTCCGCCGCTCAGACACCCTTGATACCGCCTGTTTCTCCCCGTCTCCCTCTCAATCTCGTGTCTGTTGACATCATCACTAGCTACTTTCCTTATCCGCGCACCGGTAGTCCCCTGAGGCGCTCCGCTCCTATATAGTCTTCTCCTCCACTTCGGTCCTTCGACCCTGTTATGTTTGTCTGCTCTGAACGATCGATGACACCACGTACGATCCTACACGTACACCTTCACCGTCGTCCGCTACCCCATGTCCAATTCTGTAACTTGCGTAACCAGCTTGACGGCATCTCCTTCTATTATATGCGGCTAGTTCCGTTCCGTTGGATGGTGGGTCCCCTGAGAAGTCGGATGACTTGCATGGTTTCGCACATCTACGTAAACATCACCGGTTAGTGCGATGCGCATATCCCGGGCAAGGCGCGAGCATTTGCATCTACTTGGCTGAGACTCGACGGATCTCCTGAATGCGCCATGACACCAACGCCACGCACAACGGGTGGAAGTAACTGTTAATAAATCAGGAATAGTCTGAGAAAAGACCATCTGCACTGTGGGATATACACATGATAATCCATGGTTTTTACCACTACTATGGATTGCCTATGTAGGGAGAGACTCAGACTCTACAATGACTATTCCTTAGCAACTCCACTGTATAATTGTGTGACAATACAGGCAATTTCAGCAAGTTATTCAGTGACTAATCCATGGATATTATCATGTCCTGTTGTTAAGCTTTCAGGGTATAATCCAGATCTCCACCCCACTTAAAACTCCTGCCCAATCCCTTGCAGAATCCAGCACATTTCCCCAGCTATTTACATAATCTAAAGTGTTTATACAGCACTATTCCTGACATTTTCACATTGTTATTCTAAGTGTTAGCCACCTATTGATTGGCTACTCGCCACCTACTCCACACCTATTCCACACAAAAAAATGACCCAACAATTCCCCAACCTTTGGCATCCAAACAAACCACCCCCCTTATTGGAACTAAGTAAAGCAAGACTCAGTAGAGAATAGTGAACTCTGTTATATTCAACAGTACTTAAGTAAAGCACTAATAGAATGGACCATACATTAGAAACCAGGCTACAGTGAGTGTTGAACTCACAAACTCAGTACAGAATAGCAGACTGAAATTGAGATGTTCCACAATAAAAGGCTTTTGATCATGGCAGGCACTTGGAATAACAACATGAAATTTTCAGGAATAATGCTGTATAAACACTTGAATATTATGTAAATAACTGGAGAAACATGCTGGTTTCTGAAAAGGATCAGGTGGGGGTTCGACATGACATGACATGGTAATAGGTGGGATTGTGCAAAGCTCAATAATGGGATGTGACAAAAGAGTATAATACCCATGGATTAGTCACTGAATACCTTGCTAAAATCGCGTGTATTGTATACAGTGGAGTAGCTATGGGATAGTCATTGTAGAGTCTGAGTATCTCCCATACATAGGCCATCCATAGTAGTGGTAAAAACCATGAATTATCATATGTATATCCTGCAGGGCAGATGGTATTTTCTCCGATTTATTTACCCCCAGAATAGTTACTTCCACCAGTTGTGAATTTGGTGCCCTCCATTGCCATCGTTTTCTCAAATGAACAAGAGCACCAGCACACTGGATCCAAATGGTGCTTCCGCAATTTCTGGACCACCGGACTTCGAGGAATTGAAACCTTCCTCGGTCAACCCGGCGCTAGCCCGCGAGCGTTCGTACGCCTCATCGACTAAGCAAAGATCCTGGTAGTTTCCGCCTGAGGCATGTCCTTCCTTGTGAGACTACGAGTGGGTCGCCGTTTTCGCGCCGTTTTTGCGCCATTTTCGCGACCCCCTCTTGTATAAAGGTAACCGAGGAGTCGAACTACCCACCCCAACAAGCTATTTCAAACCATTCCATGTCACAGCAACCTACCCAGCCTGATTTATCAGGGTCAGCGCGTGCCGTGTCCTCGACTGCCTCCTTGGCTCAGCAGCGCGCGGTAAGCCCCCTTGTATGGACATACCATAGCGGCACGATATACCGCTGTAATGTATGCGGAGCGTTTGTCACAGAGAACTCGTTAACGGATGGGTCCGAGCGAACCTCGCACATGTGGGCATACCATAGGGGTTTCTTGGTTCTAGAGTGACCTCGAAGTTGTCAAGTCAGTGAGAATCATTATTCTCCCTTCATGCACTAATTCACCAACTAGTTTGCAGGGGTCTTTTCTCCTTTAGGTCATTTCCTCTTCCACAGAGTTGCCCATATAACGATCCATTATCGTTATATATCGTAGGCTGTTCCTGTGTTTATTCTTCGTTTTATCCTTAAGATCGTTCTTGGCCTGCGCGTACCGTGAAAGTCTTAAGTTTCCGGGCCTCTCTGACTATCAGCCTCTTCACGTCGTGACCTGGCATACGATGGTTTCATGCTGCCCACGGGTGTGGTGGCCACTTAATAATGGTGTCCAAATCAATTGGGGTGCCAACGTTCCATCCTATTGATGGGGCAAAATGCTATACGAACCTCCTCAGAGTGCAAACACCTACGAGCTGAGGGATCGAATGGGTGATATTAACTCACCACATCATCTACTAGCTGAAAGCGCTAGTCTATACCCTCCAAGTGGACTGTGGATCTTGTGTACAAGAATGGCCATATGATTATCACCTCGAGTTGCACATCGAGATAAACCGCAATCCACACAAACAAGGCAGAACTACAAAGAGGAAAGAGGCCGAAGTGGAGCGTCCGACAATGGTATAACTACTCAAGGTGGCGCTACGGAGGCGTCTGAAATGAGAGGGGGTGCATGAGGGTGGTGGGTCCTTAGGGTGCAGCCCAGCTATTCAGAATACGAACAGGATGGCGAAACGAAGCCGTCTACATAGAACACAACTCACAGCATGAGATGAGTATCCTTCCAAAGGGGTAGCGAGAAATGAAGAACGTAACGCCAAAGGAATGTGGTGCCACAATCGCGTGCAAGCCGATGCGAAGTTGGGAGTCATAAATGGGCAAGTTAAGGGATTCCAAAACCCAACAAACAAACCCAGGGCATCACAAAAGGAGTAAAACAAGTCACATCACCCAGGCATAGTCCACCACTATGGTGAATGAGTTAGGCACAAGCCAGGTAGAGTCCCGTTAGAACTTCCCACATCACCAATATATATCAAGCAAGTTGGTAGATTGTCCAAATTGAGTTTGAGAGGGGCGGCGGTGCCTCAGACACCCCTGCCGATGATTCCAGCGGCCCCAACGAAAGCATCATCCACCTTCCGAATTGCCACTCGACCAGAAACGCGGTCAATGTTTTCAAAGGGTATGCCGGGGAATTGAACATCATGGGCTGTTGACGAGCGTGGGATAAACGCTTTCGCATTGCCCGAAAGAAATGAACCAGTAGTAGAACCTGATTTGGGTGGGGCGGCCGACGCAGCACCGTTGCGAGAGACAAACGATCCGGCCGTAGGTATTAGCGATACGTGCTGTGTCACGGGAGCAGGTGCGGATGGTTCATGCAGCGGGCTTGAAGGCGGAGAGCCGCGGAGAGCTTCCATCGATGCAAATGGGTCATCAGAGACCTCAGATGGAACACGTGTATGGAAAGAACTCCTTGCAGTCTTCTTGGGCAAGTTCATAAAACTGCTTGGTTCTTTAGTATGCGGGAAGAGAGGGAATGGAAAGCTAGCGTACCTTATGTCTGAGAACCCGCTAACAGGTCTGTTCTTCCTCCGAGGAGTGGGCTCGAAAGCCCCGAACGGCTCCAGCGCTGGTGCAGAACCCTTGGGCAGCCCATATCCATTAGCACCGAAGCCTGGGCCTTCTTCTGGCACCAGGCTCAGGGTGCTCCCGCTTGCAACTCCTACAGTCCCTATCCCTGCACCTGCACCCGCACCTGCACCCGCCTCCTCCTTGTCCATTGCCCAAATTGATGATCCCCCTAACAGGGTTCCGGCGCCAAACGCGCCACTGGCAGTTGATCTCATACTCCCGTAGCTATCAACCGTACGCAAACTTCTCCCTGACGAGATGGTCGATCGCGAAGTGAGACTGGCCATACTCGCATTGCCGGTGAGCATACTTGGAGGACGACTCGAGTTTGTCGATTGGAGGGAGAGCTTCGAGCCACACGTGCTACCTGAGCCAAAGGAACCCAACCCAGGTAGTGACCCCATCGAACCAGCGCTTTCGCATGACCCATTGCCAGATAGCGTTGGCGACGGGCTTCTCGAGCGACTACGGAGTTGGGGCACGTGCGGGGGGATACGATGCGCGTGGGCACTCAGCGTCGAGATAGGGCGACTACGAGTGGTTCGAGTGAGGGCCGTCGACTCCGCAAAACCAGCGGGAATTGCCGTAGGAGGCGCGTTGGAACCCTGCGATGGGGGGGAGACGCGGACTACAGGTCTAGGTGCTAGTGGGGGCGACGCGGGTAGGCAGTCGTCGTCGTCGTCGTCAACCACTCCCGTTGCGTCCATATTGAGCGAGTCAACGACCTCCTCCCACTCATCCAGGGTCCCCCAATGTGAAGGGTGCATCGACTCCTCGTCTGGTGCATGTAAGACGTCCTCACCCGCGCGTATGATATCCTGACCGTACTCTAACTTGCCGATGAAAGGTGAGCGCGAGAGCGCCTCCTGACCATTGAAAAGATTGATATTGTGAGCTGAATGGAGCACTGTGGTCGATGGTAAGGGCTTCTCGAGCACAGGGTAGGTGAGAGGGGATGAATAGACTGTATGCGCGAGGTTGGGTTTTGAACCTTGGTGTTTGAGTGCGCTCTTCAGGGGTACGGGAGGGCCAAGGTCTGGAGGGGTGATGTTACGAGAAAGAGGCTGAATGGTGCCGAAAGACGGTGCGGCAGGGTGCGGTTCATCCAACGACCGATCAGCGACATAATCGCCATTCACCTTACCGGCAGACCCAAAGTATGGAGCCACAGCAGACGGTGTGCACCACCCGGTGGTCGGGTCTTCTCGTGATGGGACGCGCAGCTGGCACAAATTGATATGAGCAGTTGATCGTATGGTCTGGACCCAGTTGCAACGAAACTCACACGGTAGGTCGGTGGGTTTGGTAGACTAGTCGAATAGGGTACACTTCCTGACATCCCAAAGGAGAGGTGGGGCGGGCTGTTATTTGTGGGATGTGGTATTGAATCGCTGGTGATTTGAGGGAAAGCCCTGGTCGCAAAGCCGGAAGGAAGGTCGTCTATTGGAGCGTTGAGAGTCGAGCTACTGGATGGGAGGACCTTGGGTTCTGGACTAGCTGAGGGAGCCATCGCCGAAGAGGCAGCGTTGACGGCTGCCATGGGGAGACTGACGACGCTCTGGGTACCAACGCCCCAGTTAGTGGCAGGACCGAATGTGAGGGTGCCGAGGGATCTATCTATATTGTCGGGTCCAGCGAGGATGTTCTGGACGCGAGGGGGGCGCTGTTTTCGCTGGAAGCGCGGTGGTGGGAGTGTCCTGTGACTCCCGCCGCCTGTTCGTTCGCCACGATTAGAGGTGTTTCCATCCTGATTCGCTATCGAGGGCGGGTTACTAGCAGAAAACGAGTGGCCACGGTGCCTTGGAGGAACAGTGTTGAGATCTCGCCGCGAGCTGTTTGTGGCACTTTGGGGAGCGTTCTGGACAGTGGACGAAGCAGATTGACCGCTAGAGAGCGTGGTGTTTGCATATTGTGGGTTGTTAAAACGGGGAATTGGATTAGGCCGGTGAGGCATGGCCGTGGGGGTTTGTCTGGCGAGTGCTGGGTCGTTTAAAGTCGTTGGACGAGGTGGGGGCGGGGAATGATGGGTTGAGGTATTATAGACGACTTGTTTGAGATTGTCTGGCGAGGGCAGAGCCAAAACTCAGGGCAGGGCGCAGGCCAACCCAGAGCGACAGGCTAGAACCCTAGCGTTCTCGACAGCGACTAGGCACTCTCGTCCCGGCTGGTCTCGGGCGCTGGTGTGCTTCTGTTTACTTGTGTACGACTGCTTCCTCTAAAGAGCGGAATCGCTCAGCCTGCGTCGTCGCTTTTCACTCGTCGCCGCTGCCACCGCCGCCGCCGCCACAGTAGCACACTCACAAGCAAAATGTATCATTACAGTGCGGATAATTAACTTTAGGCTGGTGCGTTGGTGTGGTTAGAGCGACTGGGTAGACAGAGCAGCCAGTGGGGGAGGTCAACCGAAGTCAACGGGTCGCCAAACAAGCGCTAGAGCTTCTTGGATGATCTGGGCTTCGGCCCTGGGTTAGATGCCACATCTCTAGCGCCTTCACCCATCAGACGAACTCCCA
>Ga0307513_10008621_pt1 | contig 13006 bp, 21 predicted proteins | sample 15_EM_MG_FD_202174 | JGI IMG/M metagenome (GOLD analysis project Ga0307513, IMG submission 202174) | Populus trichocarpa ectomycorrhiza microbial communities from riparian zone in the Pacific Northwest, United States - 15_EM | ecosystem: Host-associated > Plants > Roots > Unclassified | place...
TGATTACCAATGACGAGCTCATCTTCGTCCACAGGCTCGAGTAAAAATGCGCCAAAACCCCACTGGCTCTTGGTAACTTCGATATACTGGTTGAAGACAGGGTTAGGTGTTCCAGACTTTACAACCCAACCACACCAGCTGGCTTACCTTCCCTACTTCTTTCTGAATCTGAGAATTACCACATTTCGTATCCGGATCTGCAACAAATATTCAGGTGGAATCGCTCTGGAAGTCCTCGAGACAAACGCACTCCTACATAAGAGAGTGTTTAGCGGTTCTGTAAGGCAGGGCGTCGGTAACCTCACTGACCTGGCATCACATGAGACGCAAAGCTCAGGATTGCATTCTTGATTACTGTCAACACATGGGCACTCTTCGTCACATATATACCCAATCTCCTCGTTGACAACGTGACACCGACAGCCAACCCATCGGTTGGAACCTTCCAGGAATTCTGTTCAACGGCTTATAATTCAGGGAGAGAAAGAAGACTCACAACCCGGAGGGCATCCGCAATTACGGTCGCAATAGGTGTCGGACTCGTAACAGCCACAACCGTTCCCTGGTTTACAGGGTCCAGTATGTTCGCATAGCCTTCTGTTATTCTTGCATGAGAGTCCGAAGGAGGCAATTTGTTTGAGGAACATACATTCTGGTGTTCCCCCATCCACTCCTCTCGCGACGACCGCGCTGTGCGACCTTCCGCTTCCTAGCCACCTTTTGGCGATCATCCCTCCGAGCAAGGACATCCACATCATCTATGACCGCTGTCCTGTGCATGAACAACTGCATGTTTTAGTCGGAACAGCACGTCAAGGGTGATCAGGCCTCACTTCTCGACAAGGTTTACGACACAGGACGGCAAGCTGACAAGGGAGCGTATCGGGAGCTATCTCGAGAATAGTCCTAAACTCTTCCCAGTCCCAATCCTCCCATGGCGCTTCCTCGGACATGTCACCTTTCTCAATGTTGCGAAAACATTTGGGTCCGCAGGGCTTCTCGCACTCGCGCCATAGATCCCCGGTAGTCTTCATCGAGGTGGGCGGAGGCCGCCTCGGCCATGGATCATCTGTGAGCGTCCTCTTGTTAGTTTCCACGTACGGTTTCCCAGCTGATTACACGTACTGCTGTGTACAGAGCAATAGAAATCAACGCAGTTGAGGCTTGGGCAGAAATCCACATGCAAGCTGTTCACCCTCCCGCGTAAATCGAGTGCGTCGGGTACTGGTGGTCGGGGAAGGGGAAAGGAGCCCGTCCGAGCGGCACCATCCCACTGGAATAAATCCCTGAGACCAATGTCATTCTCTAAGAGCCTTCACACCTGATGAATGTAGAAATACCGTTGAGAAGCCTTGTGTATAAGCCCTGAGACACCGAGTAGAGTGAATGGGAGGATATTCGCTTCGTTGATCCTCTCGAGTTCAATCCCATAGTCAAAATGCAGCCGATGCGCCACTTCAAGCACGATTAATTCTACTGTGGCCCAATCAGAGTTCATGGAAAATAAAATAAGGCAATAGGGTGGCTTACAATCTGCATCCATTTGTTCGCCACCCTGCCACGCCAGGGTCTTGAAGAATTTCCAATACGCCTTCCCGTCGAATGCGGGCTCGTCAGCGAAAGGCATGAACTGCATGTCGTCGGAATCATCCCCCCGAAAAATGGATCTGTTCGTCGGAGTCCAGCTCTCGTACTCAGGGTAGGGTTCCACGGCAGGGGGTAGGGTGAGAGTCGCGATGTCTTTTTCCGTGCGGACGCGAGGGACGTGGAAATTGGGGGGACCGGGAGTTGATGTGCCGACACTTGATGCGCGGGAGTCTGAACGGCACATATGACGGGGCAGCGCTGCCATACTCTCTGACTCGGTGGAAGGGATGGGATCCTCGGCTACTGAAGTTGTAGCCAGTGATCCGATGGTGGTTTCACAATACTTCGCATCCGCGACGCCGAATTCTCCCCAGACTCGAGCGAAGACCTCTAAAACCAGGGCCTCGAAGTCTTCTAGGCCCGGGGGCGGCGGGGAAGGTGTATCGGCCATGTGTCATGGGTGAGGTTTAAGACTGAAGTTGCCCACGACGCGATCGGAAGCTCAACATCATGCATCACGCGTGATCGGCACGAACCGCCACGGGGTCATTGTAAGGGTGATGAAGAAAGCAAATCGGATAACATCCCTTCAAGGAGAGGTAAGGTACATAAAACATCCCGGTCGAAAACTTATTTTGTGAAAGGGGTTGGGGAGAACGAGCAATTCGCAGTCAGCTAACGATCCGCCGCATCGAGTCCTCCCAACTAGGCCTTGAAAATCCTCAATAACCGAGCCTCCGTGACGATACGAGTTCTACACAGGGGACACTCCCGGGTCGAGCTCATGATGAGGTCTGAACACCCTCTACACATGGCCATATGTCTACGCAGCGGAATTAATACAGGAAAGACGGTGGGGAATTGAGAACACCTACCCGCAATCGACGATCGCAATGTTAGCCTCTTCATCTTGACAGATAACGCAAAGCCCATTCCGCTCGAGATTTATAGCCATGGCAGGTCTAGCAGAGAGTCCGGAGGTTGGTCGAGGAGGAGTCGGGGTATTCGCGGTAGTTTGCTGTTCGGGAGGGGTTGGAACGGCCAAGGAAGGAGTCGCATCCTCCGTGTTGATAGCGGGTATGGGCTGGCTAGTATCATTAGAGTCCGCCGGAACTTCACAGGTATCAGAGGTAGTTTCAGCGAGTACATCAGATGTCTGCTGAGGTGACTGAGGCTCTGAATCTAGATGCAGTTCGTCAAGTCGCTCTCCGTTTGCCTCCGCCTCCATCTCCGTCCGCCTGAGGCGCTCTTGCTCCTCTTCGATTTGCCTAAATATCTCCTGACGTTCTCTTTCTCGCCGTTCGTCTGCAATGAGCGTTGTCACCCTCTCAACCAGATCCGACTTCTCGATCAGTAGACGGGCATTCACATGATTGTGGAAGAGAATCTCCTTCAGCACGCTTACAGGTAGAGATCTCAGGTCCTCAGGAGCCATAGTCAAGAGTTGATCGAGTGTAGGTGGTGGAGGTGCAGTCGTAGCACCATGGGAGGTCGTGCGAGGTCGGTTGGATTGGTTCGGTTGTGGAGCATTCAGGTTCGATTGCTGCGGTCGGGATGAGGGGTTCACTGACGGTTGGAAGGGTCGGGGTCTTGCATTGTATTGAGGTTGCGGTTGCGTCTGCGTCTGAGGTGTACTCGCGGGACGGGGGTTTCGTGGAGGGGGAGGCTGCCATTGTGGTTCGACATCCGGCCGCGGGAAATACGACTGAGGGCGTTGAGAACGGGGTCTTGGTGGAGGCGTTGGGGCTGGGGCTGGGGCTGCTTGCCGTGAGAACAACCCCCGCGGATGAGGGGTGGATAAGTTGGGAACTGAATGCTTCCTGTAGAAATCCTACCCGAGATCGTCTCATGTGAACAGCCAGTCAAGCGAGATGTTGCATCACTTACCTCATTCTCTGGAGGTAGACATCCGTCCCATCTCTACATAGGATGTGAACGAGCGGTGGATGCTGATAGGGACAACCAGACTTACTCGATACGCCATGAGCTTGTCCACCAGATCGTCTTTCTCGATGATTTGATCTGAACGCAGATTGTACGCATCGGCGTACTTCTTGAGCTTGCCGAGGGAGAGAGACTTGAGGTAGTTCCTAGAACCAGCGGTAGCTGCGCAACAGATGAGATGAGTCCGGAAGCCGAAGGATGTCGACCCACTCGTCAGGTTCTCGATACAGAAGGCACAGACGGGAACGGGGTTGTAACCCGAGTGATCTCGCGGCATGAGCGCGGTGTATCCGGCGCAGGTCGAGCAGTACGAGTAGCCTTTAGCGGGTTCCTCTCAGAATGCAGCGTGCGGGTGGTTTGTAATGGCGGACTGACCACAGTGGTTACATCTCTTGCTCCGAACGAAGAGGATATTGAACTCCTTATTGCACTTTCTGCATGCGGGTTCGGGACCGACATAGTCTGGGGGCGGGCCGCTGAGCAGTGGTAGACCTCTGAGGGTGCTCATGGTGGAATGCGGTTAAGGACTGTGGGGCAACTGTGCGGCGTGGACTGACAAAGAATCTGATCGGGGTAGGTTCGGGTGATGTCTCACCCTCTCCCATCTCGCATGCACGTCCCTGGTGGTCCTGCAGCACAGGGTACATCTAGAAACCGGGTGTATGTTCTCGAAGGTTTCAATTCGGTCAAGCGGGTTCTGGTGGCCGCATCATCGTGGACATTTGAATTCGGATTGTTCCTGGAGTTGTCAATTGGAATCCGGTCATTTCTCGCTTTGCGGCTCTGGGACGTCACGCGTCATCTCGCAGAGAGCCCCGCACACACTAACCTCATTTCTGCTGTTGTCCCCGAGGTCAGGGAGGTGGCCATGCATGCCGTACTGACCCGACTGATCGTACCACCCTCAATCCTCACTGATCTCTCACAAGTACCCCCATCGATTCCACCAGTGTTCGCACCACACTCGTTCGCAACCCCCGGAAACCCACGAAACGAGTGGACTCGCCCACCCCCACCCGCGTGTTGCCATAAACCCGTCTGTCCGATCGGGCGTGTGAGTGATCCTCTGCCTTGGGGTTTTGTCGTGTTTGCCTCCAGGAGGTGAGGTGAAACTAGACCGACAAGTTTGCTGGCCCCGTCAAGAGCAAATCGTTCGAACTATAACTTAGTTCGCGGAGTCCCGCCGCCCCAACCGTAGTGTAGCACGTAGATACGTTTGGATTTTGTAAGCCCATCACTGTTACTCAAAGGTTATTTAATCATTATCATCGCCACGCGTTCGCGAGATAGACTTTGATCAGCGCGTCGCATCTACTCCGTCCAGGGGCCAACATCTCCGTCGACCACATCCTTGACCGCGACTTTGATTTGCTCTAGGCACGGCGGCGCCCTAAACCAACGCGCAATGGACTCCTCCCATCTCCGGGGCCCGCAGCCTCCCACCTCCCATGTCGTCCCCGGCGCCCCAGGCGTCACCGGTCACCCTCCGCATATCGGCTTCATAGAGCCGCCGTTCATTTTCCCCACCTCGCTCCTCACCGAGATCATCAAGTCAATTCACAACGAGTTTCTAGTCCATGGCCAATTTATCAGAGACCAGCACCACGACATGAACTCCCGCTTCGAATTGACCGTCCGCCAGACGGACCGTATCTTGACAGAACAGTATGCCCGGTTCGAGCTGAGCTTGGAGGGTATCCGAAAAGACATGCGCCAGTTCCACGAAAGTCAAACGGCTGCCATCGCCGACCTCGGAACAAGGTTGGACGCACTCGAAGGTTTGACCGAATCCTCCAGAGATGGATTGGCTTCGAAGATTGCGGACATCGTCGAAGCTATGGGACACGGTTTTGACGGCTTGGTCGAAATGATAAAAAACAATGAGTGTAGTGAGTCGCCGCAACCACCCTCTCCATACGTTTCTGAGCTTGTGCGAACCTGTTCACAGCCGCTCGACGCCCATTATCCTTCGGGAGCGGGATGCCTACGTTCACTACATCGCTAGAAGGTGCGATCAAGCTCGATCGCACCGATAACACCATCTAAAGACCCTTGCAGCTTTTCCAGGCTTTTCCAAGCTCCCTGACGATCCCACGGGGGACATGACATATGAGTCCCGGTTCCACCGCATACATGGGACAAAGGGGGCCCTGGTCCCAGCGGCATGGTCACAAACCGACTCGGAAGTGGATAGCAGCGGTGAGCGGAAGGCTCGGATTGTGTTCAACCATCGTTTTACTTATCTTTCTCTCCAGCCCCTCGCCCTCTTGCTAATCATCCATCTCTCGAATCAGGAGAGCTCCAAGAAGAGCAGCCGGCGGACCTCCCACCAGTTGCAGTCTTGAGTGATTCTGGGTCCCCTTCGAGTTCCTCTGGCGACAACCCCGAGACTGAGGAGCAGGACCAGCTTTACGAGGGTGATACTCCGGCGGTTTCTACTCCGGCCACGGAAGAACCATCGGTCCCGTCAAGTATGGACACCGGGGACGTCACCGCGGTTCCGGCCTCACCCCCTACTACCCCTCCTGAAGCCATTATTCCTGAAGTAGTCCCTCCAGAAGGCATCCTTCCCGATGCAGCCCCTCATGAACCTGACACCGTCCTTCCTGAAGCCACTCTTCCCGAGGTAGCCCCTCCCGAAGACACCCTTCCTGAAGACACCCTTCCTGAAGACACCCTTCCTGAAGCCACTCTTCCCGAGGTAGCCCCTCCCGAAGACACCCTTCCTGAAGACACCCTTCCTGAAGACACCCTTCCTGAAGACACCCTTCCTGAAGAAACCCTTCCTGAAGAGACCCTTCCTGAAGACAACCTTTTTGAAGAAATCCTTCCTGAAGACAACCTTTTCGAAGAAACCCTTCCTGAAGACATTCTTCCTGAAGACGCACTTCCTGAAGACATTCTTCCTGAAGACGCACTTCCTGAAGGCATCCTTCCTGAAGACACCCTTCCTGGAGACATCCTTCCCGAAACCATCCTTCCCGAGACAATCTCTCCCCAAGTTATTTTTGCAGCACCTGCCGCATATTATGACCCTGCCCAAGACCACTCACTCCAAGGTGATCTGTTCGATGCCAATTCCCCGCTCACTCCAATGAGTAGCACATGCTCGCAGGACCAGAACGAACCTCAGGCATCCACTGCGTCCCTCGAAGATACAGTTTCTACACCCCGCGCAACATCCTCAAACACCACGACACGAAAGCGAAAGAGGAAACCGTATGGACATGGTGCGTTAAAAAGTTCTCGTAAGAACAGAAAATCGCGACCTGCGGGAATACGGGAGGACCTTGAGTATTTAACAGGACTATCCGAGGGGAGCCACGCGGATCCATCTATTTGGCCACCAGTGATTGAGGATGGTGCCGGTAGCCAGAAGGTCAGTGCAATCGCATTGCGCCAATGTTGGTTGCGTTGACCGCAACGTTGGCAACAGTATGTCCAGTGTGACCGATGCCTGAAATGGTTCCACTTCGGCTGCGTGGGGCTCCAAGGAAACCACGAGGATGACACTCCCTGGGAGTGTCCGCCTTGTGTTCGGTGAGTGGTCGGCTCTTCACCCTCAGTCAATTACCCGTTGTTGACCCAGCCTCGTAGGGACCTTACACGTGAGCATCCTCCTGGTAACTCCTTACTTAGTCTAACTCTTCCGGTCAGGAGAAGCGACAAATATTCCCCGCGATGGAAACGAAATGTGCTCCCGGCCCGGATGTACCACTTGCAAAGGCCAGGAATATTTCATGGAGCGTTTGTTGGGGCGATGCTACGTACAAAATCAGGATGTGGTTAAGTATCTCGTCGCTTATGAAGGGTTTGTCGTTCATGTCTGCCGTCCGTCAAATTGTCTCATGGTCGGTTTCTAGGTATGATCTTGACCAGTGCACGTGGGAGCCGCCGGACAACTTTTCCAACGACCCGAGCAAGGTCGAAGAATTTTTGGAATGGTGGGCTACGGAGAACCCGGGTGTCGGTGTGGAGTCCCTCGATCCGCACGAAACCATCTTCCTACACGAAGCATATGTCCTCGCCCGCGCAGGCATGACTTGGGCGGGTGCATAAGCTGATCTTTAACGTTTATGAATCGCACTCCGTTGCACCCCTCAATACGCTCCCATCTCGCAACTCCGACTCAACTCGGAGCGTACATTATTCCATATGTATCATTGACCATTTCTTCCTCACCTTGAACTCTCACATAATGCCTCTCCCTCCTTCCATAGCATGGCTTTGCTCTTGTACATCGCCCACACATGTTCTCGTACCCTAGCCCCGATTTCCTAGTCTTCCTCAGCTGCTCTATCTTACCTTCAACTAGTACTGTTACTTGTACATTTTCACATTCGTCGCTCGAAGTGCCGGACGTGCATATTATTAACAACCATGGCAATGTAAACTATCGCAAGGATGTTTGACCTGCAAAAATTGCTACAACTCGTCGCGAGGGATCTCATCCACCCGTGTGACGGGTGGTTCGTCAGTGATAATGTTCACTGTTGCTTCGATTGGTTCGGCTGGCGACAATGTCTCCGTCCCTGAAAGGGGCGAGAAACTCGCGGATTCAACCAAGCTTGTAACGGAGACAGAGCTGCCATGCGGCGTAAGTGTTTAACTCGAATCGCGACGATTTTGTCCATACCTCAGCACAGAAGCCGCGAGTGTGGTCATGGTCGTGGCAACGGATGTCGCGGTGATGACGACCTCGAGATCCCCTCGTTCCAAGATACCTTTGATGGTCTTGGCCTTCCGCGGAATGAAACGGGTCCAAAATAAGGCTATCCGGATCCCTCGGTCGATCACGCGTTGTTTCAGGATAAAGAGGACGACCAGGAAGAAGAATACAAGGCCGGCCATGATAAGGAGTTTGTCCATCCGGTCCGCCTTCTCAAGGGCAGTTACGAGCTGTTTCGAAACCGTGAGAATGTTGTCGAGGGCATCGTAGGTGTTCGAGGTGGATCGGAGCGTGGAGGTCGAGGTGTCTGATTTTTGGATGGTCAGGTTTCGAGGTGAATGGAGAATTCTAGTTACGAACCAAGCATTTGTGTAGACAATACCGAACGTTCTAGCTCGCCTTGCATGAGGTTAACAGTCCGCCGAAGGGCCTCTGTAATGTCGCTGTTGGCCTTCATGAGGGCGTCCTCACTAGAGGCAACATTCAGTTCGTAACTCTATACTCTCTGGAACTCCAACTCACGCAGTCTTCTCTCCAGATACCGCTTTCTCATCAGATACCACATTTGACCGGAACAACTCCTCTCGGTTAGTTGCATTTTGAGAGTCGATAGTACGTTTGGAAACCAGTAAGGCATTGCGCAACTCGGACTTGATCCTGTACCAACAGTTAGTCGTAACCTCGTTGGTTCTGGCTTCATTACCCACCCTTTCAGGTCATTATAGAACCCTTGCGTGATTTCCCGAAGGTAACGTTTGTTGTGCTGTCCCTGTTGGTCATCGACCAGAATATCCAGTTCCTACTGCCTGAAACGTGAGAGGTGTGCTTGAGTGCAGTGGATTTGAGCACTCACATCAACCTGCTTGGCCAAGGTTTCGATGTCATCTCGCAGTTCTGAAGCGTACTGCTGCTGTATCGAAAATGGACCCGTACATTTCTCCAATCGAGGGAGCTGGAAGGTATCGATGTCTTTCCTGCGGCGCTCAATGGATTCAATGAGGTCTGTAGTTTCCTGGTCGAATTTTGGTGGGACAGGTGGCATCGCGTATATAGGGATGTGGCGGAAGGCGTGGAAGTCGGAGGTGAGGATGATGTTCGGTCACGTGAGTGCAATATTGGAGTTTCGCGTGGGTCGCCGTGTTGTGGACGGAACGCTCGTCGACGCGACAACCGCAGGTATCCTATTTGACACCCACGTCCTCCAACTCGGTGGGTTCTCGAATCGCTTTCGTGTCTCTTGCCCCGGGGGTGTCCTGGCCTGTTGATATCTGCTGTAGCGTTGAGCAATCGTCGATCTCTGTTTCATGACCGCCGGAGAGACGATCACTACCCCCATTTTCCTTGCTTAGAGGTGCCCTATCGCGTTCTTCGAGATACAAAATGCCGGAAAAAGATCTAAAACTGACACTTTGTTTCACCAGTTTCTTCTGAAGGTGGCCCTGGTAAAGGATAAAGAGACAGGGAGGGGGACCTGAAGAATGGTACATAAAGGGACTCCCCTTCGTCGAATGGCCACGTCCATGGAACTCCCCCCTCCTTCGCCTTCACAAGCCCCGGACTTTCACCAACCTACTCTGGAGGCCGACGACTTCGTTCGATGGGGAAAGGACTTACGGTCAGGTTCTTCTGGGAGTGGAGGATTCGGGACCTCCTCTAGTTATTCTTCCGTATATGGTGAGGTTTTCTCCTGGATTCCTTAACCTTTGATAATAATTTACGTTCCTAGTCTCCCGAACTTCATCTTCGGACTCGTCACTTTTCCCGGAAGACTTATCATCTGATCCAGAGGATTCACATTCCACGCTGAAACCTCCCCGTCCATCCTCCCGTCGACTTCGTGCCCGTCTATCTGACTCCACATCTCAGAGTGGTCATTCCCCCGACTCCCCTCTGTTGTGTCCCGGAAAATCTGGTGACCCTACCCAACCAAAGTTCGTGGAGATGCTCAAGGGTGCCTCTGAAGTCTTAGAGGAGAACACTCGCTTGAAGAAGAAACGGCTTGAAAAAGAGGCTCGGAGGTCCAGATTGAAGTCCAGAAACCCCGCAAAACCCTACGATTTCGCGCCCGGGGAGCGAGTTCCAAGTACTTCCGGTAAAACTGCACGCAGGGTTTCGGGGGGCTCAGGGAAGGAAATAGTCAAACCTTTGAACCCAGAACCAATGTCTGTTGATCCCGCGCCGAGAAAATCCAGACAAAATACGGTATCAAAGGGCAGGGGCAAGGAGGTGGCAAAACCCCTCACCGAGGACAACATGGATGTTGATTCATCAATCACACTTGGGGATGTTTCCATGAGCGAGGACCCTTGGCCAAAAGGTGTGGAGAGAAAGCCCAAACCACCGGCGTCCGACTCGCAGTCATCAGCGAAGATGATGCCTCCCCCTCCCGTGCCAACGAAAGCCCTGAAGCAACCCCCCAAACAAAAACCGCTATCCAAACCAACTTCCTCGAAACCCTCTCAGCAACCCTCATCACCCGCGCCATCTCTGACGCAATCTAACCCCTCTCGCCGACGGACGCTAGGAATGACCCATACCACCACCCAGACCAGTGCGGTTTCCCATTCGATTCTCCAAGTCAAACAGAAACCCTTCAAGTCTCCCCTTATCAAACAAGAACCCGGTTTGTCCCAGCCTGGTGGACCTCCTAGATCCCAGTCAAAGACGTACCCCATACCGACATCATCGACATATTCTCAGCCCGCCTGTCCCACCCAGAAACCCAAGTCCGCCCAAAAATCTCCAAAACCTAAAAAGAGCGATTCACCGGAGGCGGTCGCTAGCGGGGATGACCCGGATACGAGTTACGATTTTTCGACGTCCTCTATTGACGGGGAGGAGTTTAATAAGGCGATGGAGGAGTATGACCGTGGGTTGTGGTAGTGCCTGGTTGCATCTACAACGTCTGCTGACATCTAATACGAATCTTGTATGTTGCATGAAACCCCTTCTTTTTGGGAGTCGGCGCGAGAGACTTGATGGACTATCGGTGAGTCCGTGATATTGGGAGTATCTTGAACAGCCACCACCCGAACCTTTACCTTTCGATCATTATCCGTGTCTCTGCCTCGACTCTGGAGGCTCCACTACTAGCTCCCTTCTCTTGGGGCTCTAAACTACTTCAAGCAGACGCGCCTACCACCAGGAACCCCAGTCTCCCAACCTTGGTTGCACTTAACATTCGGAACTTACCTTCCCCGCGCATCTATACCACCACCAGCCCAGCCGCTTGATCCCCGAGGGGTTCTAATGGACTCGTTTGCTGTCGCGGCCGTCTCTTATCCGACAGATATTTCTTTCGGTGATCTGGAATGTTTTTCCAACACCCTCACTCTTCTATGATGACCCAGGCACAAGCGATTGATCATATAGCACTGTGCCGGCTACCTAATCAGCATCCGCCTTCTGTGTCTCAGCAAATGGGACTCCGGCAGTGGGAGGTGTGCTCGTACTAATTATCCGGTGATCGATCCTGCATATAGCCTGCCCATTTCGTTCACTTCCGCCTCCAGCCTAATCGGGGGAGCGACGCGATAAGCAAGCTCCATAAAGGCACACACGGAGGCACAGAAGCATCCAGGATGCTTCCTGAAACACACGCATTGTGAAACCTCCCAAACGGCTTGTAATCTCATGATAACGTTCCTTTCTCAAGCGACACTGGAATGCACCCGGTGTCTGGTTCTTATGATGCCAAAATTCCATCATGCAGACGTATCCAGAAACCCGAGTCCGGGTGCCCACCCAGACTTCTCGTGGTGTATCTCATTAAAGTTTAGATCTTTGCTGACAGTGTAATTCGCTCGATAGTGATGAACGCTCACATCGTTCGCGTTTCATATCCTCTCCGCACCCCTTCCAACCCTCGGATATACCAGTAAGCCTATTTCTGAACCCACATCTCTGTGAACACAAAAAGGTGCAAAACTAGCGGGGTACGCATAGCTCTCGCCTCGGACCGGGTCAAAGACTCCCAGACTCTACCCCGGGTTCCGCGGTGACTCGTGACCCACTCTCGAGTCATGTCAGGTGTGGCGAGAGTATATAAAACCTATTGCAACGCAGACGCGCAGCAGCTCTACTCGTTTCACATCCAACACTCTGGTCACATTTTCAATTCGCTCAACTCAATGGCAGACACCTTCGATCCGAACTTCTGTTTTCCAGTCAAAGAGCTGGAAAACGACTGGATGAAGCTCACGCCCTTCAACGTGCGTCTTCACGAATCTGAGTCGAGTACGTCGCTGTTTATTGACGAAAACGATCGAACGATATCGATCACCCCATTCAACTCGACTAATACCCCGGACCTGCACCTCCCGCTCTACGTACTATGTTTTGGGTATAGCCGGCAGTCCACGGTGATTGGTTTTGGGACAACACGAAAGATCATCCCGAACTCTACAAGTACCTCCCATTCGGTCCGTACGACTCGAAGGAGCAACTCTTCGGAACCCTCTGGGCAAAAAGAATCCAACCGAGCCCGGGCTTCATCGTCTATGCCGCGTACGATAAGGTGTTAGAGACCAACCCCACCCCTGCAGGGATTGTAGCTCTCTTGGATGCCTCCCCGGACAGCCTCTCCGTCGAGGTCGGATTCGTCGTCGCGTTCCCGAGATACCAAAGGACCCACGTCACTTCCAATATGGTCGGGCTGTTACTCCAGTACTGCTTGGAGTTGCCAGAGAATGGAGGGTTGGGGTTGCGACGCGTGCAGTGGCAAGCGAATGCGCAGAACGCTGCATCGATCAAGGCTAGTCAGAGGATGGGTTTCAGATGGGAGGGTGTGAAGAGGTGGGATCGTGT
>Ga0307513_10008622_pt1 | contig 13005 bp, 10 predicted proteins | sample 15_EM_MG_FD_202174 | JGI IMG/M metagenome (GOLD analysis project Ga0307513, IMG submission 202174) | Populus trichocarpa ectomycorrhiza microbial communities from riparian zone in the Pacific Northwest, United States - 15_EM | ecosystem: Host-associated > Plants > Roots > Unclassified | place...
AGGACCCCGAGGCGCCGATCTTCGAGCTCGCCGACTTCGGCGTGGTGGGCGACCTGTTCAAGGTAGTGCCGCAGGCCGACGAGGAGATCCGCAAGCGCAAGTAGCCGCTGTCCCAGGACGGCCCGGCTCGCCGCGAGCCGGGCCGTTTCCGTCGCCGGGGCCGCTGTGGCGACCGCGACCGCGATAGAATCGACGTCCTAGGCATAAGCTTTCGGGTAATGGCTTACCTGGATCACGCGGCAACCACACCGATGCTTGCCGAGGCGCTGGACGCATATGTCGCCGCCGCCCGACAACTCGGCAATCCGTCGTCGCTGCATGCCGACGGCCGCGGCGCCCGCCGCCTGGTCGAGGAGTCGCGCGAACGAGTCGCCGCGGTGCTCGGCGCCCGCCCGTCCGAGGTGATCTTCACCAGCGGCGGGACGGAAAGCGACAATCTCGCCACCAAGGGCATCTTCTGGGCCCGCGGCCTGCCCCGGGTGGTCGCGTCCGCGGTCGAGCACCACGCCGTGCTCGACTCGGTGGAATGGCTCGGCTCGCACGAGCACGCGGTCGTCGACTGGCTGCCGGTGGACGGCCTGGGCCGGGTGTCCGTGCCCGGCTTCGCGGAGTTGCTGGCCGCGCACGGCGCCGAGATCGCCGTCGTCAGCGTCCAGTGGGCCAACAACGAGGTCGGCACGATCCAGCCGATCGCCGAGTTGGCGGCGCTGGCGGCCCAGGCGCACATCCCGTTCCACACCGACGCCGTGCAGGCGGTCGGTCAGGTCCCGGTCGACTTCGCCGCGTCCGGTGCGGCCGCGCTGACCGTCTCGGGCCACAAGCTCGGCGGCCCGGTGGGTGTCGGCGCGCTGCTGCTCGGCCGCGACATCGCCTGCACCCCGTTGCTGCACGGCGGCGGCCAGGAGCGCGACGTCCGCTCCGGGACCCTGGACACCCCCGCGGTGGTGGCGTTCGCGGTGGCGGTCGAGGCCGCGGCGAAAACCCAGCAGGAGTACGCGGCCCGCGTCGCCGCCCTGCGCGACGATCTGGTCGCCCGGGTCCGCGCGGCCATCCCCGACGCGATCTACAACGGCGATCCCGAGCTGCGGCTGCCCGGCAACGCGCACTTCTCGTTCCCCGGTTGCGAGGGGGACGCGCTGCTGCTCCTGCTGGACGCGAAGGGGATCTCGTGCTCGACGGGCTCGGCGTGCTCGGCGGGTGTGGCCCAGCCGTCGCACGTCTTGCTGGCGATGGGCGCGGACGACGACCGGGCCCGCTCCTCGCTGCGCTTCACGCTGGGCCACAACTCGACGGAGGCCGAGGTGGACGCGCTGCTGGCTGCGTTGCCGGGAGCGGTCGAACGGGCCCGCCGGGCGACCGCCTGGAAGACGCCCCGCTAGCGTTTTGTTCTATTTGTCCCACCGATCCGGAATCCTCCGGCCGCGCCGGGGAAAGCGTCGGTGCCTGCGGATAGGCTGAAGACATGCGAGTGCTTGCGGCGATGTCGGGCGGGGTCGATTCCGCCGTGGCTGCTGCGCGCGCGAAGGACGCCGGCCACGACGTGACCGGCGTGCACCTCGCTCTGGCGCGCAACCCACAGACCTACCGGACCGGCGCACGCGGCTGCTGCACTCTGGAAGACTCCCGCGACGCCCGCCGCGCCGCCGACGTCATCGGCATCCCGTTCTACGTCTGGGACATGGCCGACCAGTTCCACGAGAGCGTGGTCGACGACTTCGTCGCGGAATACGCCGCCGGCCGCACGCCGAATCCATGCCTGCGCTGCAACGAGAAGATCAAGTTTGCCGCGGTGCTGGATCGCGCCGTGGCCCTGGGCTTCGACGCGGTCGTCACCGGCCACCACGCCCGCCTGGGCGCCGACGGCCTGCTCCGGCGCAGCGTCGACTTGGCGAAGGACCAGTCCTACGTGCTGGCCGTGCTGACCCGCGCGCAGCTCGACCGTGCCGTCTTCCCCCTCGGCGACTCGACCAAGGCGCAGGTCCGGGCGGAGGCCGCCGAGCGCGATCTCGCGGTCGCCGACAAGCCCGACTCGCACGACATCTGCTTCATCGCCGACGGCGACACCCGCGGCTTCCTGACGTCCAAGCTGGGCGAGGCGCCGGGCGACATCGTCGACGCGCACTCGGGCGCCGTGCTGGGCCAGCACCAGGGCGCTTTCGGCTACACGGTCGGCCAGCGCAAGGGCCTCGACCTGCGAGTGCCCGCGCCCGACGGCCGCCCGCGCTACGTCCTGTCGATCACCCCGAAGACAAACACGGTGACGGTCGGCTCCCGCGAGGACCTGGCCGTCGACACCGTGACGGCCACCCGCCCCATCTGGCACGGCGAGCCCACCCCGACCGAGTGTGAGGTCCAATTGCGCGCCCACGGCGAGGTGGTCCGCGCCGAGGTGATTGTCGACGCCGACGGCCTCACCGCCCGGCTCCACACGTCCGCCCGCGGTGTCGCGGCCGGCCAGGCAATCGTGGCGTACAGGCCCGACCCGGCCGGCGACATCGTCCTGGGCTCGGCCACCATCGCGGGCGCCCCGGCCGCTTTCGCTGCTGAGTCGAGCCCCGATCAGGCGGCCGGCCTCGCCCGTTCCGCCGGGGCGCCGTCGCGTGCCTGACTTCCCCTGGCCGGCCGGCTCGGCCACCGGCATCGGCTCGCTGCCCGGCACCGACATCGCCGAGGCCCAGCGGACGATCTTCGGCGAGCTGCCCGACCTCCCGCACCTGGCCGAGCTCCCGGCCCGCGGCCCCGGCGCCGAGATCATCGGCCGTACGGCAGGCCTGCTGGTCGACCTGCCGGTGCAGATCTACGCCGGTCGCTGGCAGGTCGCCCCGCGCCCGGGCAAGGACCTGCGCCGCACCGCCGACTTGCTGGAACGAGACCTCGACCAGCTCAGCGAGCAGGGCGACACCTATCCGGGCACGTTCAAGCTGCAGGCCGCCGGCCCCTGGACGATGGCCGCAAGCGTCGACCTGCAGATCGGCGGCCGGATGCTGCGCGACCCCGGCGCCGTCCGTGACCTGACCGACTCGCTCGCCGAGGGCCTCCGCCGGCACGTCGCCGAGGTGCAAAAGCGGATGCCCCACGCGACGATCCTCGTGCAGCTCGACGAGCCGTCGCTGCCCACGGTCATCGCGGGCCACGTGCCGACCGAGAGCGGCCTGAGCGTCTATCCCGCCGTCGACGGCCCCGACGCGGCCACCGCGCTGCGGACCATCACCGAGGCCGTCGCGGTGCCCGTCATCGTGCACTGCTGCGCCCCCGACGTGCCGCTGCAGGTGGTCCGTGACGCCGGTGCCGCGGCCGTGGCGCTCGATCTGGCCCTGATCAAAGACCTGGACCCGGTCGGCGAGCTGCTCGAGGCCGGCCTTGGCTTGTTCGCCGGCGCAGTGCCGACCCGGCCGCCGTCGGCCGGTCGCGCTCCGTCGTCGGCAGAGACCGCGGAGCGCGTACGAGAGCTCTGGAAGCGTCTCGGCTTCCCGCCCCGCCGCCTCCCCGAGCAGGTCGTGGTCACCCCGGCCTGCGGGCTCGCGGGCGCCTCGGAGGGCTACTCCCGAGCCGTGCTCAAGGCCTGCCGCGACGCGGGCCGCCGTCTGGCCGAAGTCTGAGGGTTCCGCCGTTTTATGTCATAGGGTCCGGGCATCATGGGCCACATGATTGGACGGCTGGACAGCGTGGTCATCGACTGCCCCGACCCCCGCGCGCTCGCGGATTTCTACTGCGAGCTGCTCGGCATGCACGTCGTCTTCGACGACGGCGAGTGGGTGACCATCAAGACCGACACCGACGGGCCGAGCCTGGCGTTCCAAAGGGCAACCGACCTGCGCCCGCCCCAATGGCCCGACCCGGCCCACCCCCAGCAGTTCCACCTGGACATCACGGTGGACGAGATAGAAACGGCCGAGAAGCGGGCCATCACCCTGGGCGCCGTTCGCCTGGAGGGCGGCGGCGAAACCTTCCGGGTGTACGCCGACCCGGTCGGCCACCCCTTCTGCCTGACCTGGTGATCCACCTCCCGCGCGTGGGGTTGCCGCCGTGGTCGCCCGGGTTGAGGATTCGGTCAGCCCGCGTGTCTGGCGAACTGATGCAGGTCTCGTGATTGCAGGCCGGCGCGGCCGCGGATCGCGCGCAGCACGGTCGCGTCGCAGGTGCCGGCGTGGCGGCGGAGCGCGCCCGGCCGCAGCATCACCGGCTCGGCGAGGTTGAGAAAGCTTTCGTGTCGCGCCGCCGGATCCCAGCCCCGGGTCGGGATCTGCAGATGGTCGCGGCGGTCGCTCTTGTCCTGGCTGGTGATCTTCAGAACCACGATGCCGCGCCGGTGTCGCAGCAAGACCAGGCACGGCCGTACCTTGGCGCCCGTACCGTCGCTGAAAGGCACCTCCGCCCACCAGATGTCGCCGCGCCTCGGCCGCGTGGCCGTCCCAGCCGGCGTGCCTTGTTTCCGGACAGTCCAGATCACCGCCGCGAGCAGGACGACGGCTCCGGCCGCCAGCAGCCACGGCTCCCACCGACCCACCGCCCACCTCCGCCGGCCTCCGGGTGCCCTGTGCACCGTTGTACCCGCCCGAGTCCAGGATCGGGCCGGCTGTCCGGCCGTGGCAGCGCCCAGAAATGTCGGTGGTGGCGACTAACGTGCCCCTTAGAACCCGAGCACGGAGGATCAGCGGTGGCCAAGAAGCAAGCAGCCCCTCAGTCAGCGTCCGCTGATGCGGAGTCGCCCGCCGAGGTCGGCGTTGCCGCGGAGGTCGATGTCGCCGCGGAGATCGCGCAGGGCCGGCCGACCAGCGCACAGGAGGCCGCGGCCGGTGCCGAGCCGACGCCCGAGGCGAGCACCCGGCACGCCGAGCTGAGCGACGAGCTCCGCGGCCATCAATATCGCTACTACGTGCTCGACTCGCCGACGATCTCCGACGCCGAGTTCGACCGGCTGCTCAAGCAACTCGAGGCGCTCGAGGAGCAATTCCCCGCCCTGCGGACGCCGGATTCGCCGACGCAGAATGTCGGCGGCACGTTCTCCACACTCTTCACCCCGGTCGAGCATGCCGAGCGGATGATGTCGCTCGACAATGTCTTCGACCAGGACGAGTTGCAGGCCTGGGCCGAGCGCACCGAGCGCGACGCGGGCGGCCCCGTCCAGTTCATCTGCGAGCTCAAGGTGGACGGGCTGGCGATCAACCTGACGTACGAAAAAGGTCGTCTGGTCCGTGGCGCGACTCGCGGCGACGGTCGCACGGGCGAGGACGTGACCTCCAACGTGCGGACCATCCGTGAGATCCCGGAGCGACTGGTCGACGCCGACCCGCCCGACCTGCTCGAGGTGCGCGGCGAGATCTACTTCCCGGGGTCCGCGTTCGCCGATCTCAACGCCTCGCTTGTCGAGCAGGGCAAGGCGCCGTTCGCCAATCCGCGCAACGCCGCCGCCGGCAGCCTGCGCCAGAAGGATCCGCGGATCACTGCCTCCCGGGGCTTGCGGATGGTCGTGCACGGCATCGGTGCGCGGGTCGGTTTCACCCCGGATTCCCAGTCCCATGCGTACGAGGCCTTGAAGTCCTGGGGTCTGCCGACGAGCGACCGGTGGCGGCTGGTCGACGGGATGCCGGGCGTCCGGGAATACATCGCCTACTACGCCGAGCACCGGCATGACGTCGAGCACGAGATCGACGGCGTGGTCATCAAGGTCGACTCCGTCGCGATTCAGGGCCGGCTCGGCTCCACCAGCCGGGCCCCGCGCTGGGCGATCGCGTTCAAATACCCGCCCGAGGAGGTCACCACCAAGCTGGTCGACATCGACGTCAACGTCGGGCGGACCGGCCGGGTGACCCCGTTCGCGGTGCTGGAGCCGGTGCGCGTGGCGGGCTCGACGGTGGCGCTGGCCACCCTGCACAACGCGCGTGAGGTCGAGCGCAAGGGCGTCTGGATCGGCGACACGGTGGTGCTGCGCAAGGCCGGCGATGTGATCCCCGAGGTGCTCGGCCCGGTGATGGATCTGCGCCCCGCGGACGCGCATCCGTTCGTGATGCCGACCGAGTGCCCGGCCTGCGGCACCACGCTCGCCCCCGCCAAGGAGGGCGACATCGACATCCGTTGCCCCAACACCCGGGCCTGCCCCGCCCAGTTGCGTGAGCGGGTCTTCCATCTGGCCGGGCGGGGTGCGTTCGACATCGAGGTGCTCGGCTACAAGGCGGCCGCGGCCCTGCTCGAGACGGGCGTCATCACCGACGAGGGCGACCTGTTCGGCCTCACGGCCGACGAGTTGCGGGGCTCGCCGTTCTTCGTCAACAAGGACGGCAGCCTGGGCAGCAACGCGGTCAAGCTGCTGGAAAACCTCGAGGAGGTCAAGCAGCGTCCACTCTGGCGGGTCCTGGTGGCCCTCTCGATCCGGCACGTCGGCCCGACCGCGGCGCAGGCGCTGGCCCGCCAGTTCGGCTCGATGGACGCCATCGAGCGAGCCGTGACCGAGGGCCAGATCGAGGAGTTGTCCGCCGTCGACGGCGTGGGCCCGACAATCGCCGAAAGCCTCCGCGAGTGGTTCGCCGTCGACTGGCACCACGACATCGTCCGCCGGTGGCGTGAGGCCGGCGTGCAGATGGCGGACGAACGCGTCGACGACGGCCCACGCCCGCTGGAGGGCATGACCTTCGTCGTGACCGGCACCCTGGCCAGCTACTCCCGCGACCAGGCAACCGAGGCAGTGACGTCCCGCGGCGGCAAGGTCAGCGGCTCGGTGTCGAAGAAGACGGCGTTCGTGGTGGTCGGCGACAACCCCGGCAGCAAGTACGACAAGGCCCTGTCACTCAAGGTGCCGGTCCTGGACGAGGCGGGCTTCGCCATCCTGCTGGCGGACGGCCCAGACGCGGCCCGCGAGGTGGCCGAGATAGCCGAGGACGCGCCCAAGCCCGCCAAAGCCAGCCCGAAGCCCGAGCCGGAGGCCGCCACCGAGCCCGAGGGGTAGAGGCGGGGCTGACGGCGCGAGCCCCAGGGGCCAACGGACCGTGCCCGCGGCCGCCTGCGCCTCATCTGGTGCGGATTCCGGCCGCTGCCCGGCGACTCCAACGGGTGAATGTCGCGGGCTTTGGCGTTTAGTCGCCCTTGGCTGCTTAAGAACGACGAGTCTGTTTCGCATAGTTTTGTCCATGCGGATCTATCGTGAGGGGGACCGGTCGGTCGAAGCCATCGTGGAGGTCGCATGAGTGCGGCACAGCAGCGCAGCTCGATGCCGGACGGCCCGATGCCGGGCCGCCCTGCCCCCGACGATGCGCCGCCCGATCAATGGCGCTCCAACCGTTCCTGGCCCGACCGATCCTGGCCCGACCGATCCCGGCCCGACCGATCCCGGCCCGACCGATCGCGCGCCGGCCGGTGGGGCTTCGGTCGATGGCACGCCGACTCGTTGCGCCCGGACCGCTGGCCTCTTGACCGACGGCGCGCCGATTCGCTGCGCCCCGACCGGTGGCCTCTCGACCGACAGTGCGCCGATTCGCTGCGCCGCGACCGGTCGCCTCTGGACCGGTGGCGCTGGGAGCGGCGGCAATCGTTGCCGGCCTGGCGGGGCATTGCCCTCAGCGTCCTCGGCGCGGCCCTGGTCGACGGTGCGCTTTGGCTCGCCCTGCCGCGGACGTTCGCCGCGCTGCCCGCCGCGTTCTGGGTCATGGCCGTGCTTGCCCTGGTGGTCGACGCCCGGCCCTACGTCGTGGCCAACCGGCGGGCCAGTTCCGTCGTCCTGCCCTCCATCTGTTTCACCTTCGCGATCGCGTTGGCCTGGGGGCCCGTGCCCGCGGTCGCGGTGCAGCTCGCATCGGTGACTGTCGCCGGCGCCCGGATGCGCCAGCCCGCGCGCCGGGTACTGCACCTCGCCGCGCAGCACACCGTGGCCCTCTGCGGCGCCGCGCTCGTCGCGAGCCTGGTCGGGCTGCGGATCGGCCGTCCCCCGCAGTGGAACGACTCCCTGCTCACCGTCGCCGCGGCCGGGGCCTGGGTCGTCGCCCGGTACGGGCTCGCCGAGTTGATCGCGCGCTGGTGGTCCGACCGGCGCAAGCCCCGTCCGGTCAAGCGCTGGAGCGTCGAGCTGTTCGCGACCGCGGCGCTGCTCCTGCTCGGTCCGGTGGTGCTCGCCGCCGCCCAGGTCGGGCTGACCCTCGTGCCGTTGGTGCTGCTCGCGCTGCACGCCGTACACCGAATGGTCCGATCTGCCGGGGAATTTGAGCGTGCCTCGCGAGTGGACGCTCTGACGGGGCTGCCCAACCGCCGGGCGTTGCAGGCTTCCGTCGCCGAGCGAGGGCTCGGGCGCGGCCTGCACCGGCCCGAACGCCAGCTGGCCCTGGTGCTGCTCGACCTCGACCGGTTCCGCAACGTCAACGACGCGCTCGGGCACCCGCTCGGCGACCGGCTGCTGGTCGAGGTCGCGAACCGGCTCACGGACGTCGTACCGCAGCATGATCTTGTGGTTCGGCTCGGTGGCGACGAGTTCGCGGTGCTTGCGACGCGGGTCGACGGACCGGCCTCGGCCCGGCGGATCGCGGTGCACCTGGCCGAGGCGCTTGATCGTCCGTTCGCTCTCGACGGGCTGGCCGTCGATGTCAGCGCGTCGATCGGCATCGCGTTGCAGGCCGAGCGCGGCGGCGATGGCGCGTCGTTGCTGCGCGAGGCCGAGGCCGCGATGTACGACGCCAAGCAGCGCGGCGATCAGATCGTGCTGTACGGGCCCGACGCCGCGCACCACCCGCCCGAGCGGCTCACCCTGCTGGCCGACTTGCGCCGGGCGCTGCAGGGCGACGACCCGGCCACGGACGGGATCACGCTCTACTACCAGCCGCAGATCGCCGTCGCGACCGGCGAGGTGGTCGGCGTCGAGGCGCTGCTGCGGTGGCGGCACCCGGAGCGCGGCCCGGTCGGCCCGGACGAGCTGATCCGGGTGGTCGAGCAGACCCCGGTGATGCAACTGCTCACCGACCGCGTTCTGCACGAGGTGATCGCGCAGCTCGCGGCCTGGCGCGCCGCGGGCCGCCCGGTCCGGGCCGCGGTCAACGTCAGCGTCCGCGACCTGCACGCCGGCGAGATCGCCGAGCGCATTCAAGAGCTACTGCTTCGGTACGAGGTCCCGGCCGACCTGCTGCAACTGGAGATCACCGAAAGCGCGCTGATGGCGGACCCGCACCGGGTGCTGAACACGATCACCAAACTGGACCGGATGGGTGTGGCAATCTCACTGGACGACTTCGGAACGGGATTCTCGTCCCTGCAACACCTGCGCCGCCTGCCGCTGGCGGAAGTCAAGATCGACCGCTCGTTCGTGCTCGGCATGGCCACCGACCGCGGCGACGCGGCGATCGTCCGCTCGGTCATCGACCTGGCCGACGCGCTCGGCCTCCGCGTGGTCGCCGAAGGAGTAGAGGACGAGCGCACCTGGCGCTTGCTGGCCGAGGCAGGCTGTCACGCGGCGCAGGGCTGGTTCCATGCCAGACCGATGCCGGCCGCCGACCTCGCGGACTGGCTCGCTCGCTACCGCCCGCTGCGGCCCGGCTCGAGCCCGACGCCCCTCCCGGCACCGGCCACCTGAGGCTTCTGTCGCTCCGGCCGCTTCAGCGGTTGTCCGCGCCCACCGGAACACGGTCGGCAGCGGCTTCCTGGGCGGACCATTGCTTCGGCCGGGCGGCGAAGACATCGCGGGCTAACGGCCGGAACAGCCGCAGGACATCGCGGACGAACCGGCGGCGCGAGACGCCCAGGTGGCGCAGGGCCGGGCCGTGGTCGACCGCGACCACGAGCGTTGTCCCGGTCATCAGGAACCACCAGAACGCCGCGCCTGCCCGGCGGCCCAGCGCCGGGGTGTGGGCGAACCCGGCGCGGAGCCGGTCGACGTGGAACGGAACATGCCGGCGCTCGTCCGCCAGAATGCCGCCGGCCACGTCCGTGAGCAGGCGATTGCTCGTGCCGTCGCGCAACGCCCGGTAGTACCGCAGCGCCACCACCTCGGCCAGCATCAGAGTCATCAACTCCAGGCGCAGACCCATGGCCCGCCGTACGCCGGCAAAGACCGTCTCCGTCCAATGCCGGCTGATCGTGCCCTCGCCCGCGCACGCCAGCACGTTGCGCAACAGGCGCGCGTGATTCTGCTCCTCGGCCTCGAACAGCCGGACGGCGGCGACATAGTCGGGTTCGCCCGCCTTGGCGCTGTTCGCCAGCAGAGTGGCGCCGTCCCCGTCCTCGCCGAGTTGGAAGCGCTGGATGCTGCGGACGACAGCCGGATCGAGCGGACCCGTCAGCGGCCAACTTTCCACCAGTTCGGCCCGCAGTCGCCGATGCTTCTCAAAGTCTTCGACGTGCTCCGCGTAGGTAGTCATGCCCCGACCTTGGCGGCCGCCGCACAGCCAGGGGAACGGCTTACACAGGATCTCCCACAACCATCTCCAGTTCGATCTCATCCCGCCGGACCACGAACCGAAGATCGGGAGCGAGCCACCAGGGAGTCGCCGGACGGGCGGGAACGGGAGCGAAATAGACTCGCCAGGGCAGCGTCGGCGGTGCGTCAATGACCGGACCGGCGAACCACAGACCGACAACAGACCGACGAACAGCAGGGGGCCAGGATGACCGCCATCTCCCGCGAAGAGGTCGCGCATCTCGCGCACCTGTCGCGGCTTGCCGTGACCGAGCAGGAGCTGGACCAGTTCGCCGGCCAGCTGGACGTAATCCTGCAGTCGGTGGCGCGGGTCGGTGAGGTGGCGGCCGAGGACATCCCGCCGACCTCGCACTCCGTGCCGCTGACCAACGTCTACCGCGACGATGTCGAGCAGCCCTGCCTGACGCAGGCCGAGGTGTTGTCCGGTGCGCCGGACACCGCCGAGGGCCGGTTCCGGGTCCCGCGCATCCTGGACGAGGAGGACTGACCTGTGAGTGACGTCACCAGGATGACCGCGGCGCAGGTCGCGGGCCTGATCGCCAGCCGCGAGGTCTCCGCCGTGGAGGTCGCGACCGCGCACCTCGACCGGATCGCGGCCGTCGACGAGCGGGTGCACGCCTTCCTGCACGTGGACCGCGAGGGGGCGCTCGCCGCCGCCAAGGCCGTCGACGACGGGCGCGTGCAGGGGCCGCTGGCCGGCGTGCCGATCGCGGTCAAGGACGTGATCGCGACCAAGGGCGTGCCGACCACCGCGGCCTCGAAGATCCTCGAGGGCTGGAGGCCGCCCTACAACGCCACGATCGTCGAGCGGCTGCAGGCCGCGGGCACCGTGATGCTGGGCAAGACCAACATGGACGAGTTCGCCATGGGTTCGTCGACCGAGTATTCGGCCTACGGCCCGACGAACAACCCGTGGGACCTGGGCCGCATCCCGGGCGGCTCCGGCGGCGGCAGCGCTGCCGCCCTCGCGTCCTATGAGGCGCCGCTGGCGATCGGCACGGACACCGGCGGGTCGATCCGCCAGCCGGGCGCGGTGACCGGCACGGTCGGGGCCAAGCCGACCTACGGCGGCACCTCCCGCTACGGCCTGATCGCCTTCTCGTCGTCGCTGGACACCCCCGGCCCGTGTGCCCGGACGGTCGAGGACGCAGCGCTGCTGCACGCGGTCATCGCCGGTCACGACGTCCGCGACTCGACCTCCATCCCGCAGCCGGTGCCCGACGTGATCGGCGCGGCGCGGCTCGGCGCCACGGGCGACCTGACGGGCGTGAAGCTCGGACTGGTGAAGGAGTTCTCCGGCGAGGGCGCCGAGCCGGGCGTGATGGCCGCCTTCCGCGAGTCGGTGGAGAAGCTGGTCAAGCTCGGTGCCGAGGTTGTGGAGATCTCCTGCCCGCATTTCCAGTACGCGCTGCCGGCCTACTACCTGATCGCCCCGAGCGAGTGCTCGTCGAACCTGGCGCGCTTCGACGGCGTCCGCTACGGCCTGCGGGTCGGCGACGACGGCAACCGCTCGCTCGAGGAGGTCATGTCGCTGACCCGCGAGGCCGGCTTCGGCCCCGAGGTCAAGCGCCGGATCATCCTGGGCACCTACGCGCTGTCGAGCGGTTACTACGACGCCTACTACGGCCAGGCGCAGAAGGTGCGGACGCTGATCACCCGCGACTTCACGCAGGCCTTCGAGCAGGTCGACGTGCTGATCTCGCCGACCACGCCGTTCGTGGCCTTCCCGTTCGGATCGCGTACGTCGGACCCGTACCAGATGTATCTCGCCGACCTCTTCACGATCCCGACCAACCTCTACGGCGGCCCGGCGATCTCCGTGCCGTGCGGGCTCTCCGAGGGCCTCCCGGTCGGCTTCCAGGTGATGGCCCCGACCATGGCCGACGACCGGATGTACCGGGTAGCGGCCGCCCTGGAATCGGCAGTCGGCACCTTCGCCCCGCCCGAGCTCTGAGCCGTACTCCAAGACCATGCCCGGTCACGCCTTGGGTGTGGTCTTGGAGTCCAGCCAGGTGTTGATCAGCTGGGTGAAGTCGCGGCTCGTCTGCTTGTTGACGAAGGCGATGAAGGACGCCCGGTCCTGCTGGGTGTTCCGCTGCGTCTGGACCCACGCCTTGGCCAGGGCGAAGAACTTCGTGTCGCCGAGCGCGTCGTTCAGCTCCTTGAGCATCGTCGCCGGGCAGATGTAGACGTTGTTCTCCGCGAAGTAGCCCGCCTTGGGCTTGCCGGGCGGCCCCAGCCTGGCGCGCAGTCCGGCGTCGGCCCGGCGCAGGAACGACTCCAGGACCCGGTCGCTGTAGCCGTCGATCGACTGCTGGTACAGCAACTGGATGTACATCGCCCAGCCCTCGCTCAGCCACAAGTCGGTCCAGGTAGTGGGCGTGATCGAGTCGCCGAACCACTGATGCGCGTACTCATGCAGCAGGTTTTCCTGGAAGTTCGCCTCGACGTCGTTGGTCCACGTCTTGATCCGGCCGCCCATGGTGATCATCTGCTGGGTCTCCATGCCCGACTCGGAGTCGACGAGCACGATGCCGCCGCTGGGAAACGGATACGGCCCGAAGCGCTTCTCCAGAAACTCCAGGAATTTTGGCGAAGATCGGAAGAGCGTCGTG